>Ga0307515_10023629_pt1 | contig 10762 bp, 7 predicted proteins | sample 17_EM_MG_FD_194513 | JGI IMG/M metagenome (GOLD analysis project Ga0307515, IMG submission 194513) | Populus trichocarpa ectomycorrhiza microbial communities from riparian zone in the Pacific Northwest, United States - 17_EM | ecosystem: Host-associated > Plants > Roots > Unclassified | place...
AATTACTAATGACCCCAGTCTCCTATACTTGCATCCATCACACCTGGCGAATCACCTCCACCGGCGCCAAGGGTTTGTTTCGGACGCGACGACTTTATCGAGGCGATCATTGGTTTCGCGGAAGGCCTGACTCCAATAGCTCTCATCGGTGCTGGTGGAATCGGCAAGACATCCATCGCTCTGATGGTTCTGTATCACCATCGCGTCAAGCAACGGTTTGGCGAGAATCGTCGGTTCATCCGATGTGATCAATTCCCAGCCACCTCCGTCCATCTCCTCAACCGACTCTCCAAGGTTACCGGTGCAGGCGTCGAAAACCCAGAGGAATTTACTTCTCTACGTCCATTCCTGTCTTCAAGGGAGACGTTCATTGTCCTCGACAATGCTGAATCTATTCTCGACCCACGGGGAACGGACGCTGTGAAGATCTACGCCTTGGTGGAGGAGTTGAGTCGATTGGAGACGATTTGTCTCTGTATTACGTCTCGGATCTCTACCATTCCTCCCGAATGCGAAACTCTCGACATCCCAACACTGTCAATTAGTGCTGCACGAGACACCTTCTATTCCATCTACAGGAGGAGGGAACAGCCCAATCTGATCAGCAACATCCTGGAGCAACTCGGCTTCCATCCCCTCTCAATCAGCTTACTCGCCACAGTTGCGCATCAGAGCAGATGGGACACGGACCGATTGGCCCGAGAATGGGAGCGGCGGCGAACGAGTGTGCTGCAGACCCAGCATAATAAAAGCCTCGCCGCCACAATCGAACTTTCGCTCGCTTCTCCCCTGTTTCAAGCGCTCGGACCTGACGCCCGAGAACTTCTCGGCATCGTCGCGTTCTTCCCGCAAGGCGTCGACGAGAACAACCTCGACTGGTTGTTTCCAACCGTCTCGAACAGAACTGACATCTTCGACAAGTTCTGTATCCTTTCCCTGACGCATCGGAGCAACGGGTTCATGACCATGTTAGCACCACTCCGAGATTATCTCTCTCCCAAAGATCCAAAGACGTCTTCCCTGCTCTGCGCGACGAAGAAATGTTACTTCACCCGGATGTCGGTCAATATTGATCCGGACAGGCCCGGCTTCGGAGAATCGCGGTGGATCACGTCGGAGGACGTAAATGTCGAGCACTTGCTTGACATCTTCACAACAATCGACGTGGACTCGGATGACGTCTGGGACGCTTGTGTCAATTTCATGAAGCACCTCTATTGGCACAAAACTCGGCCCATCGTCCTGAGGCCAAAGGTCGAAGGGCTCCCAGATGATCATCGCTCCAAGCCGGAATGCTTGGTCGAGTACTCGCGATTGTCCAAGTTGGTTGGAAATCCAGTGGAGTGCAAACGACTCCTTGCTCATGCCTTAAAGCTCTGGAGAGAGCGGGGGGATGACCATTGGGTTGCCATGACGTTGATGGATATATCTGATGTGGACCGGCTAATCGGCCTCCACAAGGAAGGGATAGAGGTGGCGAAAGAAGCTTTGGAGATGTACGAACGCCTTGGTGACGCGGTGGAACAGGGGCAGTGTTTGGTTCACCTTGCCCGGTCGTTGTATTCAGACAAACAGTTCGAGGCCGCAGAAGAAGCCGCGTTCTGTGCGATCAATCTCCTCTCAAAAAAAGGCGAAGAACATCAGGTCTGCCACTCTCATCGTATTCTTGGCGATGTATACCGATCCAAGGGCGAGAAGGAGAAGGCAATCCATCATTTCGAGGTATCCCTCGAAATCGCATCCTCTTTCAACTGGCAACATCACCTGTTTTGGGCTCATCACAAGCTGGCGGAGCTGTTTCTCGGTGAAGGCAGATTCGACGATGCACACACTTACGTTGGACGCGCCAAGTCGCACGCGGTTGACAGCCCGTACCGCCTGTGTCATGCGATGGAGCTGCAGGCCAAGGTTTGGTACGAGCAGCGCAAGCTTGAACAGGCAAAGTCCGAGGCTCTGCGCGCCGCCGATGTTTATGAGAAGTTCGGGAATGCGAGGAACGTAGAGAGATGTAGAAAGCTCCTTCTGGATATACAAAAGGAACTGAACGACCCGATTGCCTCTGACCAACCGCCGGGATTCGATTGTAAGTTTCTGTAAATGGTGCTGCTTCCTGCGCGTATTAACTCTCCGTTCGAACCTCAGGAAATCGGGTGAGGGTATTGACGGTCGGGTCAAGTTCCGCTTTATCAACGTCCCCATTCACGGAGATTGTTTCACACATCTGTTGTTCCTCCACTCATTAAATACCTGCATCCTGAGCTGCTTGTTTCCCAAGAGTTGTACCTGGTCGCGTGAGGCCGAGGAGTCACCAATCAGGATCTGCTGCTCGTCCGTAGACGCGCTGTTGACCTTATCACATCAAGTACTTCAACGCGCACTCCCGACCCCTCCGCATCCACTGACATCGCCTCATCATCCATGCCACTGCCTGCCATGTCTGGAAAAGATGTTAGGGTGGGTAGTAATTTGCATCTGATCGGTCTTTAGAAGACTCAAAATCGCTCGCGAGCGATGGTATGAATCTTGGTGTTGATTACGGATGGACACCTCACGTCTGGGGTGCGAGAGCTATTTGCGAACCGTTGGTGATTACATATAAAAAACAAAGGAAAATGACGAGAGAGGTACAGAATAGATGCCGACTGAGCCTCCTGGTCTCCTCTCATCTTCTTACCTGGTCCAACGTCGATTCTGGGTCCAGCATGGGTAACACGTAGCATGCTATAAGAGGTTGGGTTAAACCAAGCGCGCGCTCGGTCGGACGCGGAGCGTGGAGGAGTCGCTCACCCAGTTTTACTGTGAGCCATAGTCTGCCGACCTGTGGCCGGTGGCTCCGCGTCGAGGGCGCCTTGTTTTTGACCTCGCTGACCTGGGCTGGCGGCCGGCCTTATCGTATGGATTAAATCGCTTCGTGGAATGGGACGTTGTTGGAACGTTTGAAAGTGAGGGAGGGGCAGCCTAATGAAAATCGATTTCGCCTGGATATCGTCTTTTGTGCGCGTTCCTTCGTCTCGCCTTCAATGACGACCAGAATGACAGTAATTTCCGTGCTGTAAGGGCCATCTCCACCAACTCCACAGGCCGCGTCCTTTTCCGGGAAATCCCGGATCAAGACCAGTCCAGCTTGTTTCCGGAGACCTGGAAGCCGTGGACCCTACAGACAGGCTAAGGATCCCAAATAAAGCAGTGTCGTAAGTCCGTGCGCTGTAGCCCGGGGTCCCTCAAGGATGTCCGTACCTTCTCCCGAGCGGTTGGGAACAAGTTGTCACCCTCGCTGGCGGTGATTCAATCGCCAGTTATAAAATGGTTCCAAGTTGGCCTTACCACTGTGGGAGAAGTAACAGAGAAAGAGTTCAACTACTCATCAAGGAGTGTTGAATGGCGATTTACCATGTGAAATAAAGGGGTCTGGACTACATTGTGCGGCCAGACACTCGCGCCACTCGTTACAGCTGTATCGGGACAGCCGATGATTTGAAACGGCCCGGAAACCCGGAGTCCCCCTGGTTTAAGTAGTAAATTTCCCATCCATAGTAACGACCTTGTGGTCTCCGCTGGGCATGAACTGCCCAACGCTTACCGACTTTGGTACCCTTCGTTGAGACGCTGGGCCATCGCCAACGCCGTCGACAGTTCCGAAGGCCTAAGTCAGATTGTAAATTGAAACACCGAGATAGCGTACCACTTGCTATAGACTTGACCGAGGGAACAGTTGAGTACACCATTACGAGACCTTCAACGAGCTCCAAGGGGAAGGCCCGCCCTCTTCGGAGGCAGTGATTAGCGTGGTTCGTGCCGCAAGTAAATTCTGGGGAAATGAGGTGACCCCATGACTGCGGGGTGTTCGTTTGGAGAGGTAAGCCTGGGTTTGGATTGGATCAGGATCGATCTGGTCATCCCTCTCGAGCCAAACTGGAATGAAAACAAGCTCACAAGAGATGCGTAGTTCGATACCTGACGATTGCTCGAAATAGTGAACTAAAGTTGAATTTCTGAACCACTACGGTGGAAGACTCTTGTGAGATGCAGTTATACAGGAGGCGCGCCATGGCGAAAGATTTAGTACCCTATGATAATAGCGAGAAAAATCTATCAAAGTCCCCCTATCAGTGAAACGAACATCTAAAGATAAAGATCGCATTCCTTTCAAGGTTTGTACGGACTTTCCAGTGTGAGCGATGACCAATCTTCCTTGTGCGCCTTTGGACGAACGAGAATAACTATGCGCAAGCCACGGGGAATACTAGACAGCCTCGTGTTGAAATAACGCCGAGGCTGTGGGACTCCGTGTGTTCCGCGCGAGGCACCTGGTGCCAAACGACACTCCACCTGGAGAGAAATTTCCGGAAGAAGACGCATTGAAACGGGTTGACTTCTGAGTGGTATTGGCGATTATGGAATGGTGGCTGGCTGAAAGAATCTTTTTCGAGGGCCGTGTGAGTTTCAGCGCGTCGCGTCGAAACTAGCTAGTGACAGCTCGCGTCATAACTTTGGCGTGCCTGCCATAAGACAGGTTTTGATACCGCGGATCCATCAGCTAGCCCAACGCTCAGTGAAACACTCATGGTCGTCTTTGAAATCGGAAAGCAAGCCCCGTGGGCGAGAATACGGGCAATCTTATAGAGAAGGTCTGGGTGCACAGAAATAAGACCCCACATCTGGGTTCCTCTTTTTTTTCGCTAGTTATGGATCTGCGGGGAATGCAGGATCTGCGGAGCAAGAATTGGGTCGTTGGTACCGCTAGATTTGGGTAGCGGATTGAAGTTGAACGTAAAATGTATACGTACAAGATGATACCGCCGGGGTACGAGATGGCACATGCCCTGGTAAACCATCCTGAAAGTGGAATCGATGTGATTCGGACCAATCGAGACAACGCGAAAGACGAAGCATTAGAAAGGGACGGGCCTCGACCATGGGTTGAATGGAACGGACCAAGAAAAATCGAGTTAGAGAGTATGATTGATGATATATGGGGAAAAACAGATGGGGAGGGCGAGGGAAGACATGAGGAGGATAGCGGGATAACGTTCTTGCGTTCCACTTTCGAATGAATAGTGTTGGGGAGCTCCAGAGACTAAAACCGAAGCTAAGGAATGTCACTTGACCGAGAGCGTGTGCTCAGGTCTGTGAAAGAAAGGACTTTGTCAGATAATCCAGGCGGGGTCGGTTGAGGAGGGTCGTGAGGGATGAACGACGTTGAAAGCTGTGGGATGAGCTTTACCCAGGATATCGGGAGAGCCTGCTATCGACTTCGAGGACATGGGGGTAACGAGGAAACCCCTGACGAAGGCGGTCTGTTTCCGACCCGTCTACTGGGGTCACTGATTCCTATCAATCCCCCAAACACAGCCTTGCGTGAGAAACCTCTGCGGCTCAGACTATAAAAGCCCTCCAGAAACCCCCAAGGTTCTCCCCAGACCCCCACATCTCTTACTCTCAACTGCCTCCAAACCTCTCTCACAATGGTCTGCACGCTTCGTGTTCCTGCATGACCCACTTCTAATCATCCTCCCTGTTACCAGCAAGCCTCCTTCGTCCTCGTCAACCAAGCCTGCTCTACCTGCACCGGCTGCTCTTCCAGCTGCAGCTGCAACGAAAAGTATGTTGCTCGACGTCGCGTTCGTACATAGAGCACCACTGACCCGTCATTCAACAGCTGCTCGTGCAAGCCCGGTGATTGCAAGTGCTAAATGCATTCACCCCGGCGCATCGCGCATGAACCGCCCGTTTATTCTGTACCACTACCTTTGAATGTCCCGTAAACTGTTAAAAAAATCAAATCTCGAATTGTGTTCCGTCTTATTTCGCGCGATTACCCGAATGATCCCCCGTTCGCGCTTACGGCGGGTTTCAGAATTCATCCCGTCGCTCGCTGCATTTGATCGGGGTCGCCTCACTGGGTCGATCATTTCGTGAGATCGTCCTGATGAATCTAGCCTGCTAGGGTGGCCCCGTGCACCAACCCCATGCATGGTGGATGTATGGGTAATATGATTCTGAATTCCCAATTCATGTAGGCCGGGTGAGAACGTACCTACTACTGATCGGATGGTTCCCTAAACCCAAGCCCGGGGGGCGGTCGACCCTGCTCGAGTTCTTGAGACAGCTGAATGGTGGCCGGTGGCTCCGCGTCGAGGGCGCCTTGGTTTTGACCTCGCTGACCTGGGCTGGCGGCCAGCCTTATCGTATGGATTAAATCGCTTCGTGGAATGGGACGTTGTTGGAACGTTTGAAAGTGAGGGAGGGGCATGAAGTGGAGGAACAATGTTCTGGATGGATTGGGATTGGTGAGCGAACATGCTTTTTTCCATCTGTTCCACCCTGTGGAAGATATTGGCCTGGGTGATGATGTCCTGGTTGAGGACGCTGGGATCGTGTCGGGGGTCATTTGCCATGAGTTCTCTCGTCTTCTGGTCGTAGATCTGTGCCGTGCCCCAATCGTACCTCCACGCTACCTGCATTACATTTCCATGATGGGCTTTCAACGGGTCAGACCTTGCGGCGCCATGATAGTGAAAAGTTCGGCCCTCGACAGTTTTCGCCGCGGCAACCCAGCCTAGCGAGCTGTCATCGCTTTTGATCATCATCCCGCGCCCCGAACGAGTGAGTAGGGAATAATCAATATAACGGAGCTCCTTTATCGCTTCGTCGACTTTCTCCGGAATGGCTGGGGAATGCGTCAGTGAGTGGAACCAATTGTCGTAGATGCTGCACAGGCTGCCTAGTAACACCTGTGTTGGCACCGATTTACCCCCGAGTGAAAGTAATCAGGAGGACGGTAGCCGCTCGGAGGTGTTGCTGGGCAGATGAATGGGGTAATGGTAATGCTAAGACAAATGCTGAGACGAATTCATGGTCGATATGTGGGAGCACTATCCCACCATAACAGCGGGACCACCGTCCTGCTGAGTAGGACCGCTGTCCTACTAGGGCTATGACCGGTGGTGCCGCTACCCCGTCCGATACGACAGCTGGACCAGGCGATGGTACCACTATCCCACCGGTGCTCTGGTCCACCTGTTGTCACCGTAAGGTAGGACTATCATCCCACTAAACGACGATCGGCGGGATTGTCATCCCGCCATCGTCTCAATTAACGCGACGCCGTGCTAAGCAATAAGATCGCCGTCTCATCGCCACATAGGCGGAATAGTTGTTCAAAAGGGCAGGATCGACATCCCACCAGGTGTGCTCACAACTCGCTCTGCAATGGGCCAACTGCCCCTGAGTGGCTGTCACAGCAACCTTGCCCCTAGCGAGGTAGGTGCAAGATCTTGATGGAATGCAACGAGCATGGGAAAAACTAGGCGCAGATGAGACTTTTACCCACCGAGCGTGAAATCGCTGGCCATATAGCCTGGAATTATGGGCGGGAATTTCGGCACTTCCTCTTCCGACCCCCCCGCCTGGCCGAGAGTCTCCTGAGAGATGAAGAGTGGTTGAAACTGTTGGGGAGGTGATCTTGTTAAAGGTGGGGGTGAAGAGCTGGACTGGGGAGGTTGGGAGTCGTATGGGGGATTGCCGCCGTGACGGCTCTGCAAATCAGGGGGGTTACCACCCTCAGTGGATTTACAGTTCCCCGCCACGCCGGAATACAGAGATTTAGAATGCAACTTGGAAGGACGGAATGTGAACGCAGATGAGTGAGGGGCGACGGACTTCCCCTCTCTTCCGTTGAGTCCTTCGGACAATGGTGGGCACTGGTGACTGGTGCCGGCTGGTGCCGATCGTTAACTCGGACTCGGATTATTCCGAAAATCCGTTATTCCGAAGATGCTCACCACGTGACAATACTCCTGTTGAATTTTTAGTTTCTTTCAGAGCCTTCAGTGACATGTTCCATGGTCGCGATGGACAACTTGAACTCAGCTGCGGCCGCTCTTGTTCCACCTTTGTCTTCCACCAACGCCATCGAGACCCAACCACAGGGTTAGGGCAATCACCCTTGTGGTCTGGATGGCTATGTCTCTCTCGTGGCTCACGTCGCGTCTGGATTTCTTTGCAATCCATCTCATCGGCTTGTAAGCGACGCCGTGTCATTCCGTCGACGTGTCCCTAACGGCCTCCTTTGCGCGTTTATCATTACAGCCTTCTGATCCCATTATTTTGGACCGTTGTCTTTTGGGCATCCAACGGAAAATTTTATGTCAAGTTCGTCGACTCGCTGTTCCTGTGCGTTAGCGCTGTCACCGGGACCGGTTTGATGACGGTGGACTTGAGCGAGCTCACCGCTTGGCAACAAGCGATCTTGGTGATCTTAGAAATCGTCGGGTCGCCCGTGACGGTCTCCTGGTTAGTTGTCGCGTTCAGGAGGTGAGGAGTTGCGGTCACGTTTCGTTTCCGGGCCGCGTCCGATGTCGTTCATCACTGTCGCAGACACTACTTCTTGAAGCACCTTGCTAACGTCGTCAACGATAATGCGAAGCAAAAACATGACGTTGATATTTCTGGAAAGGGGGTTCAGCTAAGAGTGATCAAGAGGTCGAACTCCCGATCTGTCCATGCTGTAACTTCGTCTCCTGGGTCAACTTCCAGTGTGTTCCGCTATTCATGCGACCGCTTGCATCCCTGACCAAACTCGCCCCCCAGATCTGCAAACTACCTCGTGGACATTAGAAACGCTTGGCTCACAGGCATCCACCCCTCCTAGACCGAATCACCTGCAGCACAAATCTAGCCTAATTCCCACACTCGTACGGAAAATCTTCCCGGGACTCCATCGAAAGCTCTTGCATACTGTCACCGAACCTCGCACATCAACATTGCTGCCAAGTGATTCCGGCACCATACCACAAAGCTCACACGACAGCACCACGGTGGTACCCTATCTTACGTTCCCCACGATAGTTGGCAAGAACTCCGCGTTTCACAACCTTACATATGAACAACTGGAGGAGCTAGGAGGGGTAGAGTTTCGTGCTTTGAATATGTTGATGTGGGCCGTTCCCTTGGTATGTCGCGCTCATCATTTCCATGATTCCTGGACTTTTTTTATACCCCCATCCAGTACTATCTCTTCTCGTTGGCGATACCCTTTATTATGCTGGCGCCATACATGTCGCACCCTCAATGGGTAGACATCCTCCTGACACCAAACCAACATCGGAAGATATCCCCTGTCTGGTGAGTGAAACCAGTCCATTTTCCAGCAGATTCCTGACGCATATCAGGTTTTCGTTGTTCCAAGTAGTCGGGGCTTGGGCTAACACTGGGATGTCACTCGTTGAGTACGGAGCCAGAAGTTACACCTTTTAGTGGCTGATAGTTCGCCTAGTCAAAACATGGTCCCCTTCCAAACGGCGTATCCCATGATAGTGCTCTTGATCTACTGCATTCTAGCCGGTAACACCGCATTTGTACGTCTTGCCTTGGTTTCTTCATGATTATTTCTCATTCATCCTCCGTAGCCTATTATGTGAGTTTATTTTGCTCGCACATGTTCCACGTTGACTCATGGATCGTTACACAAGCCTTCGCCTTTCAATGTGAGTCGGGGTGACGCCAGTTATGCCTGCGGCTAATATTCTCTCCAGCTGGATTTATTCCAAGGTCGTGCGGAAGACATCCAAGACGTACGAAACCGCCCGCTTCTTACTTGATCACCCACGCCGCTGTTTTATCTACATGTTCCCGTCACGGCAAACTTGGCTGTTACTAACCATCCTGGTTGGTATAAAGTAAGCATCTTACTAACTTAATCACACTGCCCCGGGGTGCTGAAGCCCGTCGATCAAAATTTCAGTTTGGTCGATTGGATCGGTTTCTTGACATTGAACATCGGGAATCCTGCCGTCGAGGCTCTTCCATTGGGAACTAGGATGTTTGTCGGATTGCTCCAGGCTATTGCAGTCAGAAACGCCGGGTTTCAAGTTTTCCCACTCGCTGTCGTCGCGCCAGCAGTCAAGTACGTTATCCTTTGCTACTTCTCACTTGAAGATACCTACGCTGAATGGTGACTGATTAGAGTGCTGTACCTCATCACGATGTATATCGCTGTCTACCCAATCGCGTTGAGGTAAGGTCACGGCAACCAATCAAGGACCCTTCCCACGTTCGGTTCTGACCGGACCGTGCAGTGTTCTGTCGACCAACGTTTATGAAGAGCGGTCCTTGGGAGTGTTCCATCACGACGAGTGGCACCTTCAAGGTGACTCTAGGATAGCGATTTGGGGGAATTATATCCTTCAACATAGCAGGTCTCAACTCTCGTTTGGTAGGATGGAAGTCAAGTTGTTCATTGTTGCAGCTCGTTGATCCGTCCTCCCTCAGATATGTGGTGGCTTGCGCTTTGCATGATAACGATGTGTGTCATTGAGCGAGCGAAACTGGAGGATGTCGCGAACGCTGTGTGGTTTAACGCCTTTTCGCTTAGTAAGCGGACGGTCGCGTATTCTCTCCGCTTTCTGTACCTCGTATTGAGTTCACTTGTGCAGCGTTCGAAACTGTGTCTGCATACGGAACCGTCGGGTTGAGTTTTGGTATCCCCACCGTGCGTCCTTATGGATTCCTCCCGGTCTTGCGGTCTTTCTAACTCGTCCTAGGCGAACTATTCGTTCTCTGGGTCGCTCTTCGCCGGTTCAAAGGTCATCCTCTGTGCTGTGATGATTAGAGGTCGACACAGAAGTTTGCCCGTGTCCCTCGATCGGGCGATCATGTTACCTCACGAGTTCGATAAGGAGGAAGAGGACCCGCTCGCGGACACTGATGTTGCCGTCGAAGTCTTGCCCAAGTAGACTAAGACAAGCGGGTAATAGAGTGA
>Ga0307515_10023630_pt1 | contig 10762 bp, 10 predicted proteins | sample 17_EM_MG_FD_194513 | JGI IMG/M metagenome (GOLD analysis project Ga0307515, IMG submission 194513) | Populus trichocarpa ectomycorrhiza microbial communities from riparian zone in the Pacific Northwest, United States - 17_EM | ecosystem: Host-associated > Plants > Roots > Unclassified | place...
CGTTGCGGGAGGTCAGCACCTGCTTGCGCAGGAAGTCGAGCTCGGGCCGGCCGGTCAGCGTCGGCATGCCCTTGTGGTTGGGCGCGAAGATCGATCCCATGTAGACACCCCACAGTCCTTGGTGGACGGCGAAGAACAGCAGCGCCATGCCCGGCGACAACACCGTGATCAACGCGCTGAAGTAGACGACGAAGTGCGCGGCGAGCAACGCCGCTTCGACGCCGCGGTGACGCAGCCCCGGCTTGCGCACCGCGCGGATGCCGGACCAGTGCAGGTTCAGCCCTTCGAGGGTGAGCAGCGGGAAGAACAGGAACGCCTGGTGGCGGCCGATGAACGCGGGCACGCCGCGGGCCGCGCGAGCCTGGTCCTTCGACCACACGAGGATGTCCGGGTCGACGTCGGGGTCGAGCTCCTCGTGGTTCGGGTTGGCGTGGTGGCGTGTGTGCTTGTCCATCCACCAGCCGTAGCTCATCCCGACGCCGAGGTTGCCCGCGATCATCCCGGCGACCTCGGTCGGCCGCCGCCTGCGGAACACCTGCCGGTGCGCGAGGTCGTGGGAGAGCAGGGCGATCTGGCCGAACATCACCGCTTGGAACGCGGCGACGGCAAGTTGCCACCACGAGTTCCCGAGCAGGGCGAAGGCGACCCAGCCGGCGGCGAACAGCGCGGTCACCACGACGATCCGGGCGGTGTAGTAGCCGGGACGGCGCCTCATCAGGCCGGCGGCGGAGATGCGGTGGCTCAGCCGGGCGAAGTCGCTGCCGGTGTGCACGAGGTTGTCTGTGGTCACGTCCCCGAGTCTTCTCGCGGACGCTACCCACCGGAATCCTGTGCGCCGGTGCGAACTTAGGGGGGCAGGCCCTACCGGATGGGCTGGTATACGGGGAATCTCGCGTGACTGGCGGGGCATCTCGCGTGATTGAAGGGGCATCACGCGTGATTGGGAGGTCGACTCGTGTGCCTGGAGGGTCGGCTCGCGTGCCTGGGGAGTCGGTTTGTGTGCCTGGAGGGTCGGCGCGGGAGGCGCTGGGGGCGGCGTACCCGACGTGGGGTCGGGGTACGCCGCCCGGGGCGGTCACAGGCCGCGGGCGTTGATGTCGCCGGCGGCGGCGGTGGCCTGGATGACCAGGTCGGCCTCGCCGGTGTTCTTGAGCGAGTTGTGGATGCGGCCGTAGGTGGTGCCGGCGTCCAGGGACGCGGAGACGCCGGCGGCCGCGCCGACCGACACGTCGCCGGCCTGGGTGCTCAGCACGAGCTTGCCGCGCACGGCCTCGGTGATCCGGATGTCGCCCTTGCCGGTCCTGATCTCGGCGTCGCCGGTGAGGCGGCCGACCGTGACGTCACCGGCGTGGGTGGTGAGGTGGACGCTCGCGGCCTCGTCGAGCTAGGTGCTGCGCAACGGCGGCCCGGCCGGCTACCGCGCCGAGCTGGCCCACCACGCCACCGAACGCCGCGCCCACCGGCGCAAGCAGGCCGTACCCCGGGGACCGCGGACGCTCCCGCAGGCCGACGGGCGCGATGCCGAAGCCGTGCGCGAATACGAGGAGACGCTCACGACCTACCTCATGCAGTCGGGCCTGCCCAAGATGACGGCCGGGGTGCTGACCTGCCTGTACACCACCGACGCGGGGAGCCTCACCGCGGCCGAACTCGTCCGGCACCTGCGGGTCAGCCCGGCGTCCGTGTCGAAGGCGGTCGCGTTCCTCGAAAGCCAGGGCCTGATCCGCCGGGAGCGCGACGAGCGCCGCCGCGAGCGCTACATCGTCGACGACGACGTCTGGTACCAGTCGATGATCGCCACCGCCCGGTCCAACGCCCTATTCGCCGCGACCGCGCGGCAGGGCGTCACGGTCCTCGGGTCCGGCAGCCCGGCCGCCGTCCGCCGTCCGCCGTCCGCCTCGAGAACATCGCGCGCTTCGTGGACTTCGTCGGCGAGAGCATCACCCGCGCCGCGGAGCAGGCCTGCGAAATCCTCTACACGAAGCCTGCTGCGGCCTCGGACGAGACCTCTGCGCCCTAGGCGCTGAACGGGCTTGCCCGCCGAAGCTCCGGCGACGGTTCCGCCTCGGTGTTCGTCGATGGAGCTTTCTGGACATCCAGCGGCCAGGATCCTCCATCGACACCCCGCGGGCATGTCGCCGGCCGGAAGATTCCTGCGAGGGCGGGGTGGTGGCGAAGTCCGCAGCCTTAGCTCGGGCGCACGCGCGGTAGGTGCTGGTGCGGGGCGCCGAACAGCAGGGCCGCCGAGTGCGCCCGCTTGAAGTAGCGGTGCGCCGGGTGTTCCCAGGTGATCGCGATGCCGCCGTGCAGCTGGATCATCTCGGCTGCCACCTCCGACAGCACCTCGGAGCAGTGCACCTTGGCGACCGCGGGCAGGTCCGCGTAGGCCGCCGAACGGGCCGTCTCGACCAGGACGTGCAGGTCCGCCATGCGGTGCTTGAGCGCCTGGAAGCTCCCGATCGGACGCCCGAACTGGTGGCGCTGCTGGGTGTATTCGACGGTCAGCTCGAGGGCTCGCGCCGCCGCCCCGGTCTGTTCGGCGGCGAGGACGAGGCAGGCGAAGTCCCGGACTGGCATCAAATCCAGGGGGCCGAGCCGCCGGGCGGGTGCGTGGTCGAACGTCACCGTGGCGAACCGCCGGGTCTCGTCGAGCGACGGCACGTACTCGCGGACGGCGTCGGCGGGGTCCACTTCGTACAGTCCGTCCCCCGCGGCCACCAAGAGGACTTCCGCGGTGTCACCGTCCAGGACGTAGTGCGTCCGTCCGTCCACAGTCGACAAATCGCCCCGGCAGGCGGCGGCGTCCCAGCGGCCGTCCTCGCCGGTCCAGGCCAGCGCGGCGACGGCGCCCTCGGCGAGCCGGGGGAGCAGCTGCTCGTCACCCGTGGCGAGCACGGCCTGAGTCGCGACGGCCGAGCCGAGGAACGGGACGTCGGAGAGGACGCGGCCGAGTTCTTCGGCGACGATCCGGAGTTCGGTGAGGCCCGCGCCGAGTCCGCCGCGCGCTTCGGGGACGGCGAGTGCGGGCACGCCGATCGCGCAGAGGGCAGGCCACGGGTCGGCTTCCCGCTCCAGGAGTTTCCGGACGGTGGCGCGGAGTTCGTCCTGTTCGGGCGTCATACAACCGCCGCCAGGACGCGGCGACGGTGCACCGCGGCGGTGCCCCAGGCGGTCGTCAGCGCGCGGACCCGCAGCAGCCGCCTGCCCAGCGGGTGTTCGGCCGTGTAGCCGATGGCGCCGTGCACCTGCAGTCCCGTGCGGGCCGCGAGCAACGCCGCGTCGCCGCAGGCCACCTTAGCCGCTGAAATGTCAGTGGGTGAGAGGGTCACCGCCGCGCCGTAGAGCAACGGGCGGGCCAGTTCCAGCGCCGTGATGACGTCGGCGAGGAGGTGCTTGACGGCCTGGTACTTCCCGATCTCGCGGCCGTACTGCCGGCGCTGCCCGGCGTAGTCGACCGCCGTCGAAAGCAGCCAGTTCCCGGCGCCGAGCAGTTGCGCCGCCGTCGCCAGGACACCGAGGTCGAACGCGTGCGCCGGGTCCAGCGCCGGGCCGAGGTCGTCGCCGGGAACGACCTCGAACAGCCGTCGTGACGGGTCCACAGAGGACAACTCGCGGCCCGGGGAGAAAGTCCGCAACCGCGAGCCGTCCACGAGGACTCGCAGGTCCGCGGTGTCCGCGTCCAGGGCGTACGGGACGTGGGGCGCGAAGACCACCGACGCCCGCGTCTCGCCGGAGGCCACCGAGGCGAGTACCGGGTCGTCGAGCAGGGCGGGCAGCACCGCCACGGTGTCGGTCCACGGCCCCGGGACGCCGTGGTGGCCCAATGACTCGAACGCGACCACGAGGTCAACCGGGGACGCGGCGAGGCCGTCGTGCTTTTCGGGGATGCCGAGAGCGGTCACGCCCAGCTCGGCGAGCTTCGGCCAATCGTCCGTTGTGGACAGTAGGTCGTGCAGGGAGGCGGCGAACGCCGTCTGCTCGGCCGTCAATCCGAACTTCACCGGTCCCCCTTCGGCAGGCCGAGCAGGCGTTCGGCGACGATCGTGCGCTGGATCTGGTCGGTCCCGCCGTAGATCGGGCCGGCCAGTGAGAACAGCCAGCCGTCACTCCAGCGGCCGCGTAGCTCGGCGTCCGGGCCCAGCAGGTCGAGCGCCGTCTCGTGCAGCTCGACGTCGAGGTGGGACCAGAACAGCTTGTTGACACTCGACTCCGGCCCGAGCTGCCCGCCCTCGGCGAGCTTGGTGACCGTGCCGAAGGTGTAGAGCTGGTAGGCGCGGGCGCCGATCCACGCGTCGGCGACCCGGTCCGCCGTCGCCTCCGGCCGCCCGGACGACGACCACAGCGCCGTCAGCCGGTCGGCCGCCGCGAGGAACCGGCCGGGACTGCGTAGCGACAGCCCGCGTTCGTTGTTGGCCGTGGTCATCGCGACCTTCCAGCCGGCGCCGGGCTCGCCGATGACGTCGGCGTCCGGGACGAAGACGTCGTCGAAGAAGATCTCGGCGAACCCCGGCTCGCCGTCCAGCTGCGGGATCGGCCGCACGGTGACGCCGTCCGCGCGCAGGTCGGCCATCAGGTAGGTCAGGCCGCGGTGGCGTTCGGCGTCCGGGTCACTGCGGAACAGGCCGAACGCGCGATCCGCGTACGCCGCCCGGGAACTCCAGGTCTTCTGTCCGTTGAGGACCCAGCCACCGTCCACTCGCGACGCCGTGCTGCGCAGCGCGGCGATGTCGCTGCCCGCCTCCGGCTCGGACCAGGCCTGGGCCCAGACCTCTTCGGAGCGCGCCATCTTCGGCAGGATCCGAGCCAGCTGTTCGTCGGTGCCGTGCGAGAACAGCGTCGGCGCGAGCATGAAAATGCCGTTCTGGTTGACACGCAGGGGCGCGCCGGCCGCGTAGTATTCCTCCTCGAACAGCACCCATTCCAGGAGGCTCGCGTCGCGGCCGCCGTACTCGGCCGGCCAGGAGACGACCGACCAACGCGCGTCGGCCAACTCGGCCTCCCACTCGCGGTGGGCGGCGAACCCTTCCGGCGTGTCGAACGAGGGGAGCGGTTCGGCGGGGACGTGCGCGGCCAGCCAGGCGCGGGCTTCGTCGCGGAACGCCTGTACTTCGGGGGAGAGGTCGAGGTCCATCAGCGGTTCGCGTCCCGCATCGACCGCGCGTCCTGCCCGCCCAGCGAGTCGCCGCCGGACACTTCGGCGTTGTGCGCGTGCGCGAAGTGGTGCAGGCCGAACACACTGTCCATTCCGGACCGCAGGCCCATCTGGTCCTCGGCCTGGTTCACGGCTTTCTTGGCCAGTGCGAGGCCGAACCGCGGCATCTCGGCGATCTTCGTGGCCAGTGCCATCGTCTCGGTTTCGAGGTCGGCGCGCGGGACGACCCGGTTCAGCATGCCCCAGTCGAGGGCCTGCTGGGCGGTGAAGCGCTCGCCGGTGAACAGGACTTCCTTGGCCCGCCGAGGTCCGAGCACCCATGGGTGGGCGAAGTACTCGACGCCGGGAATCCCCATGCGCACCACCGGATCGGCGAAGAACGCGTCGTCGGAGGCGACGATCAGATCGCACACCCAGGCCAGCATCAGCGCACCCGCAATGCACGCGCCCTGGACACTGGCGATCGTCGGCTTCGGGATCTCCCGCCAGCGGCGGCACATCCCCAAGTACACCTCGGACTCTCGCGCGAACCGCTGGTCGCCGCCCGCCGCGTCGACGTGGTCCCACCACATCACGGCCTTGCGCTCGAACGAGACGTCCGCGTCGCGACCCGGCGAGCCGATGTCGTGCCCGGCGGAGAAGTGCTTGCCCGCACCGGCCAGGACGATCACCTTGACCTCGGCGTCGTCGACGGCCCGGGTGAACGCGGCGTCCAGCGCGTAGGTCATCGCCGAGTTCTGTGCGTTGCGGTACTCGGGCCGGTTCAGGGTGACGACCGCGACCGGCCCGCGCACCTCGTACGTGACCTCCTCGCCGATGTCGCTCATGCTTCCTCCCGCAGAACTCGTTTGAGCACCTTGCCCGACGGCGTGCGCGGCAGCTCGTCCCGGAACTCGACGTACCGGGGCCGCTTGTAGTTCGCCAGGTTCGCCTTGCAGTGATTCAGAACATCCTCTGTGGACAGTGTGACGCCCGGTCGCGGCCGGATGTAGGCCTTGCCGACCTCGCCGTACACCTGGTCCGGCACGCCGACGACGACCGCTTCGGCCACGCCGTCCAGCCAGCCCAGCGCCTGCTCGACCTCGGCCGGGTAGACGTTGAAGCCGCCGCAGATGTACATGTCCTTGATCCGGTCGACGATCCGCAGGTGCCCGGACTCGGTGAGCACGCCGACGTCACCGGTGTGCAGCCAGCCGTCGGCGTCGATCGCCTCGGCGGTCGCGGCCGGGTCGTCGAGGTAACCGAGCATCACGTTCGGGCCGCGCAGCAGGACTTCGTCACGCTCGCCGAGGCGGACCTCGAACCCGGCGGTGGGCCGCCCGACGGTCCGGGCGACCAGGTCGGGCGGGTCGGTGCGCAGGGACATCGTGGCGACGACGGCCTCGGTGAGCCCGTACGCGGTGAGGACCAGGTCGAAGCCCAGTTCGGCCTGCATCCGCTCGACGAGCGCCACCGGCACGGTCGCCGCGCCGGTGACGGCCAGGCGGAGCGTGGACAGGTCGTACGACGGCCGCTCGGCGGCGTCGAGCAGGACCTGGAAGATCGTCGGCGCGCCCGGCAGCACGGAGATCCGCTCGTCCTGGATCAGCCGGAGGGTTTCGGCGACGGCGAACGTCCGCTGCGGCACCAGCGTGGTGCCGTGCAGCGTCGCGGCGAGGATCCCGGCCTTGTAGCCGAAACTGTGGAAGAACGGGTTGATCACGAGGTAGCGGTCCTGCTCACTCAGCTCGCCGCACTCGGCCCACGCGGCGGCGACACCCAGGGCCTGCCGGTGCGACGACATCGCGCCCTTGCTGCGGCCGGTCGTCCCTGAGGTAAAGAGGATGTCACTGACGTCGTCCGGCTTCGCGGGGCTGGTGAAGGTGTCGTCGAAGCCGTCGAGCGCGGCCCATTCGGTGACGCCGTCGACCGGGTCCTCCGGGCCTTCGACCGGGATCCGCAGGACCGTGGGTGGCCGCTCATCGAGCGCCGCGAGCCGGTCGGTGCCGAGGAACGTCCCGGTGACGGCCAGGGCGGAGACCTTCGCGCGGGTCAGGATGTCGGTGGTTTCCCGGGCGGTGAAGCGGGTGCTGATCGGCACCAGCGTCGCGCCCGCGTAGTGCGCGCCGAGCGCCGCCACCGGCCAGTGCCACGTGTTGGGCGCGCAGACCGCGACACGGTCACCCGGCCCGATCCCCGCGGCGGCGTAGAAGTTCGCGCACCGCCGCACCCGGGAAAGCAGCTCCGGCCACGTCAGCCGGACGTCGCCGTCCACGAGGGCTTCACGCGCGGGGAACCGCTCCGCCGCGGCGTCGAGCGCCGCCGGGACGGTCTCCGTCATCACGGCCTCCCTAGCAAGTGCTTGGTAGGGTAGCCTACGCAGGAGCCCCGCTTTTGGCCAGAGTCGGAGGAGGTGTGGTGGACGACTTTCGGGACGAGGTCCGCACTTGGCTGGCCGAACACCTGCGTGGTGACTTCGCGAAGCTGCGCGGCCGCGGCGGGCCTGGCCGTGAGCACGAGGCGTTCGACGAACGACTGGCCTGGGAACTCGAGCTGGCCACCGGCGGCTGGAACTGCGTCGGCTGGCCGGTCGAGCACGGTGGCCGTGGCGCGACCCTCGAGCAGCAGGTGATCTTCCACGAGGAGTACGCCCTCTCCGACGCCCCGGCCAAGGTCGGGCACTTCGGCCAGGAACTGCTCGGCCCGACGCTCATCGCGTTCGGCACCCCGGAGCAGCAACGCCGCTTCCTGCCCCCGATCATCGCCGCGCAAGAGCTCTGGTGCCAGGGTTATTCCGAACCCGGCGCCGGCTCGGACCTCGCCGCGGTCTCGACGTCGGCCCGCCTGGATGGTGACGAGTGGGTGGTCACCGGGCAAAAAGTCTGGACGTCCCTCGCGCAGCACGCCGACTGGTGTTTTGTGGTCGCCCGCACCGAGCCTGGCTCGAAGCGCCACAAGGGACTGTCCTACCTGCTCGTCCCGATGCGACAGTCCGGAGTGGACGTCCGCCCGATCGTCCAGCTGACCGGGACGGCGGAGTTCAACGAGGTCTTCTTCGACGGCGCCCGCACTTCCCGGAGCCTGGCCGTGGGGGAGCCGGGCGACGGCTGGCGCGTCGCGATGGGCACCCTGGCCTTCGAACGCGGCGTCGCCACCCTCGGCCAGCAGGTCGGGTTCCGGCGTGAACTGACGGCGTTGACCGAGCTGGCGAAAAATACCGGCGCGCTCGACGACCCGGTGCTCGCCGAGCGCGTCGACCGGGCGTGGCTCGGCCTGGAAGTCATGCGAGCACACGCGATCCGCACCCTCGGCGACACCGGCCCCGGCACGGCGTCGGTCGCGAAACTCGTCTGGGCGAATTGGCACCGCACGCTCGGCGAGCTGGCCATGGCGATCCGCGGCGCGGCGGGGATGCTCGCGCCGGACGGCCTCGACGACTGGCAACGGCTGTACCTGTTCACCCGCGCCGACACGATCTACGGCGGCTCCAACGAAATCCAACGGAACATCATCGCCGAGCGCGTGCTCGGCCTGCCCCGGGAGGCCCGCCCGTGATCACCGTGCCGAAGTACCCCGACGGCGCGAACCTGGTGCGGGACAAGGTGGTCGTCGTGACCGCCGCGGCCGGCACCGGGATCGGCTCCGCCACGGCGAAGCGCTGTCTCGAGGAGGGCGCGAAGGTCGTCGTCAGCGACTGGCACGAACGCCGTCTCGGCGAGAAGGCCGCAGAACTCGCGGACCTCGGCGAGGTGCACGCGATCCCCTGCGACGTCACGCAGGAGGAACAAGTACAGGCGCTCATCGACGGCAGTGTCGAGCGGTTCGGCCGGATCGACGTCGTCGTCAACAACGCCGGGCTCGGCGGCACCAAGTCCCTTGTGGACATGACCGACGAGGAGTGGACGCGGGTCCTCGACGTCACCCTCAACGGCACCTTCCGCGCCACTCGCGCGGCCCTGCGCCGGTTCGCGGAGCAAGGTGACGGCGGCGCGATCGTCAACAACGCCTCCGTGCTCGGCTGGCGGGCCCAGGGCGGCCAGGCGCACTACGCGGCGGCCAAGGCCGGGGTGATGGCCCTGACGCGGTGCGCCGCGGTTGATGCCGCACCGCTCGGCGTCCGGGTCAACGCCGTCGCGCCCAGCCTGGCGATGCACGCGTTCCTGGCCAAGGTGACCAGCGACGAGCTCCTCGAAGAGCTGACCGCCCGTGAGGTTTCGGGGAGGGCGGCGGAACCCTGGGAAGTGGCGAATGTGATCGTGTTCCTCGCCAGTGAGTACGCCTCGTACCTCACCGGCGAGGTCGTGTCCGTGAGTTCGCAACATGCGTGAGGTGCAGTGATGAGCCCCCAGAAGAACAGCCGGCGCGCGGAGTTGCTGGACCTGGCCGCGCGGCTGTTCGCCGAGCGCGGGTACGTGTCCACCACCGTGCGGGACATCGCCGACGCCGCCGGCATCCTGTCGGGCAGCCTCTACCACCACTTCGACTCCAAGGAGTCGATGGCCGATGAGATCCTCACCGGCTTCCTCGACGAGCTGTTCGGCTCCTACGCGGAGATCGTCGCCCAGGGGCTCGGGCCGCGCGAGACCCTGGAAGCGGTCGTCGTGGCGTCGTTCGACTCGATCCACCGGCGTCCGGCGCAGGTCGCGATCTACCAGAACGAGGCCAAGCACCTCATGCAGCTGCCGCGCTTCGCCTACCTCAACGACCGCAACGCCGAGTTCCGCAAGCTGTGGAACGGAATCCTCACCGATGGCGTCGCGGACGGTGTGTTCCGCGCGGACCTCGACGTCGAGCTGACCTACCGGTTCATCCGCGACACGGTGTGGGTGGCCGTGCGCTGGTACAACCCCGAGGGCGCGCTCACCGCGCAGGACGTCGCGGAGCAGTACCTCGGGATCCTGCTGGACGGCATCGCTCAGAAAGGGAGGCGACGTGGCTGAGGCGTATGTCCTGGACGCGGTCCGGACGCCGGTCGGCAAGCGCGGGGGAGCGCTGAGCACGGTCCACCCGGCCGACCTGGGCGCGCACGTGATCCGCGCGGTCGTCGAGCGGACCGGCGTCGACCCGGAACTGGTGGAAGACGTCATCTTCGGCTGCGTCGACACGCTCGGACCGCAGGCGGGCAACGTCGCGCGAACGTCCTGGCTGACGGCCGGCTACCCGCAGCACGTGCCCGGCGTGACGGTCGACCGGCAGTGCGGGTCGAGCCAGCAGGCCGTGCACTTCGCGGCGCAGGCGGTGCTGAGCGGCACGGCGGATCTCGTCCTGGCGGGCGGCGTGCAGAACATGAGCGCGATCCCGATCGGCGCGGCGATGCTCGCCGGGCGCGAATACGGCTTCGAGGATCCGTTTTCCGGTTCGAAGGGTTGGCAGGAGCGTTTCGGTGCGAGTGAGGTGTCACAGTTCCGCAGTGCGGACATGATCGCCGGGCACTGGGACATTTCCCGCGTCGCGATGGAGGAATTCGCGCTGCGGAGTCACCAGCTCGCGGCGGCGGCGTCCGATGGCGGATTGTTCGACGCCGAAATAGCGCCCTTCGGAGAATTCAGCCGGGACGAAGGACCGCGCCGGGACACTTCCCTGGAACGCATGGCGGGATTGAAGCCGCTGTCCCCGGAATCACGCATCACG
>Ga0307515_10023631_pt1 | contig 10760 bp, 12 predicted proteins | sample 17_EM_MG_FD_194513 | JGI IMG/M metagenome (GOLD analysis project Ga0307515, IMG submission 194513) | Populus trichocarpa ectomycorrhiza microbial communities from riparian zone in the Pacific Northwest, United States - 17_EM | ecosystem: Host-associated > Plants > Roots > Unclassified | place...
CTTTCTATAAGGTTAGCCTAGCCTCACTACTTGGTTTATGAATTTGGCAGGTTAGCTCAGGTTGACTTGAGACATTTTTTTTTGTAATTTTTCATTTTTTTTTATCAATTTTGTCCTTCCTCGTCGGGTTATCTCAGAATTAAGTTTTGTTATTTCTTCTTTTTGACAAGCATTCCTTTTCTTTCGGTTATCATTATCACTTTTGCTATTAATATTCTATCCATTAATTGTTGTTGCCTTTTATATTGTATAATTGAAGTAATAAGGTTTTTTTTCCCCTTATTTAGAACACACTAGCAACACTCAAACATCTTTTTTTACGTTACAAAAAAATCAACACGGCTAGCAATGAAGCACGGGCCACCTGTCTAATAAAAAATAGAGTAAATTATATATTAATCCTTCTAGCTTTGCAAAATAAGTTGAAAAGTCCCTCTAGTATTAAAAATAATTAATTAATTTTTTTACCACTCTTGACCATGTTTAATTTTTTTTCAAAAAATATATTATTTTCTCATTAGTCTTTCCATAACATATGTTTCTTTTTCCTTTCTATTTCTTAGAGAAACATGATCGTGTTACACATAAATTTTAAAAAATAAAGGCTGATTAATTATTTTTAAAACTAGATGGCCTATTTAATCTTTTGTACAAAATTATAGAAACTCGTTTATAATTTACTAAAAAAAACTAATTATATATCCCAATAATGAGAAATAGGAGGTTTAAGATCTCTTTTAAAATAAAACTCTTTTCAAATATTTTGGACTATTTACTATGATTTTTGTAAATCAATTCAAGTAACTTTTTTTATTATTATTTTTAACTTATTTCTTGATGCAAACTTGAAGGGTAAAGACCCTGAAACCCACAAGCAAGATAGAAAGAATCTAAGGAAACTAAAATCAAATTTATAAAAATCAGACTCAATGATTACCTGAACTAAGGAACCAAAATTATTAGATGAAAGACCTCAACCATTTGATTATAAAGAATCAAGAATTGTAAGTATAAAGATGACCATCTCAAAGACAATTAATCTTTGATAAATCCTAGAGAGTTCAATGAAAAACTAAAAGTATAAGCAAAATCTCTCTCACACACAATATAATTTCTGAAGAACCACGTCTACCTTGTTTTTCCTTTCAAAAAGGTATTTATAGTTCATAAAATAAAATAAATCTTAATGGACTAACATTAAAACCCAATTAAAAATACTCCAAAGTTTATAAAATAAATAACAAAAAACTAGTTCTAACTTAATTGTATGGCCACCACATATTCATTTACAAAGAACATAGTTACCGAACCTTTATAAAATAATTGCACTTGTTGTTGAATTTGGAAAGAAAATAATGTTGCCAACTTGGTATCCTTTAAAATTAAGGATTCCTTGTAAAGCAAAACTCTTGAATTTGTTTCCTTTTAAAAATAAAAATTCCAATGCTACTAAAATTGCTAACTCATATGGAAAAAATTATGTTTGTTGACTTTAATTTTCGTTTCCAATAAGGATCCATGCCTTGTAGGAAAACCAAAAAACATAAGGAAACAATGCTTGTCACCTCTCCACCTTTGCTGCCATGCTTTGCCGCATGTTCAAGCCCAATAAAAGATGTAATTCCTTAAATGGATCATATTATTTAAAGCCTGATTATCCCTTGTTATAGTCTTGAACCTCAACTTGACCCAAATATCCTAAATTAGCCCATTAAGTGCTTTTTTAATCTTCTTGACCTTTGACCTTGTAATTAGCCCAATTGATATCTCTAATGGATCATTTGGTGATGCTTCTTGGTTCTTATCAGTCCCTCTATTCTCAAAAGAATTTAACTTTAAATCGTCACCTACATCAAATAGAGAAAGATTGTAAATATTAAAAGTAGCATTAACATCATACTCATTTCTAAGTTTCACATTATATGTATTGTTGTTGATTCATTCAATACCTTGGAATGGACCATCTCCTTTAGACTGCAAATTAGATCTTTTATAATCTGGAAATCTTTCCTTTCTCATAAGCACTCAAACCCAATCATCACTAGGAGCACCATAATGGACATTACATCCTTATAATCTTGTAAAAAAGAAACAACAACACTATTTTGCATATAATTGTTAGTATAAAGAACATTTTTAACAACACCATTTTCTTGTATAAAATATCTCATACTTCTTTATTATTTTTTCACCACTTTCCTTCCTCTTCTTTATTTTTTTTTCTTTACTCCATTTTTCTTTCCACTTCACTAGCTCTGTATTGTTTTCTCTCTTAGTCAAATCCTACTTTCTTTTCTCCTCAAAGCTCATGACATTTTCTTTTCTCTCATAGCTCATGGTATTTTCTAAATCTTCACTTCCATTAGCCTCTTTCTCACTTTTTAATTTTAATTCGTCCTCGTAAACTTGATTTGGTAACAATAGTACAAGAGTGATGAATTTTATATCTTTTATAAAAGAATACCTATTTCTAAACCCATCATATATAACCTTCCTATCAAACTATCATGACCTCCCCAATAATAAATGACATGCATGCATAAGAATGACATCACATAAAACTTCATCACTATGTCTCCTAATAAAAAACGAACATGCATAAGAATGACATCACATAAAACTTCATCACTATGTCTCCCAATAAAAAATGAAGCCAAAACCGGCTTATTAACCTTCGATTCTCCACATTCATCCAATCACTGAAGCTATAAGGTTTATAATGTTTTGTAGTATTGAAATTCAACTTCTTAACAAGTGTGGTACTGACAACATTAACACAACTTCCACCATCTACAATCATACTACATACCTCATTATTGATGTGGCATCTCATATAAAAAATATTATCCTTTTATTACTTCAAATAATTCTCATTTACTTGAATATTCAATGCTTATATAATCACAAATGATTCATCCTCAATCGTACATTCCACAACATTATCACTAACATCATCAAGTGGTGACATCTCCTCATCTTTGCTTTCACTTTTGGTTTCAACCTCCTCATGATCATGTAAGATCATAGCTTTTTATTGGACATTGAGAAGTTATGGGACATATTCCCAAACATAAAAAATATTTAATATCATGATTACAAAGTGCTTTGAGAATCAGATTTACCTCTAATATCATTGTAGACTTCTTTCTTGCCATTACATAGTATAGTTTTAGATTCCTAATTGGCTTGGTTTAAGCAGCATTCTCTCTCCTATAAATTAGCTTTCAAGTAAAAAAAAAAAACCTAAATTTTAGACTTATCGTGTACTACCTTTCCTCTTAAGTCACCTTCTCACTTTTCTATTCATGTGCACCATGTCTGCTAACTCCACGTAGTGCTGCAATTCCATTACATTCGCTATCTTACGATTCAAACTATTCAAAAACCTAGCCATAATAGCTTCTTTATCCTTCACTACATTCACCTAAATTATAACTACTTTAATCTTGTTATGATGATGTTTTACACTCTTACAATCTTGAGTTAGATTTTACAACTTTTTATATAATTCTTGATAATAATGAATTGGGACAAATCTCCTCTTTATGATTGCTTTCATCTTATTCCATATATTAATAAGTCTATCATGATTTCTCCTCTTACTCATAACAAGTTGATGCCACCAAATAATAGAATAATTAGTAAATTCAACCATAACAAGTTCTACCTTTTTCTCTTCTAAGTAGTTATGACAATCGAAGATTAACTTCATCTTATTCTCCCATTCTGAAAATGTATTGGGGTCATTCCTTCTTGAAAGGCTGTGATTTTTATCTTAATGCTCCCTAGATTTTATCGAAGCCATCATGAAACCCCAATCTCTTCCTACTCCTCAATGGCTGAAATTCTCAATTGCCAAAACCTTTCAGCACTATGATTTCTTTGTTGTTAAAATCTGTTTTTTTTTTGCTAAATGATACATGGTTAGATTTTTTAGATTCTTCATCTTCATTCTTGTCAACCAACTTATCCACATGTATGGTATCACGTCTTTTTAGTCTTCTGACATTAAAAATCTAGCTCATAATACCTAACCAAAGACTTCAAGACACATGACAATCAAGAAAACAATAACAAAAATGAATACAAAAACGAGAACAAAACAAAATGAATACGAAAACAAAAATGAAACGAATATGAAAACAAAAATGACTATAAAAATAAAACTCGAGAATGACATTTTAAACCCTGAAACTATTGTGGACTCAATAAATAATTTGAAATCACCTACTGTTATAACAAACTAAATCAACAGAATCTGATTTGTAATGTTCTTTAATATCCTAAATCAATTTTTTATCATTTCAGCAACCCAAAATCAATTTTCAAGCAAACAATAGCCACTGACCAAAGAAAAACTAAAGCAAATTGCAATTTTGCAAAAATCTAAATTCAAATTGTGTAAACTCTATATTTACAACATAAATTAAACTTATGTGATTTCTACTTTTCTTTTTTTATTTTGTTCGATAGTAAATATATTATAACATAAAATTTCATCTATTTTTTTTATATATAGGTAAATTTAAGGATGAAAATCAAAACAAATAACATTAAAATTAAAATATTGATAGATAAAACTTGATTTTAAAATTATGCTCTGATATCAATTGATATGAAACTAAAGGGTAAAAAACCTAGAATCCATAAATAAAATAGAAACAACCGAAAAAAACTAAAATCAGATTGATAAAAACCCAACCCAATGATTACCTGAATCAAGAAACCAAAGTTATTGGATGAAAGACCCCAACCATTTAATTATAAAGAATAGGAAACTAGAAGTATAATGATGAACACCACAAAGACAATTAATCTTTGATAAGCCCTAGAGAGTTCAATGAAGAAACAAAAGTATGAGCAAAATCTAACACATACACAATATTAAATCTGAATGACCAAGTTTGACTTATTTTCCCTTTCAAAATGGTATTTATAGTTCACAAAATAAAATAAACCTTAATGGACTAATAGGCTCACATTAAAACCTAATTAAAAATACTTCAAAGTTTAGAAAATAAATAACAAAAACCTATTCTAACTTAATTACATGGCTTCCATATATTCCCTTGCAAAGAACATAGTTGTCAAACCCTTGTAAAATAATTGCACTAGTTGCTGACTTTGGAAGGAAAATAACGTTGCTAACACTGGAAAGAAAATAATGTTGCCAACTTGGTATCTTTTAAAATAAAAGATTCCTTGCGAAACAAAACTCCCAAGCTACCAACTTTGTTTCCTTGCAAAAATAGGAATTCCAATATTACTAAAGTTGTCGACTCTAATGCAGTCCAAGTTACTAAATTTATAGGGAATTAATAACTCACAAGGAAAACTTGTATTTGCTGCCTCTAATTTCCATTCCCAATAAAAAAATCCTTGCCTTGTAGGATCTCCAAAAACATATGGAAATAATGATTTTTGCTTACCCCCTTTGCTTCCAAGCTTTGCCGCATGTTTAAGTCCAATAAAATATCTATTTTTTTTTTGCATTGATCACATTAATTAAAGCCTGATCATTAATAATCTTGAACCTTGACTTGACCTAAATATCTTGAATAAACTCATTAAGTTCTTTCTAATTTTTTTTATTAACCTTATAATTGACCAAATCAACACTTGTAATGGATCATTTAACGATGTTTGTTGGTTATCATCATTTTTGTTTTAAGTTAATAATGAAGAACAAAGTTTGAATTATATTGTTTTTCATTAATAACTCACATTTAAATGTCACTTTTTATAATATATCTTGTTATGTGATTTTAATTCCTTTCCCTCTTTTTTTTTTTATCCATTTAGATTCAATTCGACTATCCTTTTTTTTTTCTTGAATATAAAATGTTATAAATATCAAACAAAAAAAATTTTGTGTCCTAATTTTTTGTGGAATTTTATAATTTTCTTTCTTAAATAATATTAGATTATAATTAGTTTTCATATTCGCTATTGTAATCTTACATTAATTGTAGGTGATTTATGAAATTTAAGATTTGTATTTATTTATCTTATAAGCATAGGTTTGATAGCTATAAATACGAGACATTCACAATTTTTTTTTTGCATGAGATATTGTTTTTATTCATTCTTGTATCCTATAATAGTATTGGAGCCCTAAATATTTTATTTTTTTTTCACTTTTTTTATTTCTAATGACTTTTTGGTGTCAAAGTGAACCTTTTTCTCTGCTTTCATGATGTTTCACTTCTTCTTCTTTTCCAACACCTAACAATATCGTCAGTCCATTGTAACTAGTGATCTCGAGCTTTTTTTTCAATGCCTCTTATACTGTTATTTCTAACTCCTAGGTCTATTATCTGGTAATTCATGGTTTCTTGGGTCAAGACAGAATTCTGGATTGGGCTGTGCTACTGCAGGCTAAGTTCATTCTATCTCAAGTTTCGACTGCAAATTTAACAAGAGTTTAAATGAATAATTGGATTGGCAGATTTAATCACACTTTCAAGAGTGTAGACTAGACAGTATTCTTGGATTGGGCTGGGCTGCGCAGATTTAATCATCATCTTCTTTTCTTTTTAACTTGCTATCGCAATGCATAAGAAATTAAATAGTATGCAACCCTGGTCAGTTGTCACTTAGGATTTATTTGGAATGGTTAAACGTGATGGTTTAAAATATTTTTTATTTAAAAATATATTAAAATAATTTTTTTTTTATTTTTTAAAAATTATTTTTGATATCATCCTACCAAAACGATATGAAAATATATAAAAATTTCATTTTAAGCAAAAATAAATCAAAATTTGAGGGAACGTGGTTTGCACCGCGTTTCCAAACACAGCCTTAACTGAGTGCTCATTTTTTATATATATTTCTAGATTATTGTGATTTATTGATGTCAAAAATAAATTTTTTAAAAAATAAAAAAAATATTATTTTAATGCATTTTTTAACAAAAAGTATTTTAAAAAACAACCGTTACCACTTTCTCAAAAATATATATATATATATATATATATATATATATATATATATATATATAATACAATGGTGCGTCAGCATTAATCACTTTGTGGTAAAAGTTTGTGATAGAAATATACTTTCATCGGTGGATTGCAAGAATCTACAGAATTGCGTGTCTCTTACCTATGAAGTTACAAATGCTAATCTAATTCTTCTCAGTTTTTATTCAAAAGTATATAATTGAACGTTTGATCCTAAATGCAATCCAAAATTGTAAAAGAAATGCAATTCCAGTGGGAGAATCCACTAAGGAATTCTTCTATGTTGACTTTGCTAGGAATCTCATCTTCTTCTTCCCTTTTTTCTTATGAAAATCTTGAATGCCACTTCGTGTGGGCTTCTTGATGTCTGCCACAATCTATCCAATCCATTCGTGTCATAGGGGAAAAAGGAGGCAAAAGCTAGTGGAAAGAAAATGAAAAAAACTTGGATTGGATTGATGCAAAAACTTCAATGATACTTTTGGCATGCACTAGCTCTATTTTCTGAATTCTACTATGTGTTCGTCATTCTTTAAAATCCCAAACCATGGACTTCAAAAACTAGAAAAGGATTTGCCATCAGCTTTGGTTTTTTCTTTAATCTTTCCTGTTTCTTCCTCGTTCAAACTCACATGCCATGTTTTGTTGGAAATAAATGGGTTGATTGCCCAAACCTCCGTTAGGCTTGATGGTGTTTAGTTCAGTGTCGGTAAAGATTGTTTTTTTTTTTTAATATTTTTTTTTAAATTATTTTTGATATCGATACATTAAAACTATCTAAACACTAAAAAAATAATTTAAAACAAAAATAAAATTTTAAAAATTTGTAAACTTGTGGTTTAAATGCAGCTCCAAATATTAATTAATGGGTTAACACCTTAACTTCCCTATCTTTTCTAAATCAATCATTTTCATCCCTAACCATCAAGTCACTAATTTTATGAGCCATTCACTTAGAATAAAATGGCTGAAATACCTACACATAAATTTCCTATTTAGTTACTAATTCCTCCCTAATGTTTAGCCTACTCAACATTTACTACACCCCTTCGTTTTCTTATATATATATATATATATATATATATATATATATATATTGAAATGAGCACTCAGTTAAAACTGTTTGGTTTAGTAAAAAAAAAACACAAGGATGCGAATGTAGATCAGACCAAACTTCAGGGAAGTTTTAGTAATTTACCTGAAAAAGATTGAAGGATGCAAGGCACAAAAGCTCCACTTTTATAACCAGGCACTTGCAAAGTCTCATATTGCTTGCTACAATAAAGTCACATATATCCAACTTTAATAGATCAGCATGAAAGAAAAAAAAAAAAAAAAAAAGAGGGTAAAGGGAAAAGGGCGACTCACGTGTAAAGGAGAAGAAAGTATTTTCCAATATTCTTTTTTCACTCTCTTTTTGCTACCAGATATTTCAACTCTCAACTCTGTATATATTGTCCAAAAGCTCCAACAACAATCATGAATTTTGGATTTGTTAATTTCTTAAGATACAAGAAAATCTGACTTTGCTAGCTACCCAATTGTTTAAAAATCAAAGCAAGCGCACACTTTGTCTACTGTTGTTGGACCATCTTTTTTCCCTAGCTTTTATAGCGTGTGAAGCATCTTCACTGTCTAGAATTAAAGCTCCTTTCTGCAAAAATCGCCCAGCCCCCCTTCCCTCCCAAAATTAATACAAACAAGTAATCAGAAAACAAAAGGGTATCCATAAGTCAAAAGATACCACAATTTCGATGGTTCATATAATCTGAGGAGACAAGTCGACTTGATTATAATGATTAGATAATAAGTTCATTGGATCCCATGAACTGGGTGCAGATTATGGAGATTCCAATGGAAAGACAACACTAGTTTTGGTAAGGGATCGAGACTTGTTTTGTACCAGGTTCAGCTCTAGCAGTCAAAACAGAATCATATAATATCTGAACCAAATCGAGTTTAAGCCTTACGTACCTCGTTTAATCTTAGATTATGAGAAAATCCGAGAATTAATCCAATCAATCTTTGACATAATTATATGCCATTGCTTTAATGTTCGTGACACAGGAGGCTCACCCTCCACATGATCCATGTAGCTCTTAAGAATGTCCAGATTAATTGAATGTATGTTTACTATTTATTATGAGGAATCCACATTTCTTCAAGTTTGACGTCGCGAATGGCAAGATGATAAGATTCGTTTAAATCCCTAAAAGGATACTGATCCATGGAGAGAAACAAGATCTCATTTTATTTATTTATTTATTATCTTACAAAATCTGATTTTATTAAAGATTAAACATATGGTCTGAATTATAGAATATACCTTTATAGAAAATATTATAGGCATACTCTTATGTTGTAATCTCCATCATTACTATTATACATTGCCCTCCACACACACACACACACACATATATAAAGTTATCTAACCAATAGGTTAAGCCTCCAAATTATTCTCAACTTGGTATCAGAGCCTTCTACCATCAGAACTCTTCTCTCTCTCTCCCCCTTGCAGTTGACCTTCTCTTTTCCTCTCCTAAATGGACTCTACTGCTGCTGCCGCCGACTTCTCCCTCACCACCGGTGGTGCAGCCCAGCTGGCCAGCCATCTACAAGCTGTTGTCGGTGGTGTCCTTCCTCCACAACAATAGCCTTCACTTGCAGAACACGTCAATGACGACTCCTTGCAAGTTTTTGTCGTTCCTCTACATATTATGAGAACACAAACTCCAGCTATCGTTGCTCTATCAAACACCCACCAAGTTGTTTCATTGAAACTTATGAACATAAATTATCTCTATTGGTGAATGCAGATAAAGCCCTATCTTCTTGGTCAAGGTGTTTTTCACTTTATTGACGACTCAGTGTCGTGTCATTCATCTCATGTTTTTGACAGTTCTGCTGGTTCTTCCTCTACAATCAACCCTTTTTTTTTTTTTTCTGTTGGAAGCAATATGATCAACTTATTTTGAGTGTATTACTCTCCTCTCTCTCCGTAAATGTGTTGCATCTCATGGTAGATTGTCATACCTCGCAATATTGTGTTTGTCGCACTCTTGAGAAAGCTCTTGCGTCTCCGTCTAATTCTCGCATCATGCAACTCCATGGTTCCTTTCAAAATCTTCGGCAAGGTGACTCATTGGTTAGTATGCATGCAACAAGCCAAATTGTTATTTGACAAATTGGTTATTGCTGGTCGCCCCATGTCCCTTGAAGACTTCAATTTATATATGTTTTGTGGCCTTAGTGGTGAGTTCAAACACTTGGTAACAAGTTTTATAACCAAGGTAGAACCGCTCTCGTATGCTGATCTTCACAACCACTTTCTTACCCATGAATTTTTGCACAAAAACTCCCTTCATTCCATGATGTCACTCCCTTTATGTTGTCTTCATCTCTGCTGCCGCAGCCACCACTACTGCCAACACCACAGCCCTCTGCTCATCTTATTATGTCTCATCACAGCTTAAATTTCAGTCGTAACAAGGGGTGTTCTCATGGCAAATGGTGTCCCAACAACAACCGCTACAATAACCAGAACAGGAGCCAATCTACCGCCAACTGGAGGCCAAACAATTGGCAGCAGAACAAGCACAACATAGGGGTTGGCCAGTGGTCTGGATAGCAGCATGTCCGTTGCCAATTATGCTCCAATTTCAGTCACATAACTCCCTATTGTTCCCAATTTCACAGCAGTACCCAACAACCTTCTGCTCACCTTGCTGTTGGAAATGTTTCTGCTGCGACTTGGTTCCCCGACAACAGCGCGAATCAACACATCAACATGATCTT
>Ga0307515_10023632_pt1 | contig 10760 bp, 5 predicted proteins | sample 17_EM_MG_FD_194513 | JGI IMG/M metagenome (GOLD analysis project Ga0307515, IMG submission 194513) | Populus trichocarpa ectomycorrhiza microbial communities from riparian zone in the Pacific Northwest, United States - 17_EM | ecosystem: Host-associated > Plants > Roots > Unclassified | place...
GCCGCATTGTTTTTTAAGAATCGAATTTAATCATGTAATTATTCGTATAAAATTGTGTAGATGTGTAGAACGAAATCAACAGCTCGTCGCTCACATATGGTCACAGCTAGTTCTTCTAGCAGTGAGGATGACATGTCCTTAGGTGTCGATCAAGAAGAGGCACCTACACCAACTCGCGATGCTGCCTCTTCTAGCGCGGTTTCACAGCACAAAGGCGGTGCATCTTCATAGCAGAATCAATTCACCCGCAAGTACATGGCACATTGGAAGGACGACCTTTCAATATAAGTTTGTTTCAGTTTTAGTTTTTTTTAATTATGACATAATTCATTAACAACTAATCAATATTTCATTAACTTAATTTATTTTTCAGGTTCACAAACATTAAGTTCGCCCGAGTAATATCATTGGCGTTTAAATCGTTGATGGAGATTCCATTATTTTAATAGAGTCAGGTTTCCAGACATCCTAAATGGGGACCTAATATTGATGCATGGTTTGACAAATTTGAGGTTGGTGTTAATTTCTAATTTCCAGCTTATTTTTAATAAATTATTATTATAATTGTAAAAAAAAAATTATTTTTATTTTAAATAAATTATTTATACACAGCACAAATTCGACTAAGACAGCGCGCTTGACAATGTTGTGAGGAGGGTGTGGGAAAATCACGCAGGAACTAGGTAACATCGGAAACAATACGATGCTTTTTTTAAAAAAAAATTATGTTTTAAAATCTAATTTGTCACTATGAAAGTAGGTTGCGTGATTTTTGGTATGAAGCACAAAAAAAGGGCGAGAGATAACGGTCTCCAAGGCTGGAACGACATGGTGATTTGGAGGGATTTCACACCGCTATACATCCCGGGAGATAAATGGCCATAATATATTGAGCACGTGATGTCTGAGCGGTTCACACGACACTCACAGTCCGGTGCTGGCAACCGGAATCGGCAAATTAATGGTTCGGTAACAACGCATACCGGCAGCTTCGTTCCGTTTGCTGCACATGCGAAACGGATGGTAAAAGTAATTTAAATAAAATATATCGTTAATTAATTTGTTGTTACTTAATTAAATTTTTTTCTTACGGGCTACGTCTCTTGGATGTGAACCGATCCCAATGGAGTTGTTTATAGAGACGCGCGTGTGAAGTGAAGTCCACCAAAAGGGGGGGCAACAGTTCGTTGACAACCACGCTCAGCACTTTGTGGTATGTTTGTTAAACCAATTTATTTTGTAAGTTATTATTTTTATTGAATTGAATATGATGATTTTTTTTCATTTTCAGAAGACCTATAATAGCTGGTTGAGGGAGAGATATGGGGACGATCCTTCGACCCATTCGGATTTCGATTCGGATTTGTGGATGGAAGTAGGATCGTCCGGTGGACCTGATAAAAATCAGGTGTACAGGCTCTCCAACACTCCGGGAGATAATTTGCGGGCGGTTCGTAGTGTCTCAACCGTTGGGAGCTCTAATCTAAGGAGTTCGTGGCCTTGCAGCAACACACGGCTCATCTCACCGAAAATATGAGCGACTATCGGCGAATTACGAACAACACACTCATCTCACCGAAAAATACAAGCAACTCTCGGTGAATTGTGAACAACTACGCCAAATGATCATGAACATTACATCATAGAAGGATGATACACGTGCGCCCCTTTTTTGGCCGTATGGTCCCGAGAACAACTGGCCTCCTCCTCCTCCTCCTCCCCTAACTCTGTCATTGTTCTAATTTAATTTTTTTTGGAAACACATTAAATTTGTAATAAATATTATTTAACTTTATTTTTTTATTTTTGATGTTTAATAAAAATGTATTTGCATAATTGGTTTTTTTACTATTAATTTATATAATTTTATATTATTTATTCTAAATAATTTTAAAAAAAATCTAAAAAAACCCCACTGATGGATTTACAGACGGAATGTCTCCGTTAGCATTTTACCGAGAGTTGAGAAATATTTACTAAAAATGCCACAATTTCACAGACGGATAAATTTCGTCGGCATTTTACCGAAAGCTGAAAAATATTTACTGTATATGACACTATCACCGACAGAATATATTCGTTAGTATATTTCCAGCCATAATTTTTTTTTGCGCGCATTTTATGTCTGTAAAACCATCGGTAATTTTTTTTTACCGATAGACTTAGCGACGGAATGTGGATTACCAACGAAAGACATGCCGACAGACAATTTCCGTCGGTGATTTAGTCGGTAAAAAAATTATCGACAAAGTCTGAATCTCACATCGACGGATTCGGTTCGTCGGGAAATATGTGAATTCTCGTAGTGAATAGTATTGACTATGGAATCCTTGACCAAGATGGAATGAGTTATGAAAAAAGTTTCAAAATCTTATTGAAATAATCAATGAATATAATTTTGAGAACTAACATGATTTAACAAAAAAAAATATATTACATGCTATAATGTCTAAATCAGAACATTCATGATGAAGAGATAATGATTACACTAAGAAATTGGTCACTGAAAAGTTGAGTCAAACCATTTATGATTTTCTTAATATTTAGGAGATCATAACAAGTTTCTAGAAATTATACTTGATCTTCAATATAAGTCAATCAATTGTTAAATTGATAATAAATTGAATTGTAATTTATTTAATCTTATTTTATTTAGGATTATAATTTATATTTGAGCCAATTTATTAGGGATCAAGAGATCATGACAGGTTGTTAGACATTATACTTGATCTTCAAATATAAGTCAATCAATTGTTGAATTGATAATAAATTATTTTATTTTATTTTATTTTATTTAGGATTATGATTTATATTTGGGCCAACTTATTAGGGATTGAAAGATCATGACAGGTTGTTAGAAATTGTACTTGATGTTAAAATATAAGTCAATCAATTATTGAATTGATAATAAATTAAATTATTTAATTTATTTAATCTTATTTTATTTAGGATTATAATTTATATTTGGGCCAACTTATTAGGGATTGGGTGATCATGACAGGTTGTTAGACATTATACTTGATCTTCAAATATAAATCAATCAATTGTTGAATTGAAAATAAATTAAATTGTTTAATTTATTTAATCTTATTTTATTTAGGATTATGATTTGTATTTAAGCCAATTTATTAGGGAACCGAATGGGTCAGACATAAGAACCATTGGTTAGATATTAAAAAGGGATGATCAATAAAGTATGACTTGATTGTAAATAAGTTTTATAAATTGAGGACTAGAATGTAATTATTACAGGAGATTAAAATTCTAGACCTAAAAATAACCAAGTAAGGACTTGATTGAATAAATTTCTAAAATTAGCCTAAAATAATATATGTTATATTATTTAAGAGGCAAGTTGATATTTAGTTATTTATAGAGTTTTTTTTTTAGGTTTTTCTATAAATAGAAAGTACAGTACAATATAGAAACATCTAAAACACACAAAAAAAAGGGTTATCACTAAAAGATATAGTAATCTCTCTCTTCTAAAAGGGTTTAAGATATTTCGTACTGGTGGTTCATGTGAATAATTATTTTTTTACTACTGTAATTCATGAATTTAGGCATGTAGATGGCAAAATTGGATTTAGTCATCTTCATCAAAATTGTATACCTATGGTTTAGCTTTCCACAGAAAAAAACCACGTATAAAACAAGGTTCTATAACTCCAGTTATAATCAAAATATTGATTAGTGTTCTAAGTCAATTATGTTGAAGCACCTAAAATTTATAAACTATTAACTTTTGTTTAAAGTTGTTCTTGATTGAAAATGTTGAATTATTGAGGGAATGGAAATGAAAAAGTGTTTATATGTATGGAAAAAGCTTGAAATTAATAAGTGTACCTGTTAGTACAAGTGAGACCATGGGCACCAAACATCAGCAGGGGACGACCAATAAAGCACAAATTTTGGGTAGATGCTCAACACCTTAGATAATTATTTTAAAAGTCTCTTATAAATTTCTTTTTGAGGTTCTTGTAAAATTCATATTAGAATTTTTATTATGCATGTTTATTATATGAATATTGTTTGGACCAGTTTCCTAGTAATAGGACTGAAGCCCTGTGAATGGGCTATTGGTTGGACTAGCTTCCTGGTGATAGGACTGATGCTCTGGGAATGGGCATATGGTAGAACTAGTTTTTTGGTTTGGAACTAGTGCCCTGTTGAATGGGCAATTATGAAAATTTGTTATGAGATTATTGGAATTAGAACACTGAATAGTTAGTTGTTTAAAAGAAATTGATAAAGTGTTGTATAAATTCTTATATTATTTAATTAATTTTATGTTGCTTTTATAAATTAATATGTAGGTTCATCTCAACATCGTATTTCCTAGTTGATGTATTGGTTCCTTTTTTATACATCTAATTAGTTTAATAAGTTAATGGAGAAATTCCTTTTTGGATTGTAATGAACATCAATTCTGACTTATATGTGTAAATTTATGTAATATTTTATTTTGTTAAACTTTTATGTAACATATTTATGTTTATTATCTAAATTATATGATGCATGAATTCCAATTGTTGTGAGTAATTAATTATATTGCATGTATTTTTCTTAGATTTTATTAAATAGATGGAAAAGCATTGGTTAAATAATGATTGCTTAATTCCAGGATGTTGAACTGTGGATTTAGTATGCTATTCATGAGAAACTAAATAGTATTAACGGTATTTTGGTATTCGCTCATATAAAGAAAATGTTGTTGGATTTTCATTATATATAAAACAAATTCCTTGTTTTGTTTCTTTTTATTATCCTGGAATCCATATGAACATTGTTTTAAAGTCGGGGTTGTTACACTTACTATCAAAAGTCTCTCACGAGACTTTCTGTTGTAAGCATTGTAAAGAAACGACAACTATTATAACCTAATTTTGGGTTCCCCCCAAAAATTGCCTTTCTCTTGTAGAAAAAAATGAAAACAACCAAAAAAATGAAAAATGAAAGTTTGAAGACTTGGCTAAGAAAACAAAACAGCCTAAAAAGAGTTTTAAATGTATCAAGGAATCAAATTGAGATTTTGGATAAAATTGAGAACCTAATTGTACCCAAAATTAAATGACAATGTAGATTTAGGGTTAAATTAAATTATTATTGGGTGAATTTGCGTGAAAATTAAGTCTAAGGATTTAATTAGATTTTTAATAACCTAATTTGATTTAATCACATGCCTAATTATTTAATTAAGTTTAAAAATTAATTTTGTCTTTTAATATGTTAAATTAATTTTATTAGGGGCTTAATTGATAAAAACAATAAGTTTAGGAACCTAATTTGAGCTTAATTAAACATATTGAAATTTTATAGGACCAAATTTATTTTTCACAAAGTCAATTGAGTGAAATCTGGGAAAAAATTGCAAAAAAAAAATTCAAGTTTGGGGGTCAATTAATGGTCAAATTGAAGAAATTCATCACCATGACCATTCTGAAAAAGATGTGTGAATTCGGCTACTTAATTTGGTTAAAACTAGGGGTGGAATTGAAAAAAATAGAAGTTTGAAGGTTAATTTGGGATAAAATTGAAAATATCCAAGACCAAAGACTAAAATGAAAACCGCGTTGAAATTAGAGGATGTTCTTGAAACTTCACAATGGTAAAATTGAATTGATTTTTAAAATCAAAATTCAATTAAGAATCTAATTAAATAAATCAAAAATTAAAGAATAAAATTAAAAGAGAAGATTTAAACCTTAAGCGCTAAGATGACGTTGTTTGGACATGAGAAGGGTGGAGCAGAATGTCCCTCGTCCACTAAATATCAACCCCATGGCAGCCATGAAAGGGGGAGAAAATAAAAGAACAATGAAAAAAAAAAACCTTTGCATCTCCACCTTAACATACGCCGCCACCACCTGAAGCAACTCTAATTAGCAACCACCAGCTCTGGTAATAGTGCTCAAGGGCTTCCATCAACCACAACAATGTTTTCCTTTCCTCCATTTAAGCATCTACTCGTAAGCTTCCTACACCAGCAACTTCTTCTCCAGCATCCAAAGCAACACCACCGTGGACTACAGTAGCTCTACCATCACGCACCACCATGCTACGACAGTAACTAGCCAAGCAACCCCTTTTCTCGGCCAGGTAAGCTTCTTCCCCTCCTCTTTATCTTCTTCAAAAGCATGCTAAAACATGCCAATAACGTAATTTGCGTTACTGGCAGCCTAGTCCATTGGCTGACCTGGTCCAGCCCACATCATATATAAAAAGAGGGCCTGTTGAGCTGTCTGTCTCCAAACAAATCAGGTTCAGCTAGGCTTCAACTCAACTCGTACCCGTATGCATGGTCTTGGACCAGTAGACTCAGTCTATATAGTTGGACTAAGCCAAACCTAAAAGCTAAGAGTGCATTTGACTAGCATCAATTTTGTTAAGAAAATAAGGCATTGTTTGGTCCTTAAAACATTTTTAATGCTTCTGATTTTAGACTAAAAACACATTTAACAAACACAACCTAAGCTTTTTTCTTTAGTTTTAGTGTATATTTTGTGTTTAGCCAAACAATCCTTAAAATACTAAAAAATTCTAAATAAATTTAGGAACTATTTTAAAATGATTTGTGGGTCCCTCGCGTGTTTTTTCAACTTTTTTACCTAATATCGGTTTATAGAATTATACTGTAAGATACAGACCCGATATTAAAAATACATAATTTTTCTTATAAATTTTAAAAATTCAAAAAACATTCCATTAAATTTTGGTCAAAATATCAAAAATCTCACAAAATTAATTTGTTTAATTAATATTCAGAAGGTTAGGATTCATTTGTTCACTTTAATCTAATCAAGTATTACCTTGAATACATGTTCAATAAGCATAATATAATTCTGTTTTTCATATAATTTACAAGTTCATTTACTTTTATTCTATCTTGTTACATAAGATTATAAGCAATCTAATCTAAATAACTCGAACCTCTGTATTATACTGGGAGCTGCTGAATGGTCCTGGTTTTAAAGCATTGGAGTCGTCTTTTGTATGGTAACAGTGTTATTTGTCTGGAATAACGACGTCGCTTTCTCACAAGATCCCATGGCTCCAATGAAAGAGTAGTTCTGTGGGAACAAGCAAGGCATCTTCTCCCCATCTTTTTAGATCGCAAACAGCACTCGCCATGTCTGTTCTTGCTTCCACCATAATCATAGCATCCCCTTTCCATATTGGAACGAACATTCAAGCTCATTTAGGCACTGTTTCTTACAATAGGCTCTAAATTTATCATCTGAGAATTTCCCCCCAGGGATAAAGCCAAATTTGGGCCCACGTCGGCTCAAAGAATAATCGCATGTTATAGGATATTGCCCCATGAGAGCAGCAAAGAAACATTTCAGCCCCACAGTTGATATATGTAAGTTTTTTCTGTGTATTTCTGTAGTTTAAAAAATTTAAATTCAAATGAAAAAGCTTATGCATACATGTGTGAATCAAGATATTTAATTTTACAAAACAAGAGATTTATCCGATTATGTTTGCTATTTTTTTTTTATTACAATATTATTTTCATTCAATCTAATGATAATAGAAATAAACAAACACATTAAATTGAATGAATGAAATAAAATGAGAAAAAATATTATGCAAGGCTACACATATTAGAAATATTATTTGAAAATAAATATTTTTTTTATTTTCAAAAATATAATTCATTTTTACAAATGATAAAAAAAAATTATAGATGATTATAGATGAATAAAAAAAACTTCTTTAAAAATTAAACACATACCAAAAATAATCATCACTTATAAGAAGCTCTCTAAAACAAATAAAAGAGAGAAATGATATTAATTTAAATATAAATATTTTTTTGAAAAAAAAACATATACAAAGAAAAAATTAGGAAAACAAAATAAGGCATTATACCTGATAAGCCAGGCCAACCTGTCTGGTCCATTTTGTTAGTGCCTGTGAGTCTATGCTTTTATTTTTTTTTCCTACAATGGGGCATAAGACATGTCGTCCACCCCAATTTTTTTTTTTAAAATAAATCAGACAACGTGTCGTTTGATCTTGCTCACAGTAGCTAGAAAATCAGGGCTTCAATTCTTTTTACCTAAAAACCCGTTTCTCAATTTATTTTTTACCCAAAACACATATAAAACACTTTAAAATCATGATAAATCTATTCAGGGGCTCAAAAAACAAAAAAAAAATTCATCCAAAAAACCGAGATCAACCCGAACTCATATTTGTTTTTTCAGTAACTTTAAAAGTAAAAAAAAAAACACCTAATATGAAATCACCTCATCAAAAGAAACAATTTGATATAAATATTATTTTTTTTGTGGCCTAAATCGATGTCAATGGCATGTTTCTCTCTCTATCACTAAAATTCAACGACCTCTCTCTCCCCACTCTCAACCCGAGACTAAAAAATAATAAGAACAAACTTTTAAAACAAAATTATATAATTTATGTTATTTTTTAAGTTTAAAGACCAAAGTGTATCTTTTTCAAAATTTATAGAACACCATCCATATTTGATATCTTTTTTATTTAGATCTTTTTTATTTTAATTCTACCCTTTTAAAAGAAATCAAAATCAATTGATTTTTAATTAAGATTAAATCACCTGAAAAATAATAAGGATAAAATTAAAAAAATAAAAAACATTCGCAATAAACAGTGATACTTTATTAGTTTTATACTTAACACTTAATGTAGGTATCATGCAATAACAAGTAAATGTGAAGTGGAGGACCCTACAGTACCAAAATTAAATCTCCCATGTGCATTCGGGATAGCAAAATGCGGACACAAAACTGGTTTGACCAGACTGCCCACAACTTTTCTGTTGACATCAACAAAATTTCTTTGGGCAAATCAGTCAAAATACAATAAAGACACGAGCTCTCTGCCAAAGTACCCACTGCAACTGGGCTCTTGTCTTTAACTTTCCCAACCTGGCAACAGCTACAGCCTTCTTTCCCTGACTGGAAGCGAAACCTTGAAACAAAAAATACCCAAGAATCGAGAACCCAAATGGCCATTTTTTCAATCATTCTTTTTTATTTTGTTTTATGCCATTATTTTATCACATGAACTCGTGAAGTCAATGGGGTTCAGAGTCACCATTCACATTATAGTGCTGTCGTACATGAAATTAACAAATAATTAGATGGAGACCATGTTGCGGATAAATACGTCGACAAGCAGGAATATTAATTAATTAAGCAAGTAAATTTCAGGTGGAGATCTGATTGATCTACACAATAAAAATCCTAAATTTTCAACAAAAGCCCCCAAAACAAAACAAAAAATTAAAAACCAACCCCAGAAAACAAAACCAATTTTGAGTTCAACTCCCTCTAGTAATCATCTCTTTGTACTTCATAATAGAATTCATCCTCTGCAACTTCAACTGCTGCTTGAACCTATTAATGAAATCATCGGCTTTAGCATCCACTTCAGTGTCATCAAACTCAGTAGAGGTCTTCCCTTCTTTCACGGTAGCTGGCCTACGAGATTCAACAATGTCATCTTCTTCAAAATGGGCAAAAGCAGATTTTGCACTTGCAGATTTCTTCATTTTCTTCGGTAGCTTCTTGGGTACTTCACCAGAAGTTGGTTTCGTGTCTGACTTGGATTTGCTCAGTTTATTTCCTTGTAACTTGCTGTATATCTCTTCAAGAGTCTGTTCTTGATCTTCCTCTTCCTCTTCCTCTTCCTCTTGTTGTTCTTGAAGCTGTCCATCAAGTTCTTGTATGTGGCCGTACATTTGTTGAGAAGTGAAATGGGCTGCCGTAGTTTCTTGATCTTTGTGGTTATTAGTAATGGTGGGGTTAATGGGTTCTTGGGAGAAGTAATTGTAGAGGTTGATGGACTTGAGCCTCTGCAACATTGAAGGAGATCTAGAAATAGGTGGCTGGTTTTGATTTTGGTGGTATTGATAACCTTGTTGAGGGGTTTGTTGATGAAGAGTGAAATGCTGGTCAGATTCTTGAGGTTTTTCAAAAGTGAAGGTTGTAGGTTCTTGGGATCTATAACTATAAAAGTTGATAGATTTGAGTCTTTGTAGTACAGAAGGAGATCTAGCAAGCTGGTGGCCATGACCAAGACCAAGACCAAGACCATGACCATTTTGTGCTTGAACATGTCTTTCTTGTTCTTGATGTTGGTCACTAGGTTTGTGGGTGGCTAGGCTTGAAGTAATAAAAATGGTGCCAATCATAAGATTGAGAAGCACAAATAGAACAGTTGGGGTAAACCAACTACTCATAGAAGCCCAGATTGACATGGATTCTTCAAGCATGATTTTAGGCTGGGAGTGAAGAAATGGTGGAGAGAAAGGGAGATGGGGTTTGGTAATTGCTGTGGGAAGAGAATGGAAGGTAAAGCAATGTTCGAGGACAAATTTATTGGATGCCCACACTAGTATTTTTTTTATTTTTTATTTTTTTTAGGGCTAGGAATGCATTTTAATTTTGAGTATTTTGTTTTAGAATCTCGAGGGACACGTTGCAGCATTTGGGAGTCTCTGATAAGTGAACAAAAGGGAAGTAGATGACTAGATGCAAGTATAAGTGTGAGGCTGTAGTTGTGTTCGTTAAAGGGCAAAAGTGATGGGGACAGGTAAAGATCAAAGAGTAAAAGACCTCCAACTGGATTTATAAAGCTGGTTTTTGGGGGTAAAATTCCACACTGACTTTAACTATGCTGACTTGAATTATGCTGACTTATTCATTACCTTCTTAATTTCAAACAAAATTACAGAACAGAGTTCATATAAACCATTCAAAAATCCTCAT
>Ga0307515_10023633_pt1 | contig 10760 bp, 15 predicted proteins | sample 17_EM_MG_FD_194513 | JGI IMG/M metagenome (GOLD analysis project Ga0307515, IMG submission 194513) | Populus trichocarpa ectomycorrhiza microbial communities from riparian zone in the Pacific Northwest, United States - 17_EM | ecosystem: Host-associated > Plants > Roots > Unclassified | place...
GGAATATTGCCAGATATCCCCGAAGGCGACTCCGAATGTAGCGCGATAGGGCCCGACCAAATTAAGTACGGCTGTTCCTCAGCTTACGTGTGCATTTTCTCCCACCCATCTAGGGTGGTCCGCGCGCGGGGCGGACACAGCCCGTCAGGCTTAGGCTATGGTGCACAATAGGGAACGAGCATGGCTGCTTTGCCCGGTTCCTGTTCCACCACATCACATTGTCACATACCACGAACGGGCGTTAGGGTGACGCCCCGCACCTTCGTCGCGGAGATTCTGAATTACAATCCGCTCAACAAAAACACGAGGTTCTTTCTCTGTTTCAAGCTATCTAAGAACGAAGTCAATACAACCAGTTGTTGTCAAGATCTGATTCTTACGTACGCAGCAGCCCCATGGTGAACTCAAGGTCACGGCATGTACAACGTGAGGCCAACCGGCCACGGGTTATCGGCGCGGCCAATACGAGACGTAGGTGAAATTGGGTGGTAGGGGGATGATATGAATATGACGTTCTTGCGTGCGCATCGACGTCGAAACCTTGGATCCTTCAGATAGGTGTGTGCACATGGTAACGGAAAGTTAGGCCCTGAACGGGAACCACGCCTGGCTCCGGCTTACCGGCCAAAAATTAGCCCGTGTAGTCGGATGGGTGTGTCCCTCCCTCTCCCCTAGATCCGCATGGGAGAGTACGGCGGGGGTTTGGGGCTAAGGAACATGCGACAGACTTGCAGCACGGGGAAAGTGTCCGAGACCGGAAGAGAGAAGTCGTTCCGGTTTGCGATCGCTTCCTCACCCTCGGTCGTTTTTCAAAACATGAGACTGATGATTGCATTACTTGATCACGAAAGAGGGATCTTACCGACGCATGCACACACGGGGATGGACACTAGCTGCAATGGAAGAAGTCGTTCCGGTTTGCGATCGCTTCCTCACCGGCACCCTCGGTCAGTTCTCAAAACACGCGACCGATGATTGCATCACTTATGTTTCTGATCCGGAATCGTCTTCACTCTGTGAGAGAGAGAGGGCAAAAAAAATAGAGTTGAAGCTCTGGGCATTCGCGGAGGATCGATCTTTTTTGCCATCGGCTCGCCTACCTTTTAAATTTTAATGCTTGACTGATCGAGACCAGGTTCCGGCGTTTGGTGCGAGAGGAAGAGTGGCTCCGCGAACACCGCGAGGACCCGACAAACAGGGAGTCGATAGCGTGTCGTGAAAAGGATTAAACTATCCAATGGGCACCCGAAGCACCGGTTTTAATTTCTGGACGTGCAGACACACCCCAAATCAATGAATCCATTAGGAGGCTTTGGCCAGGAGAACTCCGTCCTCATCAGTGTTGTGCCGGTCATTGACTTTGAAGTCATGCAAGTCAAGTCACGGTAACTTCGGTCATTTCACTTGACTTTGACTTCTGGTCCTCATTGAGATTTTCGAACTCCGCCTGGTCTGGCCAATTTTGGTGACTGAAGGCGCGGTTTTTTATAGTGATTATCTTGCCCGGCGCCAATCTTCAGCTTTATCTCTTGCTCTCTCTACAGAGTGAAGACGATTCTGGATCAGAAACATAAGCAATGCAATCATCGGTCGTGTGTTTTGAAAAACAACCGAGGGGTGAGGAAGCGACCGCAAACCGGAACGACTTCTTCCATTGCAGCCTCGAGACCCACCGGTGACTAGTATGACAGCGAATCCTCCAGACGCGAATAGCCGTTGGCTAGGCTTGCTGAGCGCGAGGAGGGTCACATGGGAGGTAGAAAGGATACCGTATAAATCACACATCTTTCTCAATGCCCGCATACATCGTTTCTGTAAATCTGGGTCGGTTCGAAGATTGCCGACGATGTATCGCAAAATCGTGACGAACAGAATGTTCCCATAAAGGTTGAGTGTGAGCTGTCCTTATCCAGGTTATGGATATATGGCAGCGGCTCAATACCCCGTGCCCGAGGTCCTTGATACAGTCTAGGTAATCCTATGCGTCAAATACGGGTCCCAGTTGGCAACCTATATCAGGGAGATCGACGCAGAGACTGTCTGAATAGTCACCGCGAATGGAACGGGGGTTATGGAGCCTGGCATGTTATCTGGGGGAGGCAATTAACCAACAAGTCTCGGGGCTTATGTGAGTCTCATTTCGTATTAGCCAGGTCGATTGGATCGACAGTGGTGCCTCATTTCCCCAACGCATTTCGCACCAAAGGGATCCCTGGTCGATTGGCGCTGGCTTGCTGTGCTCCCGTGTTCGGACTTCCTAGTATTGAAAGAGTTCTGTTGGTTGGGCGTTTGCCGATTATCGGCGGTAGGGTGAAAGCTGACCCTACGATACCCCAAAACCGAGGATTCCCCGGGATATGCAACTTCCTTTAACGGTCTGGCCGCGGAATCCCCCGGGTTTTCCCACCCCCAAATGAACCTTGTTCTTGAAGTATAGGCCGCCTTTATGGTATTTCTGCGATGATATAAAACACCCCTCGTTCACCTGACTCCTCCCTCACTCTCATGTCTCTCTTCTCTCAATTTCGTGTCCTCCTTCGACGAGGGCCCTCGGTTGTCGAAGAACTCTCTTCACCACAGCTACTTCACCGTCCACCGACGCCATTCCAATTCGAGGTCGGGGGCTCATCTGCTCCAGACCCGAGCGGGATATCCCTCTCTCGATATCACGCACAGGTGGCTCGAGACCTCCGATCATCCATGCCATCTACCTGTCGTTGGCTTGGCCCAGAGGAAGTTAAGCTTGTCGGCGATCGCCAAATAGCCGCAGGGGGGTTCGCGAACATCTGGGAGGCGACACATGACGGCCGCGTGGTCGTGTTGAAGTCCTATCGTTACTCCATGACCGATGATATTGCCCGGATTGTCGCGGTACGTTGCGACCGCGGTCTACCCCGATTGTTACATTGCTGATATCTCACAGAGGTTTTTCAACGAGGTTCATGCATGGAACCTCCTCCACCATGGAAATGTGGACGTAGTACCGCTCGTGGGAGTGTACTCGACCGAGGTGCACCCTTTCGGTCTCGTCTATGAATATATGGGTAGCTTCAACCTTAAGCATCACTTGAGGATCGAACCCAACGCGAGGAGGTTGAAGCTGGTACTCGTTCCCTTGCACACCCTCTCCCTACTGACCACCAACCATCTGATGTTTCTCAACAACAGTTGATTGTAATAGTTCGATGTTTGAGCCGCATGCACGACATGGGCGTTTTCCATGGAGATCTCCAAACGGTATGCCCCCCATCCATCCCACATGTAACTCGTGTCACACAATTCACTCATGCGCCGTGTCACAGGCAAACATCCTAGTCGACAAAGACGGTACTCCCCACATTGCCGGCCTCAGCAATGCGTCCATCCTCCCCCACTCCACAGTGGAGGGTGCTAGGACGAGCGCCGATCGACTTTCTCGTCGTCGCGCACCGGAATTGATTTGGCCGGGGACATCACCGAACGCCAACGACCCTACACACCCCACTGATGCTAGCGATATGTACGCCTTTGCGGTCATGGCCTGGGAGGTATGTGCGGACTCCTTTGTATGGAATTAATCAGTTTGCTCACTCAAGACAGGTTCTCACGGGGCGACCCCCATTCCATGAGATGACCGAGATTGCAGCAACGTACTCGATGCTGAATGGAGCTCGGCCGCCACGGCCGAACCACCGCGAAATTTCGGATCGTGTGTGGTACATGATCGAACGGTGTTGGCACAACATACCCTCGAAGCGCATGTCCGCTGGGGAGGCGGTTGACCTCCTGGAAGCAGAATTCCGACGCACGTCCGACTCCTAGACATTGCCCCACGCCTAATAGTGGACCGGTCAGAATCCGAAGGCGAAGAATCAGGGGGATGATCATGATTGGTTGCTACAGTATTATCAACCGTTTCTTGATGTGATGTTGTTGGGTGGATGTACTCTACACAAGGGATGGCGAATTTATACTAGGGGGAGGGGCTTTGTGAATACGATATTATCACCGATTCTCAAAAACGTGGGCGCATATGATGAGTTCGACCAGGGGGTACGGAGCCAGGCTAAACTCACAATTTGTGTGTGGGATCTTCCCTGGTCATATGAACGGGCTCCAGCCCAAGGCCCCGAGGCACTCTCGATTGACTGTTTTGGCCCGTGCCGAGTATCAGTAACGGTGCGCAGTTTTCTCATGCACTCCCGCAACTGTGGGAGTCCATGATCGATCTTTGCCGCGGTTTTAGGGCCAGTTCTAGACACTGAGATCCAAGATCTGAGAGACGGCCCCTTTGTTCTGTGTCCCGGATTCTTCGGGGCAGAAAACACACTCGTGCACTCAGCGAAAGAAATTGAAGGCTCGTATTTGACTGGCACCGCAAAGATACGTTATCCACATATTCTTACTTATCACGGTAGTCCCAGATCACAATTGATATCGCTTGAGGCGACTAGTTGATGGGCAAGCGTGGCGAAGGACGGATTCGTAGCGGAGGGTTGACAGTGAAAACTTCTTTCTGTCAATTTGAACGCCTGCCAAGGCGGTGGGGGTGGAATCTAGTGAAACGACATCTTTGAACCGAGGATTCCCCGAGTGAATTGGAGACGAGGGTTACAGCGCGTTGCAAAACGATAGACTGCTTTTCGAAAACATAGGACAGGATTTCTTTGTTTACGCAACTATCCACTGTGACACGTAAACAAAGATTTTGAGTGGAGAGTTGGTACGGGGTCGACGAACTTGTCAATAAGCGCTTTTCGTCACAAGCCATCCTCTCTAACCATCCGGATGCCTCGCCATGCCCATTTCCGCGCTCAACTCTGCCCCGCGCTCGCAAGCCAGAACGACGTAGTGATTTTTACCTCCGGCTCTAACTCCGGAGGTGTGAGGGAGGGTGTGAGGGGATATACGATCTCTGCCTTCCTGAAGGCTTTGTACATGTTTCCTGCAAGGAAGTCTCGCGCAACGGTGTGTGCTTTTTGACCTTTCGAATTTCATAGTTATCTTGAATGGTCCCAGTTGCAGTAATACATGGCGTGGTGTTAATTTCGGTATTCAAAGATACTGCTTGCCACCGCGGTTGTCTCACCACTACCTTTGTGCCGAAGCGCGGCAGAGGTTTTTGATCCGTCATTTTCTTGTTGTGAGTACTTTACCCCTTCAAGAAACAACCACTACCGCCGATATCGGGCTCAATGAACCAAAACACAGAGCTATTTGTCAACCTTCCTCCAGACATACTATTACAGATCTTCAGCGAATGCGACGTTCTCGACATTCTAAGCCTCTCATCTGTGCGTAGATGATCCTGATCCTACTCGTTGTCCGGCATTTCTAATCGTCATCCTATCTCAGACTTGCAAATGGTTGCAGCAGATCACGGACGAGCATCAAATCTGGTTATACCAAGTCAGACACCTTCAAATTCCCATCCCACTGGGAACGACCCCATCGAAAGCGGAACTCAAGGGTTGGGCCATATCTCGCACCAGGGTGGACGTTCTTTGGATAAAACGTCCTCCGGCAGATCTGACGTTGTGCTCGTTCGAAACGGATACCGATTTCGTGGACGCCCACTTGATTCCCGGTGGGGAATTCGTCGTTCTTCTCTACCATAATGGGGACATCGGTTTGAATAGGATCGAGAGATCAGTTGCTACGGGCGAACTGGCAGTACGGGAGGTTACAAGGTACAAAGAGGAAAACGAGGACGATTATCCGGATCACTGGAGTGGACTCCTTACGGAAACATCTTACGGGTGCCCCATGCTTGTATTGATGCGGTACGACCACTGGGGAGAGTACGTTACAACACCTGCCACCTCTGAAAATGCTGATCGATGTTGAAGATCGCTCCGTTGTCAGCTCCTTGGTTTTTCTCATTGATACTGTCTCTCAAGTCATCCTGAAAAAACCACCCATACACTGCGACTTCGAGGATGAAGCGTATCTATGGGAAATTTTAGCGATCAAAGACAGGATGTTCTTCATCTGTGAGGGCTCCGAGGACATGGTGCGGATCCATCAGGGAAAAGTGTTTTGATCCGTAGGCCAGTTGTTGTTGCGTAGTCTCCGTAGCATATATATTATTGTAATTAACCACGTAGCACCATGTAGAACCACGTAACTCATAGGAGTCCACACCGGCTGGGTGATATGTTACGATGGTCCCAATACGTTCGAGTGAAAAAATTACAACCCAAGGTATCGCATTAATACAAAATCAAGGTGACGAAGGTAATGATTAACATAAAACTCTTTACTCTCCTCCAAGACATTGTGGGTGGTCCACCCCGTGTCAATCTCCCGACCGAAAACTGGGACCAAGTGACAGCTACGGGCGATCTGGCTGGCGGGGATGATCGAAGCGTTGCGGCGGTGCTGGCGGCTTGAACGCGAAGTCTTGTACATCCCGTGTTCAGGATCCGGTGTTCGCAGTGGTTTGAACCACTCAACATAAGCGAGTGGTTCCGGGAATGTCCCGTATTCCGGTGGGAGGTCAAAGATCACCCGTACCTGTGCAACACAGAGATCTCGAAGGCGATTCAGTAGCTGTGCGTTGGAAGAGGAGTGGAAGGTACCTCTGCTTGACCACCACTTTAGCTTATCGCCTGTGAGGGGGTCTTTTCGAGCAAAAACAGTGTCGAAAACCCCTGGGACACCTTTCTTCAACCCCTGCCCTGGCGTCGCGGCACATGCGCGGACAACATCGCGGGTTGGGCGTCCCTCAGTTGAGACTTCTGGTATGTTCGGGATAAGGAGGTTGAGGCGCTTATAAACAGGAACATTAACTGTGGTGGGGTTAATCGAGTCGAAATTTGCGAGAAGGACGTCACGTTGTCGCAGGAATGCGTAGAGGCAGTGGAGGAAGTCAGGCGCACGGAACTTGCTGACGATGGTGTCGACCGATGTTTTTGGAAAGGGGGGTCTAACAGCGACAGAATATGATACCTCGTCAGAACGGCTGGTGATGGGTGCTTCCGACGGTTCGTCGTCACCAGGGTTTTCATCGCCATCAAGGGTTGGTCCCTCGTTGAGGGGATCAGCCTCTGTGTCGTACCCTGGTATTGACCACCGGAGGTATTCTGAGAAGATGTCGATGGCTTCACGCCGGGCAAGCCATGTCTTCATCTGTACAATATAGTCCTTTCGATTCGAGGCGGCATATGCGTGTTTGGCGAAGTCAATATGGAGCCGTTCGGATGCCTCCGTGTTAAACCCGTCCGCTGTCCCGTGTGAACGAATCATGTGAACGTAGTGTTGCATCGCGTGGACCTTGGGGATGTTGAAGTGTGTCCGAACCTCCTGCTTCACGAACTCGTCCTTGTTTGCATGAAAGCGGTTCCACGCATCTTCAAGCCTTTGGAGAGAACGGTCAGTGTGAGTCTCGAAATGAGCATAGTGTATGAAGTCGAGGACAGCACAAGTTGCTTGTACGACTTTTGAGTTGGCTGCGTTGGCAACAACGCCAAGAAAAACCTTCTCCATATTCTTGTGCTCGTTTCCGGTCCACTGAGAGACAAGGGATATCCCTTTCTTGAAATGGCGTAGGCTCGGGTGCCCGGTCATCGCTTGGAAACGTCGGTCAACCTCATGTTCTCCATGATCGAGTGTCTTGGTGACCCATTTGACGAGGTGATCTTTGAAAACACCCTTATGGAGTTGATGGAGAATGTCGGGGGTGAAAGACAAGAAGATGTCGCAGAAGGGGAGGTCTGTCCAGAAGGGATCAACGGGTCGTAGGCCATTCTTGGCGAATGCCTCCGGTGCGTAACCATTAGCGGCAAGGTGCAGAGTCTTGATCGTGTCCCCGGGGTCTCGAAGTGATGAGGGTATGGGATCCCCAAGATCGTTGGAGGAAACGAGACACTTTGGGCATCGGTTTTGTTGGCAGCAGGCTACGAGGCATTGCTCAGGGTGGTCGGCGATGTATGCCGCGAGGATGGGATGGATGCGGCGACATTTCCCATCAGCACAAATCATCACAACACCAGTCCTCCCAGCCTCGATTAGAGGCTCCAACAGGGACCGCATACACTTGTGGAAGAGGCAATACCCCTCAACGGCGCGGTTCTTCTCGTCAAAGCATTCGAGTTTCGTGACCGGGAGGTAGCCAAGTAGAATGGTTGCACGTTTTGATAGTTTACGACGAGTGTTCTTGCCGATGTTCCCAATAGTGATATATACTGGCCACCCTTGTTTATCACCAGCGAACCGAGAGAGATTCGTTTTGTCCGAGGATATATGGACGGGTGATATCGTCGTACCGGCAGGAAGTTTCTCCTGAAAATGGTGTTGAATTCAGTAAACGAACGTTATGATGTAACGCACAAATATTTGAATGCCAGCACTTGCCTGGATCTCCCACCACCAATCCCCTGTGGCCATCTCGCTGTATACTCTATTCCTCAACTCCTCATCCTCGTAGTGCTGCTCCGGTGCGTATTTCATCCCATCCTTGAATGCCGAGTTCCCAATCAACTCACGCACACACTCAACAGGATCCCTTCGCCAGAGCTCAACTTCCTCGACGATCGCATTGCCGTTCTCGTCCTTGCGGTCTCCAGTGATTTCAAAGATTTCACATTTCCACTCTGGGCCCTTGGGGAGACTATCAATTTTCTTGAAGAACGCATGCTTGTTTCGAGCAGATGGGCAAGCACCGGATTGAATCTTGATGAAGATTCAACATTACGAAATTGGCACAGCAAACGCCAGCACATACCGAGTCCAGTTTTAAAAACTTGTCAATCTCTCGTTGACTAACCCCTGACTGAACCAGCCATCGAGACAACTCCCAGTCTGCCAGACTGTTGAACGGTGCCCAGGCTGGCTTACCCGCATCCCGGTGTGTGCGCTCGATCTTTTCGAACCGCGTTTCGAGCCCATCCTGAGAATCTTCAAGGATTGCTCCAGCACGAGCTTCCGCTGGGTAATCAACAATGAAGTTGGTGCTCGTTGACCGAAATCCTTCGGTGTCGTCGCCGCCGTCACCGCCACCATTATCATTGTTGTTGTCGCTGTCACCGACACCGTCGTTGTCGTCGTTGTCATCATCCACCCGAGCACGTTTTGAACGGTGATTGTCGGTGTTGTCCTCAGAGCATGGTACGTTGTCCTCAAAAATTTCCTCCTGTTGATCGCGATGCTTGGTAGGTTGCTGGTGGGTGTGCGGGACTCCATTTTGGGCACTTCTATTATGGTTTAAAAGTGCATGCTCTTCATCTTGGCGGGCTCGACACTCGGCTGACTGTGATATATGAGATCGAAGGCCCTGGAGGCTTCGTGCGACATTGGGTTTCTTGCAGTAGCGGCAGGCGTATGAGGTGGGAGCCATGGGGAGAAACGAGTGCCTTAGATTATTTCAAACCATCTGCGGGCCAAGATGTTTCAGGTGTTTCTCACGTGCGTTGCCCCCTTATTCTTTTCCTCCTTCCCTCTCCCTCCCATCCACTACTCACACCCTGCTATCATGGCCAGCGCAAGCCAAAAACGAACAGCCGCTGAGCCGGTCCAAGAGACACGTGCAAGCACAAGAGCAAAGACTGCTTCACTGAAGCAACAGGAGATTAGTAGGTACCCACCCTTTCTCTTGCAAGCGCCAGAGGTACCACGAGAAAAAGATCAACAAGGCGAAGCAAATACTTTGAAGGAGGTTGAACGGCTCAAGCGACAGCTCGCCCAGCAGAAACGACAGAACCAGAAATTGGTTGAGTTTGTCCACGGTAACACTCGCTTTTGTGACCACAGAAAATTGTTACTAACATTCCTTGCACCAGAGTCTCATGGCGATGTAGATGCAGACCTCAGTCTGGAATCCGAAGAAATGGACGACGAGCCATCTGCAATGCAGTTTTCGACGGCGGTAGGCACCTGAATCAATTCCACATTACCCAGTAGTTGCATAACACAATGTGTACAGATTCGCTCGAAAGGTGTGGTGGACCCACGGGTAAAGTTAAAGGCTCGGAAGGCAACCGACCCACAACCGGTTCACAACGATCTTGGTCGTCAGCCGGCAAAGGAGCCGGAGCGGGGCCGGGCCACTGTTGTGTACTGTATATCATTTTCACGGCCACCCTTTGCTGATTCCCTGCATTTGACAGTTTGTCAGTGACACCCCGCCATTCCCATCCAGCATCGCCATCACCGTCGTCGCCACCCCCACTTCCTCTCAGTTCCGGAAATGGCCAGGATCAGGCGGGATCCCTGGGCCAATTGAGCAACCTCCCGCGCGCAGCAAACAAAGAGAGGGTTCGAACAAAGGCTAAGGATTATGCAGAACATCAGGGGTTGATTCTCGCTACGACACGGCCCTACTATGTCAGAGTATGGACGTGCGACCCATTTCCAGGTGACAAGCTTCAGACGCAGTGGGCGCTGGATTCATGGGGCACTGTCTCAGATGGGGTTCCTGTACCAGACACCCACGTGATTCGTTATGTGAGTAGTCTGTGTGCACTGTATGAACCGGAAAATTCCTGATTCTTAAATGCACACCGCCAGCTCACCAATCACAACTCAAACGCGAGGACACTACTCAAGGATTGTGTCCGATATCCGGGCATCAACTCCTCGTACATGCAAACTCGGGTATGATGCTTCCGGAAGTTCCGAATGTTCCGAACCCGGCCTGGCGATTCCCTCGAGGTTCTGACACATTTTGCGCCTCCAAACATCCTCCTCCCCTCTTCGAATGCTCGAAACCTCTATCTTCGAGTCCCCTTCCTAGTTCCGAAGTTTCGAACTCTGGACCTCGTTCTCGAACCTGATCTTCGAGT
>Ga0307515_10023634_pt1 | contig 10760 bp, 2 predicted proteins | sample 17_EM_MG_FD_194513 | JGI IMG/M metagenome (GOLD analysis project Ga0307515, IMG submission 194513) | Populus trichocarpa ectomycorrhiza microbial communities from riparian zone in the Pacific Northwest, United States - 17_EM | ecosystem: Host-associated > Plants > Roots > Unclassified | place...
CCCCTCGTCAACATTACTGAAAAAAGTGTTATAGTTGCAGAATTCTAACGCATTTATAGGGTTTGAAATGGGCAATGTCCATTAAAGGAAGTTTCTTCTTCGTTCCTCGTTAAAGGAAGTTAATTACATATTCTATTCTAAAATCTAGAGAGTAATTCACAAATGGCGTAATTAATTACTGAATTGAACCTGTTTTGTTTCAAATTGCCAGATCTTGTTCACGTTGTTTTATATATATATATATATATATTAAATTTTGGTATTTAAAAGTTCACTGACTCTAATTAATCCGGTTAAGCCAAGTCCCCAATTAAAAAATAAAATTCTTTCAATAATGATGCATTTCATTACGTCATTATATTTATACATTCATGAACCATGACAACCTGCATATGCATAGAGATACAGACAAAATAATGAACCTACTTGGAGGTTCATTATTAGAGGTCGTCGTTAAGAGTTGTAACTTTTAATAATTAATGGGTGGAATAATGTTGAAGTAAAATAATAATGTCATGAGGGTTCTATAGACATATTTTGTCTGAACGTCATTTAACGAGCCTGTTACTATGCGTTGTCATAAGCGTCGGTTTGGGTCAGACGAGAAACATATAATTATTTAAAAAAATATAAATATAAATATTTTTATTTATATATGATGAAACATTTAAAATGATGATTAAAATCCAGATCAATATATCATTATAAATTAATCAACCATCATAACCATTAATAAATAAATAAAAAGTTGGTGTGACTTGTTCTTGATCAAGGCAGACAAATAACAAATTGGTTGCCTCACTGAAATGGTAATATGATTATAAAAAAAATATATGTCATTTTAGCCTTGTTTACCCCTAGGTTAAATGTAAAAACAAAGAAATACCAAGAAAAAAATTGAGGGAGTTAAATGAAAAGATAACGACAAAATGTATCGATCCGGGTTAACACACAAACTTCATAACTCGAGTAATGGACATGACCATAATAAATTAATCAGACCAGATAATTTATCTTTCTTCCTCCTTCCATTATTCTCTTCCTGATTGGACTTTTATCAAGTTTTAATTTACCACAAATCAGATTAAATCTAGAAGTAAATAAATGAGTTATAAAAGAACTTAAGTTAAAACTTTAAAAATATATCATGCTCTTCTCAATCAAATTTAATTAACAAACAAAATTTAGAATTCATGTCAAAACATAATCCCAATTAGGCATAAATTTTTTAAGGTAAGTGAAAAAAATAATGAAATTGCTTCTTATTTTTTTTAAAGTTAAACAAAAGAAGTCAATGATAACAAAGGGTTAAATTGTATTTTAAAAAAACTTTAAAGGAAAAATCTATTAAAAAAAGCCCTGGATGTTGTGTCATAACTCATTGAATCACGGATTCACGCCAAGAACTCAACGAGATCTAATAATTTTTTTAATTAAATTTATGTTGCACCAAAATAAAGAATAAAAAGAATTGCAAAAAAAAAAAAAACCCTCACAAAAGAGCCCAGCATGTCTAGGTCTATTAAAAAAAAGAGCCTAGGCATTTGGGCCTGGTGGCCTAGACCCGCACACCTGAGCCTTATATATTTTTTTAATATTTTTAAGGGATAGATGACTTGTCGTCCGTTCTTTTTATTAAAAAAAATTTTTGATGACATGTTGCCTCTTAAAATAAATGACATGTTGTCTGTTTGCTCAAAATTCAGCCACCATTATAGTAGCTGGAAAATGAGGGCAAAGAAAGTTTTGCCCCAAAATCCCCCGCTTAACCTATTTTAACAAAAGAAAAACACCTTATAAACACCTAGAAACCAATTTATTAACATAAAAAATTCCATGAACGCCCCAAAACATGAAATCAAATTGGATTAAATGTTTCTTTCTTGACTTTCATCTGACTTTTTAGCTAATATTAAAATTTTAAACAACCACCATCCAATTCCTTTCATGAAATAGAACCCGTGGACACCAATATCAACCCATTTGGTGGCACGAAAATGACGACCTTTTTTTCTATGCCGAAATCCAGTGACTATTTCTCTCATTCAAAAACCAATGATTTAAAAATAATAAAAATAAAATTGTGTATCAAAATTGAATTCAGAAAAACATAAAGAACCGAAAAGGTGTAATTTTATAAATAGGGTGTTAAAGTGTGTTTTTTTGCGTGAACTTTAAATACATCACCCATTTTCAGTTCTTTTTCTAATTTGATCTTGTTTATTTTGATTTTATCCCTAGCTAATAGATTTGAAAATAATTTTGCAATTAAAGCATACAATAAAAAAAGGTTAAGATATTAAAGTGAAAAATAAAAATGTCACTGTTACATTCCACATTGCATTGTGAGAGATATGCATGGTCCAGGGCATCATATGAAACCTGGCGTTAATTTATCATGCAATATCACCCACCAGTTAAGACAGATGTTAAGCGCTTCAAAATGAGTCGTAGATACAAGTTAGGGCAAAAACATCTACTTGTTCCTAGCTTGCATTGCAAGTGATGACAATATTTAATCAATTATATGGACATCAAGCTGTCGGCCACTTTGTTAATTAGCTTGTCACCATACACTCATCATGTGACAAAAGTGCTACTGTTAAATTAATAATAGAAGGATCCTACGAATTGATTCAAGATCTTGCGAAACATTTTCTGAGCTTGTGAGTTAAGGATTTTACAAGGAGTGACAGATATTTTAAGAAGTAATTAGGTATCACGAGGGGTTTTAAGTATATGGTAATATAAGCAAAAAAAATACTTAAACTACAAAAATAATCTTGATTCTTGACGTGTTCTTAATTAGCCTGTTAGTTTAGGAATCCATATCGACGTGGGGGCACACCCTTTAAACCCCACGTCGATAATATAACAAAATACTTAAACTGCTGGGTTATACTTAATTATAACTACAGAAATAAATAAAACATTTTCATTTTGCCAATCATTTTGAACTGTACTCTTAATAACCTAAACAAATTGCGCAGTATCTATTTTGTGTGAGCTCGATCGATCGTGTGTGGGAGGGGGAGAGAGAGATGAAACAAGAAGCAAGCATGGTAAGGTTGGACAGAGGATAACAGGTTAAGAAGCTTGTGAGGCCTGAAAACTTCTGAAACATGCCGATAACATGAACAGATCATGACTTAACAATATTTAACTGAGAAGTTGCTACTGTTAAACACTTGACAACAAAATATTGGTTTAAAAAATTCAGTTTCATTTTATTTTCTTTACACACTAACTGTAGTTGAGGTTATGGGCATTCTTTAGTGCTTTTTAAAACGCTTTTTGTGAAAAAAAACATTATATTTTTAGATGCTTTAAATAATTTTGATATGAAAATGTTATAATCATGAAAAAACCGTTAAAAAAACAAAATTTAAAGAAAAAGCACTTGAAAGAAAATACATTTTCAATCACATTATTATACACTCTAGATGATGCTTCAAAACATTATTAGGATGATTTGTTAATTTGCTGAAACAGATTTTTGTTTTTGATGCCTGAGTTGGATGTCACATTGGAGTTCCTGTTAATTTGTGATCAACTTGCGCTTTTAGAAACCTTTTGAACAGATTTCATGGACAGCATCACACGTTGCTTGGCGAGCAGCTTTAAAGAATCTTTTAACTTGCTCCCCCAACTTGTCATAAAAGACAACATTTAAAGATTGGACACAGATTCATGCACGCATGCAAAGATTTGGGACAAGAATGATATTTTAAATAATTAAATTACATGATTTCTACAGCTGAAACTCATTACAATGGACTCAGGCACATTAACTATACCACTTGGTCTTTAATCAAATCAAACACAACATCGTATATGATACATGTGCAGAGACTACCTGCAAATCAAATATGCAGCAGTCTAGGCTCCTTGGGTAAAACAAAAGTGCTGACTCACTAGCATCTAAATTAGGGTCGACCAGAATTCTGAATGGCTGTGTTTAGATCATCAGACGTTACCAATCAAGGCATTCGAGTTGTTTATCAAGAAAATTGTACCTGCGGTCCGTGAAAGACACTGCAGATATTCAGCAAGGAATACGATACGATCAACCGTTGCTTACCTCTTTCGGATTTTGATGCATGGAGACACTCAGAAATGTCCAATATGGTGGGCAATTTGAATTGTTTGACAGCAAATTATTATATTTCTGATAGATGCTACTGATTTAATTAGTTACTAATTCATTAAATGTATGCATGGGTTGTGGAAAATTCAATTACTATGTATGAATGTCTCGTTTCTGTTTTGCTTGGCTTTTTGCGTGGGGAAGGTGTTATGTCAGGAGTGGCTTAAGATAAAGGTCACGCATAAAAATAAAATTGGATCCTTGATTTGTACTTTCTAAGAGTAATGCATAGTTGCAGTGTAGCAAAAATTTAAAGCAAGTTCCACTTTAGTATATATATTTTAAGTTTAAGCTGATGATTTTATATTATTTTTTAATAATTTAAATTTATATTATATTATGTTATTAATTAGATAAAAAAAATATTAAATTTTTAATCATTTAATCATCAAAATTCTAATACTATTACATGAAAATGAAATTTCAAGACATGTATTCACTATCATTAACTTATTGTTATTGGTTTTTCATTAAGAATCATACGAAGTCAAATTAGATGTCGGCATAAACATGGTCCAAACATAAGGCGTGGGAGTGTCGTAATCCTAGATGTGCTAGTTTCTGTGCTGGTGTGCTTAGTGTGTGTGTATATATTTTATAACAAAATAATGCAATTAGCATTAAAGCAACTACTGGATGAAATAATAACTCTCAATTTTAAAAGGTATAATTTAACTAGTTAAATTTTAAATTTGTTTTTCAAAGATCACTTTAGGATCATTGAAAGTTTATATGATTGTTAATTTTAAAATTTATAGAATTAGTTAAGGTACATACAATCTAACCTGAATACTCACATTAATCTAAAAAAAACTCCCCTTGACACGCATAACTTTCTTTTATATATACGAAATCATAGGATAGAAAATTAATTAATATAGTTAGACCACATGCATGTATTTCTAAATGCATTTCTATTACTTCAGGGCTTTCGTTTCATTTTTCAAACTTTCGGAAATATGTAAAATCATGAGCATTGAAATCAAATGATGATATATTTCAAGGTAGTACGATCATTCTTGTTTGCACTCCCAGCTCTTTTGGTAATGGAATCTCGAGATTGTTTTTGTTTACTATTTCGTTTATATTAAATTAGTCCAAGAATCAAGATGCAATTTGTCAAATTCACTAAACCCATCTCTTTTCTTCTGAATTCACAAGAAAATTAATGTCAAAGAGAGCTTGAAGGAGTTTAATGAAAGCTGATCTCAAACATTAGTGGCACATGAAAGACAAAGAAAAAAGAACATTTGGTCTGCTAAAATGTGGTTCGCCACATTTAAATGTATCAGGATTTGAAGAACACTACAGCTACAGAGTTAGCTATGTTGATGTTGTCAAGGGGTCATAATCTGCCACACATCAAATCACAAGTATCAATGACATATTTGGCCTCAAAATGTTCAAGGTTTCACATCTTGATTATGGGAAATTGGACACCGACTGTATAATGCTATATATCTTCCAGGCATGAAATGTCTTCTGAGAATTGATATCCTCCTGATATATGTTCATTAGCAGGACTATTGGAATATATATTCAAAACATTTAGCAAATTTTGGGAGGAGTCTTCGAGTATCCCTATTTTTTTTCTTCATATTGTTCGTAATTACCTTAAAAGAATTTCGAATAATTACCTGGACGATCAATTCTCTTATTTTTTAAAAACATTTGTTATTCGAATTGGTTCAGCTAATCATTACTATTTTTTGAATAATACTCACTGCTGTAACTAATTAGTCCAACAAATCGAATATCACCGATATTAAACTCGAGTTAAACTCAGCCTGTTCGAAGGCGGACTAGTTAACAATATTATTTTATTATTTAGGATAATAATACTGTCAAGGTTCACTGACAATCGCACACGTAGACGGTTGAAAGAAGAGATGAATTTCCTTTCAACTGCTGGAGAAAGATGAAGAGGAACTGCTGCAAATAACTTTTACTATCTTCACTGTCGCAATTCATCAAGATTAACCCAAACAAATTCTGAAATCTGTAGTTTAATTATTTAGATTATAAAATTATATTTTAGAGTTCATCAGTTTGAGTCCTGTAAATTTCAGGGTCGCTGTAAGTTTATATGATCATTAATTTTAAAACCCGTAGGATTAGTCGAGGGACGCACAAACTGACTCGGATACCCACATTAAAAAAAAATTAACCGAAATAAAAGTAATAATCCATCAAAATTTCTTTCAATTATTGGATTTCGATGACCTATCTCCCACAGTAAATTGTATTCATTGGACACGATCAATTTCCATCTTTTCCAGCTAATATTGTCGTCTAAGATTAGGATTATTACTATAGTAAACAAAAACTGATGCTTGCTTTCATTTTTGCCGGGGCTTAAATGTTAGTGCGGCTGCTATAACTTAGAAGAGACCAACAAAATCTGTAATTAACTAGTTCATTTCGTATTAACAAAATCTAAAAGCCTTGGAGTTTTCACAGTAACCATCCATACTAAAACCTCATTTTTCCTTTTAAAAAATCAACTTAACTGGTCAATAAAAGGTAAAAAGATATTTTTACAAGGACATGTACTAAATTATCGAATTCACTAGGGTTGGATTTGTCTTTTCAATTTGTATACAATGACTAAAATAATCCTAGGAGCAAAAATTAATGCACCGGCATACAGGGGCTTTATAGGCATTTTTATTTTTTATGCATATTGAAATTACTTAATTATCCTCTAGATCAAAAAAATTAAAACTTCCTTTAAAGGTTTTTGGTTATTTACACTTTGATTATTATTTTTTTTGTTATAATTACGTTGACTAAGAGTCAGTTTGATCTTCTTAATAAATAAAAAGTATAGGTTTTATGCACACTAAAATTACTTAATTGCTCTCGGGATTGAAAAATTTAAAGCTTCATTGCATAGGCTTTTATCTTTTACACTTGGTTTTTTTTTTCTATACTCACGCTGACTAAGAGGCCATTTAATATTTTTATAAATATAAAATATTAGTAAAAAATAAAAAATAAAATAGCTAGCACATGCCACCCGTGCAGTAGCAAGTGGAATTTGAGGGGGGCATGAGTTGTTATGAGGTGGTAAAACACGGCCTTCAGCGGCAAAAATTGAAAGCATATTGGCATTCTCTTTCTAGTAGTACGACCCGTGTGAGCGGTGACGCAATGGTTGAACTTTGGTGAAAATTTTCTTTTTTCTCCTTCTCATTATCTCTCTTTTCTCCCTTTTCTCTTTACTAGAGTATAAAAATGTCAAGTCATTTATATTTTATATTCATTTTAATTCTCTTTTTTTTAATTATTATTTCTTTTTTTTATTAATTATTTTTTAAATTTTATCCCTTTTCATTTAGTTTAATTTAATTTTTATATCAAATTTGGTTTTCATTCTTTTTATTTTTTAACCCTTTTACTAATTGAATTTTGTTTTGAATTCCATCTCTCAACATTCAATTTTAATTTATTTTTATGTCAAATGTGGTCCCAAATTATTTTGTTATTGTTTATTTTACTTTGGATTTTATTTTATTGTATTTTTTTAATTTCATCTCTCAATATTTTTTTATTTAGAATTTTTATTTATTTATTTTATTTGCTTTATATGAGGTTAGTCCTGACTTTATGATCAAGGTTACACGTTTTAAAGGTTAACATGGGATGGCTTTGAATTTCTTTAGGTCTTTTTATAAAATTTATTTATTTTTAATTTCATCCTTTAACATTTATTTATTTTTAATTGGTCTTTATGTTTTTTTTTTTGTTTTTTTTTATATGGATTTATACCACTTCTATGCTCATGTTTGCGAGGTTAGTGAAGTAATCCGGAGTAACTAGAATTTTTTTCAGTTTTTGAAATCCAAAAACACATTAAAAAATCAAAATACATTCATTTTTTAACTAAGAAGGAGTATCTGTCGAGGAATGCAGGTAAAATAACTAGTACAGACTAATGAGCGAGTAGTTTACTAAAGGCAGAAGAAGATATGGATGGGCTTGATTTATCCATTTATGGGCCTAAAATGAAATGACTTTGCAAGCCATCACATCCTTATTGACCTCTGTCATCCTTTGAAACAAATGACATCATCATCTTGATTCTTCAACATTACCAAATAATAATAATAATAATTCAACTTTTGTTTTCTAACTCTAAATCCCCTGTGTTTGTCGGCAACGGGCGAAAATAACAGGAAATGGCCTTCGAACTTTCTCGGGTTTAAAATCCAAAGCATACTTATTTTAAGATTGTTTTTCTTTTGAATTAATATTATTTTTTTATATTTGTACTTACACTTACACTTTATTTATTTCATTATTCAGATGTTGATGTTACGACTAACTCTGTTCAAGTCAGTCCAGTTGATACTATTTTATATTTCAGTTCTCTAAGATAATTATATATAAAGCACTTTTACTTTATGTTTTTGTTTCTATTTGAGTATATGTATTGACTTTTTTATCAGTACTTGGACTCCTAAATCCTGGCCAATAAAGTAATTTTAAAAGTTTACTTCACAAATCAACAAGCATGTTAGTTATTACCATTGCAAAAAAAAAAAAACCAATAAAATTAATTAATTAGGTTTTAAGTTTTAATTTCAAGAAAATGAATTTTACTTTCCTTCATAAATTCATAACAAAAATTAACTCGAGTACTCGATCATCAAATATTGTGAGTATAAATACTCAAATAAAAAATTAAATTAAATTCAATACAAATAATAATAATAATAATAATAAAATACAAGTATTTTATATGCCACTATTCCTAAAAAAACAAAAAACATTAAAATAATGTTAATTTGAATTCACACGAAAAAGAGTTAAAACTGTCACCAAGTTGGAAACAATACGTGAAATCTCCTATGGATGCCATTCTTCACAGTTGAGATTCATAAAATAATCCAAACATTACATGAACAAATTCAATCTTCAATTTCTTAAAAGAAATCATATTAATTATGGTCATCATTCATCGAATATCAATCTTTACATCACAAATGATTCGAAATGCCATTAGTTTTTAATTTATAAAAATTAAAAGATCACTCATTAGATATATATTGTGTTTATTTACGGGGTTACGGCTGCGTTTTAAATAAAACACAGTAAACATACGTTTGGTTACGGAGAAAAATGTCATTTATTGTTCATGAGTCCCACCTTTTACTGCGTTCTAAACTCAGTAATCGCGAAGCAGTGAAAGGCTGCTTTTGTTTTAACAGTAAACAATGGCCAACACATATTTACGTACTGTTCATGCTAATTAATTAGCATGAGCAGTATAATATGCATACACTGTTGACTGTAGCCGGCTATACTATTTCGGTCGGACCGGTTTCAGCCAAGCCGGTTCCAGTTCAAAACTTAAAATGCATTGAACCAGGTCCGACCCAGTAAAATAAAAATAATTTTTAATTTTTTAATTGTTTTTTATTCGAAAAACTAGTATTTAACATTATTCAATGACACTATAAAAATTAGACAAGATCGTTGGATGATGTAACATTTGCAGAATTTGATTGCAATCCCAATTTTGTTCTTGATTATATTTTATCTGATGTTATTGCACACTTAAAAAACCACAAAAACTGTATTCTTTATCGGATGTATTTCATACGTGATGGAATTGTAGATATTTTAATGGAACAATAAAAAATATTTTATATAAAGTATTATTTATTTCGTGATGTAATAATAATAGTTAAATCTATATATATATTTTAAAATTATCTTATAACCTCAATTTTAAAACTATTTTTAATCAAACACATTAAATTATTTTTTCTTCAACCTCAATTTTAACCACAATTTTAACCAAACACTTATTTTTTCAAACCAACCTCAACTAAAAATACCTTTTATAAAACAACTTTTTTCAGACCACAACCACAACAGCTACCACAATACCAAACACATTCATAGATTAATCTATCATATAAGTCCTGTTCACTCCCATTAATGAATTACAACTGGTACTCAAGTTTCATGGCAATGCCCTGTCAACAAGATACAATCAGCCATGCAAAGTTAGGAATTTATCAGAAGCAATAACGGCAGAAAATGTCCAACAAAAGATCAAAATTAGAGTCAAAAGGATTTAACAAAGAAATTGCACTGAAGTAATAATCTTACCATGGAGTTCCAAAGAGACAGTCTTTCAATACTCCCACACGTTGCAGACCCAAAAAAATAAAAAAAGATTCTAAGATAAATTAGAGTCAAAACCCAACTCTTTCACTGATAGGAGTCTTGTATTTTTCGAATTCATGGAGCAAATTCTTATCCTGAAACCCAACAAGAAATTGGGCTAATCCTTCTAGAAACCGAGCCCTTTGACAAACATCCTGGAGTAAGCTTCATGGAAATGGTACCAACTTGGATTTCTTTCAAGTTTCTATACAAGTCTGGAAGGGATCAGTGCGAGTAATGCTCAACTATGGAAGATACAGAGAAGAAGAGGAAGAATACAAGAAAAGAGAGAGGGGGGGAGGGAGGGCGAGGGAGGTACTGAATTTGTTATTTCATATTTTATCCTACAGTCCTTGCCTTGTTAGTTACATACTAGATAGCTTGTCTGCTATTAGTTGCAGGCCGGCCCAGTATTTTTTAGGTATAAGAAAAA
>Ga0307515_10023635_pt1 | contig 10760 bp, 11 predicted proteins | sample 17_EM_MG_FD_194513 | JGI IMG/M metagenome (GOLD analysis project Ga0307515, IMG submission 194513) | Populus trichocarpa ectomycorrhiza microbial communities from riparian zone in the Pacific Northwest, United States - 17_EM | ecosystem: Host-associated > Plants > Roots > Unclassified | place...
CGCTCGTCGAATCCTTTCCCCCGCGCCATCCCTAGTCCTTCACGTAGCGGCGCTCACCGTCGATCGCGATCTCGTCGACGATCGCCATGATCGTGGCGTCGACCGGGCGGTTCTGGGTCACCTGGGTCTGGCGCGCCGACGAGCCGGCCACATAGAGCACGACCTCGCCGACGCCGGCGCCGACCGCGTCGACCGCGACGGCGATCCCGCCGGTCAGGTTGCCGTCGACATCGCACGCCCGCACCACGAGCAGCTTGAGCCCGTCGAGCGTGGGCTCCTTGCGGCTCGCGACCAGCGTGCCGATGACCTTGCCCAGGATCATCGGATCACTTCTTGGTGTCGCCGACCCCGGCTCGGCCCAGCGGCAGGACCGAGTCGACGTTGGCGTGCGGCCGCGGGATCACGTGGACCGACACGACCTCGCCGACGCGCTCGGCGGCGCGCTGGCCGGCCTCGGTCGCGGCCTTGACCGCGGCGACGTCGCCGCGCACGATCGCAGTCACGTAGCCACCGCCGGTCTTCTCGTATCCGACGAGCTCGACCTTGGCCGCCTTGACCATCGCGTCGGCGGCTTCGACCATGCCGACGAAACCTTTGACTTCGATCATTCCAAGCGCGTCAGCCATTCGCAATTCTCCTGCTTCGCTTTGCTAGGTCCGGCTACTTGTCGACAAATTTCTCGGGTTCCCTGCCGGTGACACCGGCGAGCGCCGCCGTTGCCGCCGCCGCGGCCGCATCGATCTCGGCCTCGGGGCCGGACATGTAGAGCCGGCCGAACGCCCCGTACGGGGTGACGTTGACGAGCGAGACGTGGGCTGCCTTCTCGGCCTCGTTGGCGGCGAGCACGGCGTATCCGGCCGGCTCGCACTCGAGGATGAACAGCGACTGGCCGGGCAGCACCATCATCCCCGCCGAGCTGCGGTTGATGATCTGGGTCTGGTAGGCCTCGACGCCGCGGATGATCTGGTTGGTCAGGACCTTGGGCTTGAGCCGCTGGGACTCGTCGACGCCGAGGTACTTGAGGATCGTCGCGCCCGCCGACAGTACCTCGCCCTTGTCGTGATCGTGGACCTCGAGCAGGCCATAGGCGCGCTCGACGACCTGGACTGCGGGCTGGACCCGCGTCGCCTTGAGTGCCGCATCCGTGACCTGGTTGATCGCGATTCCGGGGGCGATCTCGACCCACAGCGAGGCCTGGAACGGGACCGGCAGGAAGCCGCGCGCGGTCTTGCCGATAAACGTCGCCTGCTGCGGCTGTAGCGCGTCGAGGAAGCAGTACGTACGCAGGACCGTTGCCATCGCTGCGGGTCACGCTAGCACGCACTGTTTCTGTAAATCCATGTCGCGTGCGGCAATTGCTAGTCGCACGTGTCGCACGGATGCGCCGCGATCGGTCGCATGCCATGATGCCGCTCGATTCCGATGAGGTTTGCACGCCTGGCCTGTGTGTTGTTCGCTGTGCTCGCTGGGGTCTCGTCGCGCGGGGAGGCGGACGTGGTCGGCCGCCTGGTCGCCGCGGTCGACGATCAACCCGGCGGCACCCAGCCCCCCCAGCAATCACCCGATCTGACCGCGTGGGCCGGCGAGGCGCGCGCCATCACGCTGCCCGAGCTACTGCAGATCACCGTCCGCCAGTCGCCCAGCCTGCAGAGCGCCCGGCTCGACATCGCGATCGCCGAGGCCCGGATCCAGCAGACCTGGTCGCGCAACGACTGGCTGATCCGCGCCCAGCTCAAGGCCTCGCGGGTCAACGGGCTGCCGAGCAACGGGGTCGTGATCGACCAGGACACGCAGATCAACGGCAGCGCCGATCTGTCGCGCGTGCTGCCCACCGGCGGGACCGTCGATCTCCACCTGGCGAGCGCCTATGACACCGCCGATTTCACGACCAGCACCGCGCCGCCGATCAGCGGCTCCAGCACGTCGTGGGTCGAAGACATCAGCGGCTCGATCACCCAGCCGCTGCTCCGCGGCCGCGGCCGCACGCTGTTCGACGCCAACGAGGCCCGCGCCACGCTCGCCCGCGACGTCGCCGTGCTGGCCAAGCGGCTCGTCGCGATCCAGGCCGTGCAGGCGGTGGTCTCGGCGTACTGGGACCTGGTGCTCGCCGAGCAGACCGTGGCGATCACCCAGGCCAGCCTCGACCTCGCCAAGGAGCGCCTGCGGGTCACGCGGATCGGCGCCGAGGGCGGCAAGGTCCCGCGCAGCGAGATCCCCGCGGTGCTCCAGGTCATCGCGACCCGCGAGGAGGACGTGCTCAACGGCGAGCTGTCGGTGCTCGATCGCTCGATCGCGCTGCGCCGCGCGGTCGGGATGCCGATCGGTGCCGGCGAGCTCGGCCTGCGCGTCACCACCGGGCTCGAGGCCAAGGACGAACCGATCGCGCTCGGCCCGCTGGTCGAGCGCGCGTTCGCGGCCAGCCCCGAGCTCGCCGAGCTCGCCAAGCAGGACACCAGCGCGACGATCGACATCGCGGTGACCGAGAATGGCCTCCTGCCCCAGCTCGATGCGGCGCTGTCGCTGGGCCCAACCGGCACCGCCGATTCGTTCGGCCAGTCGTGGAAGAACCTCGCCGAGTTCAAGACGATCTCGATCTCGGGCACGCTGACGTTCTCGCAGTCGCTGGGCCAGAACGACATCCGCGGCCGTGCCCGCGAGCAGCGCGAGCTGCGCCGCAAGCTCGCGGTCAACTCGGTCGACCTCCGCGCCCAGATCGCGCAGACCATGACCCGCGCCGTGGCCCAGATCGAGCTCGCCCGGCGCCGCGTGACGCTGTCGCAGCGCGCGATCGACCTGGCCAACGAGAACATCAAGATCGAGACCGACCGGTTCAACCTCGGCAAGTCGACCAACTTCGACGTGCTGAACCGGCTCGAGGAGCTGCGCCAGGCCGAGCTGCGCAAGACCCAGGCGCTGATCGACTGGCACAAGGCCGAGGTCGTGGTCCAGTCGCTGACCGGGGATCTATTGCCGATGTACGGGATCGCGGTCGATTGACGATCGCGCGGGCGTTCAGACCAGGCCGATGAACGCCATGTGCACGCCGCCGTCCTTGCCGTCGCGGCGGTAGCTGAAGAACCGCTCGGCCTCGCAGCGCGTGCACGGCGGCCGATCGTCGATGTGGTCGGCCGCTACGCCGGCGCGCTCGAGCACGGCGCGGGTCGCGACCCGCAGATCGATGTGGTCCTTGCGCGGCCCGGCGACGACCAGGCCCGGGACCTCGCCGAGCGCCTCGCGGAACGCGGCAACGACCTCGGGGCCAACCTCGAAGCAGCACGGTCCGATCGACGGGCCGAGCGCGACCCGGATCCGCTCGGGCCGCGCGCCCAGCGCCTGCATCCGCGTCACCACGTTGCGGGCGACGCCGGCCACCGTGCCGCGCCAGCCGGCGTGCGCCGCGCCGCAGACCCGCGCGTCGGGCTCGGCGAACAGGATCGGGATGCAGTCGGCGGCGAACGCGCCGAGCACCGGGCCGACCCGGTCGCAGACCAGGCCGTCGAACTCGGCGCCATCGGGGAGCGGCTCGCCCACCGTCCACACGTCGGTGCCGTGGACGTGGCGCGTGGCCTGGAGCTGCGCGGGGTCGTAGCCGGCGTACGCGGCGAGCCGCCGCCGGTTGGTGTCGACGTGGTCGCGGTCATCCCCCCAGCGCACGCCGAGGTTGAGCGACGCGCGCGGCCCGGTCGACACCCCGCCGGTGCGCTCGGGAAAGCCGTGGAGGAAGCCCTCGCTCGGGAGCACCGGGGACCGATACAGCCGGATCGCCATCGCCGGGCTTCTAGCATGTTACTGTCGCACCATGATCCCGTACGACGACCTCGTGGTCGCGCTCACGGCATGGCGCGCGCGGGAGGGGCTCCCGGTCGCCAGGCACGCGAGGGTGGCCGCGCCCACTCCGACCGCGCCGGTCGTGCCCGCCAGACCGGCAGCGCCGCGGCCCGCCGCGCCCGCGATATCCCCCGAGCTCGGCGACTTCGAGGACGGCGCGCTGGTCGAGGACTCGAGCTACGACGCCGGCGAGGACTACGTGATGCAGCTCGGCGCGGTCGAGCACCAGGTCGAGCCCACCGCGATCAGCGGCACGCCCGAGCCGGCACCGAGCGGCAAGCGCGGCAAGCGCCCCGACGGCTGGTGAGCACCGACGTCGTCGTCGAGATCGCGATCGACGCGGCGCAGGTCGACGCCGCCGCCGGGGTCGGCCGCGTGGTGCGCGCCAGCGGCCCGATGGATCCCACGGGGAGCGCCGCGCTCGCCTCGCTCGTGGATCGCCGCGTCCTGGTCGGCCCGCTCGATCCGTGCGGCGAGTGCGACGTGTGCCGGCGCGGCGGTGCGCCGGTCTGCCCGCTCGCCCGGCGGCGCGGCCCGCTCGGCCAGGCGGTCTCGGCCGCCGCGCGCTGGCTGGTCCCACTCGATGACGGCCTCGACCTGCCGGGACCCACCGCGGCCGCGGTCGCCGGCGACGTTGCCACCGCGTACACGCTCTACGCGCGCACCGGCCTGGGACCGCGCGAGCCCGTGGTCGTGATCGGGGCCACGCCCATCGGGAGGTTCCTGATCGAGATCCTCGTCGCCAAGGGCATCGCTCCCGCGGCCCTCGCCGGTCCCGGTCCATGGTCCGAGTGGTTGCGCGGCAAGGCGGTCGCGGTGGCCGGCGATCGCGCCGCGCTGGCGGCGGTGTTCGCCGAACACGGTCTGGGCACGCGGCCGTGGCGCGTGATCTGCGCCGACCCGGCCGCCACCGCCGCCGCCGCCGAGCTCGCCGGGCCGCGCGCGACGCTGACCGTGCTCGCCGGCACACCGCCGCAGCCGCTCCCTGGCGATCTGCTCGCCCGCGAGGTCAGTGTGATCGCCGTCGCGGGCCCTCACCCCGATCTGGTCGTCGAGGCCGCGGCGATGTGCGTGAAGCACGAGATCGATCTCGCCGCCGGAACCACCTTCGCTCCGACCGATCCGCTCCGCACACACATTCGCACCTTCCCGCCGAGCTGAGCCGGGCGGCCCCTTGATGGCCCGCTGGTCTGGCCGATACGCGGAGTATGCCGCTCCCGGTCCATCCCCGGCTCCACCTCCGCGGCGCTGCCGAGCGCGCGGCGTCGGAGGCCGGCATGGTCCGCGTCCTGGTGTATGCGCCGGCGGTGGCCCGCGCGGGCTGGGTCGAGGCCGAGCTCCAGCACGAGCAGGTGATGATCCAGATCGCGTTCTCGATCGATCACGTGGTGTCCGCGCTGGTCGAGGATCCGCCACCGCGCCCCCAGATCCTGGTCGCCGACTTCGACGAGCTCAACCCCGGCGAGATCCTGCACCTCCACCTGCTGCGCGACCAGGGCTGGTTCGGCCGGATCATCGCGCTGGGCAGCCTTCCCCCGTCGCTGCGCACGTCGCTGGCGATCGAGTGCGTCATCGACGCGCCGCTCGTCAGCGATGCGCTGCGCAACGCGATCACCAGCAACGGCTTCGCCGCCCAGACCACCAAGCTGCCCGTTCTCTAACCCATGACCCTTCCGTGACCCGACCGAACCGGCCCCCGAACCCGCCCAGCGCAGAGCCTGCGAGTCGCAACCCGCGCGCGGACACCGAGCCCTCTCCGCCGCCGGCCGAGGCACTCCGGGCCGCCACCCTGCCGCCCAGCCTGCCCAAGCCGCCGCGCGGCACCGATCATCCGCACCCCCGCGCCGCTCGGCCGCCCCAGCCGCTGCCACCGCCGCGCCGCCCGTCGATCCCATCCGGCAGCATCTCGCCCACGCCCCCCAGGACCGCGCCGCAGCCCGCCATCCCACCGCAGCGGTCTGCGAAGCTCCCGTACATCCGCCACGAGATCGTCACCCAGGTCGACGAGCACTCGCATTCCCCGACCAAGCTCGCGCGCGCCACCGCCGAGCTCGGCAATGCGCCCGTGCACCTCCCCCGGACCGACAGCGCGCAGCTCCCCGACGTCGACCTCGAGCTCGGAGCGCCGCCCATGCCGACCCGCTCGCCGGTCCGCGGCACGCCGGTCCGCGAGATCGTTCCGGAGGAGCCGATCCGGACCCTGGTCTATGCCCCCGAGGCGACCCGCGCGGCGTGGATCGAGCGCGAGCTGACGCACCCGTCGATCACGATCCAGGTCGGCCGCCGCGTTCGCGCCGTCGTCATCGCGCTGCTCCAGGACCCGCCGCCGCGGCCGCAGATCCTGATCATCGACTTCGACGCGGTCACGCCCGCCGAGCTGCTCGAGCTCCACGAGATCCGCGAGGACGGCTGGTTCGGCCGGCTGATCGGCCTGGGCCACGTGTCGCCCGAGCTGCGCAGATCGCTCGGCATCGACCACGTGTTCGCGGCGCCGCTGGTCCGCGACTCGCTGCTCGACTGCGTCGCCGGCACGAGCCACGCCGCGGTGACCACGGCGTGCCCGGTGATCCCCACGTGGGACGACCACTCGTAGCCCGCCGCAGCGCGACCTACGAATTCCAGTCGCGCGCGCGGCACCGCGGGCAGGTCGCCGGGAACGCCCGATGCGCCGCTCGCTGGAAGTCGCGGTCGCAGCGACGGCAGTGGTAGACCAGCCGGGTCAGGCGCCGGAACGTCATCGCGCCGAGGAACGCCGATACGACCAGCGGGATCGCCAGCAGCGCGACCACGGCGAGCCAGGGCGTCGCAAACGGGTCATCCACGCACCCGCAAGCTAGCACGCGCCATCGAGGTCTCGGCGGCGGCTCACCGGCGGCGCGCCGCGGCGGGTCAGCGGACGATCAGGAACACGATCACCGCGAGCACGGCGAGCGCGACCGCGAGGATCGCGATGACCTTGTTGCGGCCGCCCTTCATCTCGCCGATCAGCTCGTCCTCAGACACCTTCGACACCTTGGCGCCGGGGGCGGCGCTGGTGCCGCTGCCGGCGTGGCTACCCGAGTCGCGGATCGCCTTGCTCGACTGCGTGGCGCCGGTGCGAAGGCTGTACTTGTCCTTGTCGGAGTGCGACAGCGAGCCGTCGTCCTTGTAGCGCTCGTCGAGCGGCAGCTGGTCGGCCTTGTCGGAGGTGACCTTGCCGGTCCGGGCGTGCTCCTCGGCCGCGGCCTGCGCCGCCTGGGCATCGAGCTCGCCCTTCTTGAACCACATGGTCTCGCGGAACTTGCTCTTGGCGTCGCCGGTCTTGCCCGGCTTCCGGGGGGGGCCCGCGAGCACGGGCAAGGGGACCGGGGCCACCGGCGCCGTTGCGACCGGCGCCGAGGTCGCGGGGATCGCGGCGACCGGAGCCGTGGCCGCGATCGCGGCAGCCGGCGGCGCGGCCGGAACCGGCTCGGTGGGCGCCGACGACGACGCGGGCGGTGCCCACGGGGAGCGATCCGAGCCGGCGGCGATGCCGACGCCGATGATCGTGCCCCCGGCCGGGACAGCGGCCTGACCGGCGGGCTGCGCGTCGACCAGGGTCTGGACCAGCTCGGCCTTGGGCTTGGAGGCGCGCGCCATCGGCTGGGTCGATCGCACGCCGGGCTCGCCGCGGGCGACCCGGCCGACCTCGTCGATGAACTGGCGCACGGTCAGGAACCGGCGGGTCGGGCTCTTGTCGAGCGCGCGCAGGATCAGCCCCTCGACCGGCTCGGGGACGTCGGCCAGCGACGATGGCAGCACGACCGCGCCGGTGTCGTCGAGCTGGACCGGCCGGGCGGTGAGCAGGAAGTAGTACAGCGCGCCCAGGCTGTAGAGGTTGGAGCGCTGGTCGACCGGCTTGCCCTCGTGCTGCTCGGGGGCGACGAACTCGGCGACGCCGGGGACCTTGTCGCCGGCCGGGACCGGCAGCGAGAAGTTGATCAGCTTGACGTCGTCGCCGGCGAACACGATGTTCTTGGGCGCGAGGTCGCGGTGGACCACGCCGACCTGCGCGGCCTCGATCAGCGCCTCGCCGATCACGCCGACCAGGCGGGCGGCCTTGTCGGCCGGCATCGCGCCGAGCGCCTCGACCGCCTCGCCGAGGGTCTGGACGCTGTCGAGCAACTCCAGCGCGACCCAGCTATCGTCGCCGCGCTTGCCGGATCCGAGCACCCGGGCGACGCCGCCGCTCTGGACGCGCTCGAGCTGCTTGAGCTCGCGCTCGAGGCGCTGGGCCAGCCCGGGCAGCGCCACCACCGTGGGCGCGATGAGCTTGATCGCGACCGCCTGACCGCTCGCCTTGTCGGTGGCGCGGTGCACCACGCCGGTCCGGTTACCACCGAGCGCCTCGCCGAGGTCGTACCTGGCGGCGAGCGGATCGGCGGCCACGGCCTCGGGCGCGGTCTCGAGGGGAACGAGACGTGCAGCGTCGACCGGGCAGAAGTTCGCGTCGTCGCTGAAGTGCTTCTGGCATTTCGGGCAGAGCTTCATGCCTCGTTCTCTCTAATCGCGCGAATCGTAAGGACATCTGGCCGGGAAAGCAAACAAACGACGGCCCGCCGCTCGTCGATGTGGTCCTCTGTATAGCGAGTCGGATCGACGCCAGCCACCATCATCGAGGCCAAGCGAACGCGCAGGAATCGATGAAAATCGCGCGACGCGACGCGCGGAGGGGTGAATGGACCGGCTCTGCCGGTCCATCCCCCAAGGGGGTCATGGGAAAGCCCCCTCTAGATCGATTGACAAGTCGTCGGGGGAGGCGCTAAGAACCGCGGTCCACCCCGAGGAAACGCCATGGCTTCTCGCACGTCAGCGTCCACCGTCAAGCGTAAGAACAAGCACGAGAAGGCCGGTCGCCGGCGGAAGAACCGGCTCGCGCGCAAGTCGACCCAGTCGGCCGTCGAGCTGTTCGCCGCGCTCGGCGAGCCCGGACAGCCCGCGCCCGTCCGCGAGTAGCCACAGCTCCCGCGCCGGCGGCGTCAGTTGACGTCGGCGGAGACCCGGTCGACCGAGTACACGCCCTTGATCCGCGACAGCGAGCGGATCACCGACTTGAGCTGGTCGAGGTCCTTGACCGAGGCGTGGAACGTGTTCACCGCGCGGCCGTCCTCGGTCGCGCGGCAGTGGGCCTGCGAGATGTTGACGCCCTGATCGCTGAACGACTGCGAGATGTGGGCGAGCAGGCCGGGCTTGTCGGCGCACAGGATCTGGATCGCGACCTCGTGCTGGGCCTTGCCGTTGCCGTCCCACTCGACGTCGATCCGGCGGTCGGGATCCAGATCGAGGCCCTTGTCACAGTCGCGGCGGTGGACCGTGACGCCGCGGCCGCGGGTGATGAAGCCGACGATCGGATCTCCCGGCAGCGGGCTGCAGCACTTGGCGAACCGGACCAGGATGTCGTCCTCGCCGGCGACCTTGATCCCGCTGGTCGCGGTCCGCCGCGTGACCTTGCGCAGCAGGGTCTTGAGCATGCTCTCGGTCTTGACCGGGACCTCGTGCTCCTTCTTGGTCAGCTCGGGCAGCGCCTTCTCGAGCACCTGCTGGGTGGTGATCTTGCCGTAGCCGATCTGGATGATCAGCTCGTCGACGTTGACGCAGCGCAGCTCGCGGGACGCGGTCTGGAGCTGCTTCTCGGCGCGCTGCAGCGTGGTCGAGTGCTTGCGCAGCGCCTTGTCGAGCAGGTCGGTGCCGAGCCCGACCGCCTTGTCGCGCTGCTCGGTGCGCAGCAGGTAGCGGATCTTGGTCCGCGCCCGCGCGGTCTTGACCAGCTTGAGCCAGTCCTTGTTGGGCTTCTGGTTGGGGCTGGTGATGATCTCGATCGTGTCGCCGTTGCGCAGCTGGTAGCGCAGCGGGACGATCATGCCGTTGACCCGCGCGCCCGAGCAGTGATCGCCGATGTTGGAGTGCACGGCGTAGGCGAAGTCGATCGGGCACGCGCCCTTGGGCAGCGCCTTGACGTCGCCCTGCGGGGTGAACACGTAGACCTCGTCGCCGAACAGGTCGATCTTGACCGACTCGAGGAACTCGGTCGGATCGCGCAGCTCCTTCTGGCTCTCCATCAGCTGGCGCAGCCAGGCGAACTTCTTGTCGTCGACCGACGAGATCGAGCCATCCTTGTACTTCCAGTGCGCCGCGATGCCGTGCTCGGCGACCAGGTTCATCTCGCGGGTCCGGATCTGGATCTCGATGCGCTCGCCGCGCGGGCCGATCACCGCGGTGTGCAGCGACTGGTAGAGGTTGGGCTTGGGCAGCGCGATGTAGTCCTTGAACCGGCCGGGGATCGGAGTCCAGGTCTGGTGCGCGACGCCCAGGCCCTGGTAGCAGTGCATCTGGGTATCGGTGATCACGCGGAACCCGATCGCGTCGTGGATCTCCTCGAACGGCCGCTGGGTGCGCTTCATCTTCTGGTAGATCGACCACAGGTGCTTGGCGCGGCCCATCACGTCGCACGGCACGCCGTGGTCCGTCATCTCCTTGTGGATCAGCTTCTCGACGTGGTGGATGTACTCGAGCCGCTCGCCGCGCGACTTGGCGACCTCACCGGCGAGCTGCTCGTACTCGCCGGGATGGAGGTGCTTGAACGACAGGTCCTCGAGCTCGACCTTGACCCACTGGATGCCGAGCCGGTTGGCGAGCGGCGCGTAGATCTGCATGGTCTCGGACGCGATCCGCTCCTGCTTCTCGGCCGGCAGGTGGTGCAGCGAGCGCATGTTGTCGAGCCGGTCGCACAGCTTGACCAGGATGACGCGGATGTCGCGCGCCATCGCCAGCAGCATCTTGCGGAAGTTCTCGGCCTGCTGCTCCTCGCGCGTCGAGTACGGCAGCTTGCCGAGCTTGGTCACGCCGTCGACCAGGAACGCGATCTCCTTGCCGAACAGGTCGCCCAGCTGATCGACCGTGGCCGAGGTGTCCTC
>Ga0307515_10023636_pt1 | contig 10758 bp, 5 predicted proteins | sample 17_EM_MG_FD_194513 | JGI IMG/M metagenome (GOLD analysis project Ga0307515, IMG submission 194513) | Populus trichocarpa ectomycorrhiza microbial communities from riparian zone in the Pacific Northwest, United States - 17_EM | ecosystem: Host-associated > Plants > Roots > Unclassified | place...
AAATAATTCTAATATTATTTTTTTTGTTGTGTTTCTAATATGGATAGTTTTTTATGTAAATTTTTTTTTAAGAAATGGAGAAAATGAGGATTTTTTAACTCAAAATGTTTGGTTTTTCTTCATGTTAGAATTTGAAGTTGTTGGTTCTTGACAATATTCTTGGTGATGGGATTTCAGTTCCTACTCAAATTTCAAAATCTGGGTTGTTCTGCAAGTTTTCTATCAAAGTCATTTTTACTTCGGTGCTGTTCTTGGTTTTTGCGTTGATTATATCTCAAATGGCACAAACAGAGAAACTTCAGAACATTGAAACCCAACAGCAACATAATAACATCTCTATGTTCAACAATTTTCCCAAGGATTTGTTGCCAAGGTTCATATCTGGGAATCATTGTAATCACAAACTCAACGGAGAAGAAGATGTTGAGCTAAGTCTTGGACTTTCATTGAATGGTAGATTCGGTGTGGACCCAAAAGCCAAGAAGATTACTAGATCTAGGCCATCTTCTATAGCAACAGATTTTGTTAACCCGTTAAGAGAAAATGGAAATGGAAGTTCTTTTGTGGTACCTAATATGGAAAGTAATAATCTTTCAAGGACTTGTTCTTTGCCAACAGAGACAGAGGAGGAGTGGAGGAAGAGGAAAGAGATGCAGACACTTAGGAGAATGGAGGCTAAAAGGAAGAGATCAGAGAAGCAAAATTTCAAAGCAGTGAAGGATAAAAATAGGGGTGAGGAAGATGATCAGAGAGAAAATGGCACAACTGGTAATCACCATCAAAAAGAGTTTCTTAAGAGCTTCAATGGTTTGTTTGGTGTTGCTATAGAAGGGCTGTTAAAACAAGCCGAAGTAGCACCACCACCATTATTACTAACATCACAAGGGACTGCATCTTCTGGGATAACAGAATTTGAAAGCCAGCCAGTTAAAGGTAACAAACATTCTTTTTTTTTATTTTTTTTCCCTTTCCTTAAAACATTTGGTGCATGTGTGGTTGCTTTAATTCTTATTTGAATTTTGATTGCTATTTTTGTTATTAAGATGCTGTGCCAATGGTTGGATGCTATTTTAGCCTGATACTGGCCTGTTCCGATTTTTCGCCAGGTTATAATCTATGGAAGTAGACCAATTGGAAAGTTTTTGGCATCTTTTTAGTTATTATTTTGTCTACATTGTTGAAAAAAATTATATTATTTATGTTCTTGTGATTATTTTCTTTAGCTTTTCCAGCATGCAACATGCTGGGCTTTTCGGACCATGTGTTTTTTTGTATATCATTCAAGCTTGATCCAAGTTCAGTAGTCTGTGAATGTTTTAATATTGGCTGTCTAGTTCCGTGAGAAATCTATGAATGCTTTGTTGTTCGATGTGGGGATGTTTTGCAGTGGGAAATCTGTTCTGAAGTGTTAGAACTCGTAAAGGCCTTCGCATTTACAAACCTTTTTCCAATGGAGCTTTTCTGTGTTTCTTATCCGTTTTCTATTTTCAATTTTAGTTGAGTTTAGAATAGATTTCTTTTCACATTTTTCTCAGTCGTATTCAAGCATGCATAAGATGTTTCTATGTTTCGTTGTCTTCAAACTTTGGTCAGTGCAGAACAGTATAGCGAAAGGTATGAGAGCTCCATTTTGTTAATTTCACTTGGCCATATTTTTATGATATAAATATGCAGATGAATTACTAGGAATCTTTGGTTTGTGGTGATAGCATAGGTAATAGTAAAGCGACCAATATCTTGGCTTGTTATGTTGCTGATTGTTCTCTTCTCAATTTATTTTGGTGGTATAAGTCATTTCCTGAAAGGAGTGCACAACAGAGTGAGCCTGAAATGTATGTGCTGAAATTTTGTATGCAATTTATATGGTAGCTTCTCGTGAGGCTTCTCTCAATACATAGCATTTGTGTTAATTTTTGGACGACTTCAAAGGCGTAAGCTTCCTGGCTACCTTAATCCCGATGCACAAAAAAAAGACTCCAGCAACCTTAAATTGATTAGATTTCTGGAAACAAAAAAACAAATCGTTGACTCTCTAAAGCACATGCTTCTGGTTCATTTCGAGTTCCTGAGCATGGTTATTTTAGCTTCTGTTTTGTTGTCTTGTTTGTAATATAATATTTTTCTTAAAACTCACTGTGGCTGGGTTCTTCATGCCCAAAGTACTTGGGCAAAATACTCTTTTAATGCAAGCTTGCATAACTTCTCCCGGCGTAGCGACACCCCGGGCTAAAGCAGAACTCTCTTTGAAGCTATGCATGGGGGATGCATTTGGCTAGTCTTCTTTAGAGAGGATTCCCAATGTTGCTTCCTATGTATTCCATTCTCGTGGAGTGTATTAACTTTCCATAATTTCTGGTTGTATTTGAACTACTTATTTTCCTTAATCCAACTTCTTATTCCTATATTCTGTTTGTTTCAATATAGGAATGAACAAATGTGTTGAGTCAAGAAGTCCTGTCAGTGTGCAGTCTTTGTCAGAGTGTGAGCGGAAATCAATCATAGCGCCGAGATTAGCACTAGCTGAAAAATTAGGTTTCCCTGCAGGAGTTGCAATGGAAAAGAACAGATCTAACAAACTTATAGTCGCTGAGAATGGAACTAAGGAGGCAGTGAGAAATGTGTTGGAGGATACGCCATGTGTGTCCACAAAAGGAGATGGTCCCAACGGGAAACGAATTGAAGGTTTTCTCTACCAGTATCGTAAAGGAGAGGAGCTGAGGATTGTATGTGTTTGCCATGGAAGCTTTCTCTCAGCAGCTGAGTTTGTCAAGCATGCTGGTGATGGTGATGGTGATGTAGAGCAACCCCTTAAGCATATAGTTGTTAACCCTCCCCCCCTTTTGTAATGTTAATCTCGTGCAAAACAGACAGCGAGAAAAAAGAACCAAAAAGGTTTAAGGCTAATGAAATTTTTGTTTTGTTTTCAGTTTCAATTTGTTCTTAATTATCATGCCTGATGGCTGTTGCTGCAAAGCTAAATCAGTTGCTCTATTTCGGCCTTATAGCAGGATGCAAGATTGTTTTTCCTGATGTAAAGCAGGTCAGCTGATGAAGGGTGTGTCTATGCTGGCTTGCCTATTTCTTTCAATTTTTACAAGCAGGTGAATGCGTCCAAGCCCAATCGAGCACTAACAAAATATGGGACTATTGCTGACTGCTTAAGAACTGGGGCATTGGAGAAGTGAAAACCACGTTCCACTCTTTGCAAGCTTCAACCTACTTTGAAGGGCCTAAAACCTAATCCTTTTTGGTTCAGGAATTAGATGCGCAGAATAAAATTTAAAAGAGAAAATGCAGCCGAGATCCAAGTCTTGATTTCAGAAAACCAGCAAGTAGTCGAGCAGTTGGTCTTCCTGGGATAGACATTAACAAAATGGCATGCAAAGTAGGCAAACCACGAATTGGCATTTGTCCTCTTTAAAATATACCAAATTTGGTTGCAGGTAAGTTGGAAAGTAAAATTGGATATCATGATCGTTGCTGTTGCTCGTGACCAACAGAAGTGAAATGACGAGGAAAAGAGCCACCAAAAAAACATGATTGCAAAGGGAAACAACCCCACGATAGCCACTTGCAGAACTACCTCGTCACTGCAGGGCTTATGTCATGATTTGATCAAGAATGCATGGCGAGGATCTCCCTTTGCTGCTCTAGGACTTTATGGCCGCAGTCCCTGTTCAATTGAACTTCACATGCGACCTGCAAGCAACTAAACCAAGACTATCCCACGATTTATTTGAAGAGCAATAGCCATTTGTACAGCTCACTTGTCAAAAATGGCTATTGCTCTTCAAATAAATCGTGGGATAGTCCAGCTCACTTGTCAAAAATGGCATGATTTTAGCAGACGCACGAACAGATTCCCAGAAATATCTCGATTCGATGGCTTTATTAAGCAAATGGAAACTGAGATTCATTTATACACCGTGGCAAATGAATATCTGCATTCTTTTGCAGATTCATCAATGAGACCCCCCGAGCGGGGGAACAGCTTAGAAAAATGGGGGCAAAACTATATTACCATTTACAAGTGGGTAAATAACTAAAAGTTTAGCTCCTATGGGCAGCCCGTAACGAGGACCAAGAAAGCATAAATTAAATGGGCTTACCCACCACTACAAATCACTATGTTAAATCAAGCATGACCCTATCAAGCAACTAGCATGATGGCGGTTGCAGTTGTTTCAACCGTCGTACAACCTGCTTCATCGTAGGCCTGGTCGATAGTGTGTCCACCGTACACACAACTGCCAGGTGTAAGATTTCTACCAAATCATCATGTGGCCCAGCATCCCATAATCCTCCCGTGAAGAACTCCTTAGCTCTGCCCTGCCGAAGGAGCATGCATGCCCAAGCAACAATGTTAAAACCATTTCCATACGGGGAAAATGAAGGATCCAGAGCTTTCTTGTCTGAAAGTAACTCAAGAAGCACAACCCCGTAACTATAAACATCAGCCTTATCTGATACACGGCAAGTCATTGCATACTCTGGGGCAACATACCCAAAAGTTCCAGCCACTCCAGTAGTAGCATGGGTTTCCGAAGTTCCCAAGAGCCTGGCCAAACCAAAGTCGGATAAATAGGCATTAAAATCATCATCTAAAAGAATGTTGCTGGGCTTAACATCCCGATGGAGTACACGTGGTACACACTGATCATGCAGGTAGGCAAGTGCACGAGCTATGTCCAGAGCAATTTTGTGAAGTATCCTCCAATCCACTGCCCTTGTGGACCTCTCCTGAATAAACTTTTCCAAATTACCACCAGGCAAATAATTATATATGAGAAACATTTCTGTTTCACTTGCATGATAACCAATCAAAGTGACAAGATTTGGATGGTGGAGCCTTCCAAGGGTTTTGATCTCTGCATGAAACTGTTGAATGCCCTGGAACCGTCCAACTGCAAGCCTTTTAATTGCCACCAGAACTCCTGGAGAGATCTCTGCCTTGTAAGTGGCCCCAAAACCTCCATTGCCAATGCAATTGCTCGCATTGAAACTCCCAGTGGCCCGCACCACATTCTCAAATGTCAGGGTAACCCCAATGTCTGTGAAGATTGTTACTTCCTTTCTGGCAGATCCCATTATTTTGGACTTTGGACTCCACTTTCTGGTGTAGATGAATAGGAAAATCAGAGCTAGGAGAACTGAAAAAATGGCTGATGCAGAGGCTATTGATGCTATCTCAATTGAAGTGAAGCCACCACCCTGCCTCTTCTGGGTTTGACCTGAGAGAGAAGCATAGCCTTGTGCCTCAGAAGCCCTTCCTTGAGAATCCGGAGATGGCACTGCTAGGGAGAAAACACGGCAAGGGTGTAGATATGGGTTTCCAAGAACACTGCTACATTGCATCAAACTGTTACTTGATGGCAGTGGCCCAGACAAGTTATTGAAGGAGACATTAAACATTGAGAGCAAAGTCATACTTGCTAAACCAGAGGGTATCTGCCCAGAGAGTTTATTGTTATTGAGAAGAAGAGCAGTCAGGTTTCTCAACTTCACAAGATCATTTGGTATCTCTCCTGAAAGCAAGTTCGAAGAGAGATCCAGAACCTCTAAAGTTTGCAGCTTCCCTAAGCTAGAAGGAATGGAACCATTTATTCCATTACCAGCCAAAGACAGGTACTTCAAACCCCTTATTTGGCTCAAACTAGATGGTATCGGGCCATGCAAAAGGTTCCAACTCATGTCAAGAGAAACGAGAGAAACCAAATCACCAACGCTTGGGGGAATGGTCCCCATAATCTGATTCTTAGATGCATCCAGAAGCTTGAGAGATCTGCACATTGGACCCATATTTGCCGGAATCTGACCAGACATTCTATTTCTACTAACATTAACAATCATCGTGTTCAATCCGTGACACTTCTCAAACAGAATACCTGGGAATGGCCCGCTGAGCTTGTTATCTCCAGCCAAAAATGTGTAAGCAGTTTGCTTTCCTGATCTTACAGGTGCAATAGGAATAGACTGGAGAGTACCAGTAAAGTTATTGCTCCCAAAGTTATGAAAAACTGTGATTCCACCACTTCCTCCAAGTGACATAGCAGGACTTCCAGTCTGAGCTTTATATGCAAAAAATGATACATAGGCAGATGATGGATCATAAGCATTCAAGGGATTATCATTCACGGAAGGAACACGAGGGCAACTGCTGCTATAAAAACTGGGGATGGAACCTGACAATGCATTTTCACTAACATCAAAAACAGTCATGCAAGGAACTGGAAACTCCGCAAGAAGTTCCCCATTAAGCTTATTGAAGCTCAAATCCAGATACCACAGCTTATTGCAGTGATTAATCCCATGAGGGATTTCTCCTGTGAGGAAGTTATGAGACAAATTGATCATTTCCAAGCTATCACAGGGATCCCAGTTGCTCATCAACATGCCCTCAAGCATTGCACTTGGTGCCCACAGCATCCTCAGTTTTGGAAGAGTCAGAACATCTGCAGGCATATCCCCTTGAAAAAAGTTGAAATCTTCATTCACAGAAATTGAATGATCCAACGAACTGTCCCCTCTCGTACCATTAAAATCCTGATATGGATCAAACATATTTGAAAGCACAAGCACAGATAATGCAGAGCAATTTCCAAGCTCAGGTGGCACTGGCCCACTAAGACTATTCCTTGACACATCCAACACTTCTAGCTTCCCAAGCTTACCGAGTTCATGTGGAATAATTTCTTCAAACAGATTTGAATACAACAATAGTGTCCTCAGATTCCCACATTTCCCTAAAGTACTAGGAATCCCTCCAACCACAAAATTCCCAGACAAATCCAAATGCTCAAGTTTCTCACAATTATCACCAAACTCCTCAGGCAGAGAACCACCAAGCTGATTCAATGACAGATACACACCCTTTAACCTGCCAACAAACCCCGGAATTGTCCCATTGATACGATTTCCAGCTAAATTCAAGATCTCCAAACCTTCACAGTAAGAAAGTGAACCCGGTATCTCTCCTTCTATCCTGTTAAACCCAAAATTCAAAACCCTCAAGTTCCTTAACCCGGAAAATGAAACCGGCAACGACCCAGACACCAAATTACCCTCAAGATCAAGAACCTCTAGCTTCTCCATGCACCATATTTCACTAGGTATCAAACCCTGAAAGCCATTAAAGGGCAATGATAAAACCCTAAGTTCACTTAACTTGGCAATAAAAGGCAACAACTTTCCCACTAAAACCCCCTTACTACCCTTACAATCTCTCCTAATCCCAAACCCATACAGTGAAAGCTCAATAGAATCACCAGAACACAAAAAAGCACTTCCATTTCCACTGTCCTTACCTCTATAGTTGCCATTTCCAGTGATATTAAGCGAAACAACACGCGAATTAGCATCACACGAGACGCCGTTCCAGTGACAATGGTTGGTGTTGATCAGATTCCAGCCAGAGAGAAGCCCTGAAGGGTCAGAGACTGAGTTCTTGAACTGTAACAGCACAGATTTTTCAGAATCAAAAGAAGCGGCACAGTTTAGGGACAGCGAGAAGGCGCAGAAGAGAGAGAAAAGTTTCAGTTTTGTGAAGGCTTGCCACTTGATAACTGAAGAAGGAAAACAAGAGGAACCCATTTCAGAACCCTCAAAAGGGTCTCTAAAACACTGAAAACCCCTCTCTTTCAGTTGTTGTAGTGAATGAATGGAGAGGGTTTTCTTTTTTCTGTTTTTGAAAACCCTAACCCTAATTTAGGGTCTTTTTCACAGAGAGAGAGAGAGAGAGAGAGAGAGAGCGAGATAGAGAGAAGATTCAACAGTGTTTGTGATCTTTAGAGTACGCGTTTTTCTTTTCTTTTCCTTTCACTTTCCTTAACAGTTATTTGAAGCTAATTCTACTTCTGATGACTGAATTCATTTTATTTTATATATTATTTTTATTCCCTTCACCTTGTTAAAAAAGATGTAGATAAATATTTTAATATTAATTTTTTTCTTAAAAAAAAACAGTTTATTTTTATAATATCACCACGTTTTTAAAAACTAAAAATATTTTGAAAAGAAACATTCAAATATTACATAAATTAAGGTTTGACCTTCAATTTACTTTGATAGCATTTAAGAATAAAATTTAATTTTTAACTCTTAAGAAAATTATAAATATAAAATTTTATTAAAAAATCTTAATTAAATTCGATTTAGAGGTTTTGAAAAACGGTGGATTTCCTTCCTTCTCGTATCATAAATTTCTTTCCTTTTATTTTTCTTTGGGCCAAACCCAATATAGTCCCCCAACTATCAAGTAATTCTCAACTTAGTTTTCTAGCAAACTAGTTTCTCAATTAAACCCTCTATTTCATAGAATCTTTATCAAGTTAGCTCCTCCATCTCACTTTTCACTTATTTTTTTAATTGTTTTTTCCTAATAAACTCCAAATAAATAGATTCTTGGAAACAATTCTAAACCAGTGAAAAACAATGTCCATGAGGTTGAAATTTTCACTGAACTTTGATGGATTCTTTAATTCTATTGATAGCGGAACTTCTTTGGGAAATTTATTGAAGACCTAATTGAAGAAAACAAATTTCTTTAGGGACCATATAAAGAATTAATAGATGATTAGAGGACTGAATTGAGGCTCTTCTTCTTGCTTGATTTGTTAAAAACAATTTTATTGGATTTTGCTTACGAATGGAGGGAGGCTTGTCGTGAGGTGGAGGAATGGGGTCCACAGACGGTCAATAAATGCGTCAGCCCTGTCAATTTATTGTTGGATTGGGCTCTCACATACATGTATTATTAGTGGGGTTATTAAAAAAGAAATACCATGAAACCATAAAATAAATAATAATAATAATAATCCTTACAGTTGAGAGCGTGGCTGAGGATAAAGGACTCCACGTGGGGTGTCCTTCCAGAAGGTAAGGATGGGGCCACCCTCCCCTTTTCTTGCTCAGTTCAAGTTCATGGGGTCCTCAATAACCATGATTAGTCGTTTAATAAGATACGATTGGTACAGTGGATTCAACCTGTTTTCAAATAATTTTAAATTTTTTAGTTTAAAATTAGTTTTTTTTTATATATTTTTAAATTATTTATTATATCAAAACAAATTTTAAAAATAAAAAATATCATTTCAATATATTTTCAAATAAAAAATACTTTAAAAAGTAATTTTTAAAGATATTCTTTTAAAAAATTCTTTTATTAAAAAAAATTAATCACTCGAATTATAGTTTCGACCAGTTAAATAAGATGGTTTTATTAAAATCAGACAAAAAAATAAACACAATAATACGCAAAAACTTTAAAAAAAACCCAACAAAAATAACTTGTGAAAAAAAGGAGTGGAAAAATGATCAATTTTCAGCTAATTAAACATTGAAAGATAAAACTAAGAAAACAAATTAGACAAAAAAATTCAAAATAAAAAATAAATTAGGCAACCACAAATATTTTATTTGAGGGTTAAATTGAAAAGAAAAATAATTTTAACAAAAGAATAGAAAAATAAAAGAATTAGGACCAAATTATATATATATATATATATATATATATATACACACACCATAAATTTGGATTGAATGATAAAATTAAAAACCAATAAAATTAGAAATAAAAAATATAAAGATTAAATCAGAAAAGATAACATATGATAAATTGGGATTAAAAAACAAAATTAAAAACAAATTTTAATTTTGTAAAGAGTCAAGAATAAAAATTATAAATTAAAAAAATAAAAATAAAAATAAAAACAAAAACTAACCAATAATTTCTAAGAAAAGAGAGAAAAAACCATCCCACTTCCATCATCATACACTGCATCATCATGAAAAAAACTCATCCACGCATCGGCAAAAGAGCATTTTTTTTCCCCCGCTAAAGAGGAGCCTCACCTCCACTGATAAATTGCTCACCCTTCAACTTAGCTTTTTCTTTTTTTTCTTTTTTTTTTGCAGTATTTAAAAAAAATATAAATGAAAAATGTGGTATTTTTTTCTTAACTATTTTTATTTTTCAAAATCTTTTTTTGTTTGTGCTAGAGTTTGAGAAAATAATTTTAAGACTGTTAAATTATTTTAAAAAATCACCAACCACTACTTTTATTTATTAGATACTTACCAAACCAATGGATTCTCAATTAAATTCTTTATTAGTTTCAACTAACAAAATTATTAAGAATTATTGTGAAACTCACATAATTTCTCTTTTTTTTTTCCAGCAAATTACTTAAGTTATATTTGGGAACGGGATACAATTGTGTTTTTTTAAATTTTATTTTTATTTAAAATTAATTTTTTAAGTTTTATTCAAAAATAATTTTTTAAAAAATAAAAATAAAAATAAAATATTTTAATATATTTCTAAGTATATAATTATTATTACAATCTCAAAAAGACACTTAAAATTAACTGCCGTGAAAGTGTAGTGGGGGACCAGTCAAGAGTACAGTTTTCTTTCTATACCACATGAGCCTGCCTCACTGCTAAAAAGGTTTGAAGCAAAGGCAACAACTATCTTTATTGTGCTTACTATTATTATAATAGTACCCGGTATGATGTTTTTGTAATTTTTAAAAAATATTTTTTATTTAAAAATATATTAAAAATATTTTTTAATATTAACATATTAAAAGATTAAAAAATAAATAATAAATAATTTAATATTTTTTTCAAGTAGATTACGTAGTCTATTTTACCCTATTTAAGAGTAATAAACCTTATCTCTTTCCATAATTTTCAATTACACAAATCTTTTGTCAAGCAATGACGACAAGGCGATGAAGGAGTGACCTCACCATGCTT
>Ga0307515_10023638_pt1 | contig 10758 bp, 2 predicted proteins | sample 17_EM_MG_FD_194513 | JGI IMG/M metagenome (GOLD analysis project Ga0307515, IMG submission 194513) | Populus trichocarpa ectomycorrhiza microbial communities from riparian zone in the Pacific Northwest, United States - 17_EM | ecosystem: Host-associated > Plants > Roots > Unclassified | place...
ATAAAAAAATTATAAATTTCAATTCTTAATCAAATCAATGTTGAAGGATGAATTTTAAAAAATATTTAATTAAAAAAATGACCAAAAAAAAACCTAAATCAACCAATTTAACTCACAAAACTCGCGACCTGGATTATAAGACCATGACAACTCCTTAGAAATCAAATAAAAAAATAATTATGAATCTCAATTCTCAATCAATTCAATGTTGATTGATGAAGTTGAGGAAAAAATAATTAAAAAAATAATCTGAGTCAACACGGCTAACCCGCAAAAATCACAATGCGAGACATGAGACCAAAAAACTCTATAAAGAACAAATCAAAACAAATTATGAAGTTCAATACTCAATAAACTCGATGTTAAAGAATAAATATATTTTTTATTTAAAAATATATTAATAAGTTTTTTTTTTGTTTTTTTAAAATTATTTTTGATATCAGTAAATCAAAATAATCTGAAAATAACAAAAAAATATTAATTTAAATTAAATAAAAAATAAAAAAATTCAATTTTTTTAAAAATATTTTTAAAACATTAAAATAAAGAAATCTTTAATCTCGTGCGAAAAATAAAAACCAAAATCCATTGTCAATGTGTTATGAAATTAAGAGTACTTGTAATGTCTAAACACAAAAGGATTTTCATAAACCAAAGCACTTGACAATTGTTTAATAGAAAGCTATCACCAAGTTGCATAAAACCAATAACGAAATCAAATTAATTATTTAGTAGGTAGTCTAGTTGTAAGAGTTTGGAACTAAGAGATTTGTTCATTTGTGATCTCAAGTTCAAGCATGGTGGTTGCTAATATGATGGCCACTGGAAGCTTACATAGTCGTTAACTTCAGGGCTCGTGGGATTAGTCGAGTTACGCGCAAGCTGGTCCGAACACCTATATTAATAATAATAAAAAAAATAACAAAATCAAACTACTATCTCTAGTTTCCAATTTTAATCACGAGGAATATTGGATTTATACATTTTATTTCAACTCTTTTTTCTCTCATTTTGAAGAATATGTAGTAAGTTAAGCTGTGTCGGATATTTTTGTTGCGGGGTATTTAGATAATATAGTTGCGATTGTTTTTTAAAATATTTTTATTTTAAAAAGTATTAAAATAATATTTTTAATATCAGGGCATCAAAATGATCTAAAAACACTAAAAAATAAAATAAAAATAAAATTTTCAAAATTTTCAAAAACAAAAATAAACAGCACCGAAACCTTGCCTATTGATCTAAACAGATGAATTTAGAGGATCGTCTCCTGACGTATCGCTGATAGGACACCACCTCTCACGTGATTGGTCCACTGAAGTGTGTACTTGCAGCATCGGACTAGACTAGGTTACTTTCTTAAGAACTAAAAAGAAAAGAAAGAAAGAAAAAAGTTAAAAAGTGGAGTACATGGAAAAATAGCATTTGAACGAGAGAGTCAATGCTCATCACTTTGGCAGTGTTTGTGACACGGTTGGAACCATATATCTTAAAATTTTGAAATTTTTTTTTATTTAAAATTAATTTTTTTATTTTTAAATTATTTTAATATACTGATATTAAAAAAAAAATTTAAAAAAAATATTATTTTAATAAATTTCCAAATAAAAATCATTTTAAACTACAACCGCTATCATGTTTCCAAACATTTAACCAATTAGACAAATAAGCAATTCCCCTTATTATTAAACCCAAATTTCAGTCACTTCTGATCAAGATAGGTTTTGTTTTCCCTAAACAGCTCTTTTATTAATTTATATTTATCTAAAAATATCTAATAAATATTTTTATAACATCAAAACATCAATTTATCAATCTGGAAAACCCAAAAAAAAATACAAAATCAAACCGAGTAAAAAGTTTTTATCGACCTTGATTTATTTTTCCAGGCAATATTGAGTTTAAAATAACCACCATTAAACTTTTCTTATCGAATGAAATTTATTAACACCAAAATTGATCTTTTTAGGAGCTAGATTAGATGAAAACCAATGATTTTCTCTCTCCTCACATGAATCCAATGATTTTCTTTCTTTTCTCTTAAATTCAAGAACTGAAAAATAAAAAAAAATAAACTTTTGGATCAAATTTGAATTCACAACATCAATAAAAATTTAAAAGGAAGAAGAAAGAGAGTAAAAGGACTAAAAGAATCTTTTCCCCCAAATTTTAGATTGGACAAGATATTTCTTTTTATTTTATTCTTTAGCCCTCTTTTTGTTAATTTTTTTCATCCTTAACAAATTTTGATTGATAAATTGTAATTTTTCCATTGAAGATTGTGATTGAAAAAAAAAAGAAACAATTGATTACTGAAATAAAAAATAGTTGGTTGAGCTACAATGAAAGACCTAGTTGTTTTAGTATATATAAAACCTGTTTGTTTTTATATTTTAAAAGCGCTTTTGAAAAAAATTAAAAAAATTATTTCTTTTTTTGCTTCAAATTTTTTTTTCAAATCTTTTTGATATACTGATGTTAAAAATAAACTTTAAAAAATAAAAAAATATATTATTTTAATATATTTTCAAATAAAAAATATTTTAAAAAATAATCGTTATCACAATACCAAACATGCTCTTAGTTATAATTATGACAATGGATCAAGTTATGATAGCTGGCGAAATACATTCTTGATCTTTTATAGACCAACACGTGGCCTCGTTGATCTTCATTTGAAAGAATCCATTTGCAATTCAAAAAATGCCATAAGAATTGGCATCACTTATCAAATTAATTTAAGACCTGACTAGATTTAATAAAAAATTTATTTTTTTTATTAAAACTGCACTTTAATTAGATAAGCTATCTAATCCACGACTTTAACCTTCAGATAGTGTCTTATAACTATAACAAAAACTACCTATTGATTAATGATTAAAAATAAGATTAGGAAAATAAATAATAATAAACTACAACTTAGTCCATGTAGTTTATCAAATAATGAATTAATATTTAATAAGCATTTGGTTGTACTTTGTTTCAACAAAACACTTCTTTATCTCATCAATCTCTCCATATTATCTATTTTTATATATTTCTAAAAAAACATGAAATAAATTGGAAAATAACATGTAAAAGACAAAAATATGTTAAAGTATAAATAGATTTTAAAACACGGGGATCAAATATATTTATGAAACCACGAGGACTAACTAATTAGTTTTGATAAACTAAAGGGACCAAGTTATAATTGACTCAAATAAAAGAAACACGAAATATATAGGAAAAATTGGAAGAAACCATCACTAGATCTTTTCACTCTAAATTTCAAAGCTGACTTCCGTTCTGGCTCACTTTCTTTCCTCCATGGCACATGTTTCAAATCACACGATATTATGATCATCAGCATCTTAAAACCCTTATTCTGCTGAAGGAGGATAATAGCGGGATAGAACGAGCCTAAAATAAAAACAGAAAGAATTAGCTTGCTATTATACACTAAAAGTATGGTTTCAAGTGGGTTTCACCTAATTGGTTGACACAAATTGTGCTTGTTTTTACTATCAGAAAATACTTTTGCAAAAATTTAAATTTTTTATAACTTTTTTTATATACTAATATCAAAAATAATTTTTTTTAAAATAATATTATTTTAATAATTTAATAAAAAACACTTTTAAAAACAAAACAAGCAGCTACATTTGATTCTGCACAGCCTTGATGGCCAAGGAAAGTTTGTGTGGTACAAATGGTTTTCATGTATGTGGTTGGTGTGAGTTCACGTCGATCATGCTGGGTCTAAGCAAAGTTCAAGAACAAAATGAACTATGTGTTCGATTTCTTCGGCTTATATAAAATAGAAGTTAAAAACAGCAACTCCAAAGTCAATTTGATACGTTCTTGATGGTCAAGAAATCCTGCAGAATGGAAGTTCATTTATCCCGTACAAATCGCCATCCTGCTCGTCACTGCAACGCTTTAAGCCCAAAGATTTTGATATACCATTAAAGCTTGCCATCGACTCCTCGAGATGCAGGTAATGAAGAAAGCAAAATGAAAAGGTAAGCCAAGGATCGCAGGAACCAAGATAGCATAAAGAAATAAAGGCCATGTGAGCTACCGCGTCTACTAGATGTCTAGGGTTTAGCAACCAAACTGCATCCTGCAAGGGTTACTAATTCTGGAAGGTTAACACTCTTCGGCTAACATAAACTAAGACCTTGTATGATGTGGAACCTCAATCATCCACGAAAGTGCATGGTGGCCATCATTGAGTTTGACTAGCTCGCCCTTCATTGGATCTTCTGCTGATTAATAAACAAAAGTGTCTTGCATTAAGACTAAGCAAATGTTTCGTCGTGCTCCCATGACAACCTCATCATGAATCAAAATATATTATCCTATAATCATGATGGTAAAACTCTGCAGACTCTTTCTCTCAAAGAAGATGAGTGCACCCTTCATTCCTGGCCGCTAAATAGGACCTTGTTGGTACCACTACATTACACAACAATCACCTATAAGGCTATAACCCTAGCTGCAGGTTTAAACCTAGCATGGGTCCAATGCAACAACAAGAAACAATGAGATTTGCACGGTCTACTAAGACGGCAAAGCAGTGACAAAGGTATACACTAGTGTGAGCTTTGAACTATGAAGCGTCACATCATGAAACTTTATTTGACAAGGAAAAGAGAAAGAAAGGAAGTAATCGAGTAAAAAATAGTTATGAACATTCAACTTTATCAACCTGCATTCTTGAAATAATTCACATGCCATCCAAAGAATATGATCAGTAACACATTGAAGTTGAAACTTTGTACTGTAGCATGATACATACAATATCTGTACTAACTACGAAGCTTGTAGAAGCCAATAAACAAACAGAAAGTAAAATACACCAAGAAATCGTTCTCCTACAGTTATTATCTTTCATTCCTGTACAGCCTCCAATTTTAATTTAATAAAACCGACACTCTTTGCAAGTTGCCGAGTATTGATTTGAATGTAAGCTAGATCAAGGTATCAACAGCTCAATGATAAATTTGTTCCAAATTATTTCATTATAATCCTACAGGTGTGACAAATTGGCTTGGTGATTCTTGCGACAAATAGTTGCTGAGGATCATTTGACTAGTTGGAAGAAATCTAAGTCCATGGTTATATATGTATGTATCTCCATTTGTGCTGCATTTCTTCATGTATCTAGCTATCAATTAGTACACACAGAAAATGTATGCTGATGGTTATTGCAATTTGCAGCTTTCTATGCTGTTGCCAAAAACAAAAAAACAGTAGCTCACTTGCAATCCCGATGGCTGACAGAATTGACTCTTTATCCACTGACTATTCAAATTATGTTCTAAACATGATCCTGATAGTAAATTTTAATTATCTTGGTTATTGACCATCATCCTCCATAAAAATGAAATGCCATTCCCTTGTGTTCAACTCAACTCTTCAAAAAGTTCTTTGCACCATCCTTTTGATCACAACCAACGAAGTAATTCTTTGGAGTCCTCTAGATTCATGAACTGTTTTTAATTGAATATGAAGTTACAGACAACCCATCTCATCCTTTTCTATTGATATCTGCTCTGCCAAAACTTATAACCTATTAGCCTAAGAAGAGTAGTGTCTTGATTACTAGTTTGAGAGAGGATGGAATAACCATGCATTACAAGCTTAAATGAACTATCTGTTACTAAAGCTCACACTTCCAGCAAGGCCCAGCACTTCCAGCAATCAGTTAATCTTCTTATTACAAGATTCATATTGGCCTAAAGCTGAAAGATAACACAAGCCCTATCACCTATATAGAGAATCACCCACTGTTATAATGTTTTCAGTAGCTAAAATCAGGTTTCCATTGCTATAATGCAAATGCAACAGGCATATCTTTTCAGTGCAGGCCTCCTATGTTCTACCTCAGCCCATCCAATGCTGTTATCAAGGTACGCAACAACGATTTCTCTCAAAGAGAAAGCAGGAAAGGACTTGGGAGAAAACAAAATATTTGGTGCTCCCCTTGTATATCTATGAAATGGCAACTAATTATAGCACTTCCATTCAATTACTTTTCATGAGTATAGTGATGAATCAGCCTTTTTTAAGAGTGTACTCAAAATAAAAGGACAACAAAAACAGGGGAAAAAAAAGGACATTCAATGAAACTATAAATTTGAAAGTCTATTTTAACAGCAGATGGCTAACCACCATAAAACTTTAGCCATTGCAGCTGCTGTAGCATGTGTGGGTTCAAGAGAGTAAAGAGACTTGAAAAAACATGTAATTTGTCTTTGAGTGCTTACCAGCTGCTAGAGCTCATCATGTGTTGTATTTGTTTCACCTGCCAAAAATAAATACAACCACCGAATTATTACTTGAAAAAATGATACTTTTTTTATATTTTATGGCATTAGCTAAAGCGACCAAAACCATGATTATTATTGTTTTTGCTTTGAAAATGATCGTACTCTTATATTGGTGTCAATGCATAGCTAGAAAAAATAGTTATTCACCAATAGTAAACAAGGTTACATCGAGATTTATTTCATGGCACTAATATTCAAACTTCATGAAAACAGTCATGAACTCACAGGGCAATAGTTCTCATTTGTAAAATCTATCTTATAGCATATAACAGGAGATTACTAGGGAAAAAAATTACAATTAATGAAGAAGAACCAAACGTATCATAATGATGTGTTGTAACTATGGGCTCAGAAGATGGTATACGTTATGTGCATATAATTTCATTATATTAGGTTAAAATGGCAAAAAACAATATTGTGCCCCAAAGTTAAGAGATGAACAGGGAGAGAAGTGATCTTAGGCTCTCAATATATAAAAAATCCAGAGAAAAAAAAATAAAAAATAAAAAATAAAAAAAGTGAACACCATTACATGTGATAAAAAACAATATATATATATATATATAACCTGAAGATACATCTTCAAAGAAAAATGAGATTTCCCTTTGAGCTGATAGGAGAGAGTCTGAACCATGAACACAGTTCTTTTCTGAATCCTGCCCGCACATTGCTCTGATACTGAAAAAACAAAAGAGTCCTGTTGTGAAGCTATGGAGGAGAAAGTCTAATGACAGTGACTTGAGAACCTAACCTTACAAAGCAATGAACGGGAGGGGTTTGAGAAACAGAAGCTTATACGTAAATAACCTGTTAGGATGAGTAATCTTAGCTTTGCATGCATCAGTTGGTCCAATCAAAGTGCGCCAATCAGCAATTGCATTTTCCTTCTCCAAGACCATGACCAAAACTGGACCACTATCAAAAGCTATGAGTCAACATATAACGAAGCAAAAGAATGAGAGCAGATTTCTCCTTCATTCAAACAATAACCAACAGCACGATGAATGTCAACTTGGTATGCAGAATCACAGCCCATTAATACAATGAAATATAACTATTCAAAGTGCAAGGTTCAAGGTTTCAATACATTGCCTAAATGCCTGAAATACACAAACAAAGGCCACAATCTTCTTTGTCTTAGGCATCTGAAATATTCTCAGGAAAATCCAATTCAGAACTTTGCAACTACAGCAATAGAGTTCAGGAAGCTCACCATAAATTGGTCAACTGAATTGCCCCCAAATAACAATAATAAAAATGAAGTAAAGATACCTTGTCATGTATTTGATAAGACTCGGAAAGAAACTTCTTGAAGAGTGTTCAGCGTAAAAGCTTGAAGCACTGTCTTGGTCAAGTTGAGCGGTAATTTCCCTCAAGATGCTAAACCCATAATCCACAATAACCTCCTTTATCCTTTCAGTGTAATTACCTAGCAATCCATCTGGCTTGATCATAGCTAACGTCTTTTCCTTTTCTTCACTCCCACTGCTTGAAAATAGCCCACATTTCATGAAGCATTCAAGATAACAAAACTAGTAAGCTAAATAAAAACTATATTGTATGATTGCACCAACAAGGACAAGCAAGATTAAACCAATCCGGTCCTCACCAAGGCTCTAACTCTATTACAAAATTTTTAATCGTGAAAAAAAAAATTCCAATATTTTTAAGTTTCACCCTGAAATGGAAACCTTGGCAAGATTAGGTTCATCGATTAAAATAAATATTTCACCAATTGAACAGCTCTAATTACAAAATATAGTAACACAGAACAAAAAGGAAAGAAATGTTTCTCGTACATTTTTACGGTTAGGTTCATAAATAGTTGATACAAGCAAGAACCGTGTTAATCAACTAAAAAGAGGGGGAAACCCTGATTTTTAGTAATTGTTACCTGATAGGGAAAGAGGCAGAGAGCACAAGGAAGAGGACGGAGAAGAAAAGGCGAGGAATCATTTGAAATGATTTGCTATTACTACTTGAAACTGCAAAATGTAAAAATTTATATAAATAATCACAAGCAATTAATACAATAAAAGCAATCTTGCTTATTTGTTATTCATTAACTGTGCATGGATTTTATTTTCTCGGGAAACAAACATACCTGGAATTAGGAAGGAGAAAGGCGGGAAAGAAGAAGAGATTTTTTAGGGGAAAGATTTTGGTCTCCTATCTTTTTGCGGACTGTCTAATTTAACACACCATTCTGTCACTTACGCCCCTTTGTTTTTCGTTTCAAAGGGAGCTATTAAAAATATTTATTTTTTTATTTTAAATTATTTTTTTTAATATTTCAAATTTGATATTAAAAATAAATTTTTAAAAATAAAAAAAAATTATTTTAATTTATTTCTAAGAAAAAAACACTTTAAAAAGTAAATAAATCACTTAACTTTTTCATATAAAAGATTTTTTTAACAAAATAAATAATTTTATTTTAAATGAAATATAATTAATATTTATAATTAAATTATTCTAAATATAATTATTCTAAATTTTGATTTTAATGTTTTTATAATAATACTTATAATTTTTTACTACTTAACACAATCTTAATTTTTTTTCAATTTGTCTTTACCTTGTCCTTAATATACTATGGATGCAAATCTAAATAGTTTGGAGAAAGGTTTTACAAATCTGACATGAATATTATGCAAAATGATTGGGCTTGAGTTACAGATTTTCTTCTTATTGTTTTTTTCTAATGGACTAATAAAACAGATGTTTATACAAAGCAAGTTGCAGCAGCATAATAAACACACAACATTGCATTCTTGAATCCCTGTGTGTCTGGCGACCAGCCACAGCATATTTATCCGCATTCGCAAAGCTCGATGCAGCAGTTTATGCACTCAACGCAAGCAAGGGCAGCGCAGATCTGGGAGAGGACAATAGCGCATTGATTATTCATATATGAACAAGTTTGGATGAAGCACATGCAACAACAGCGATCCACCACCCTGCCACAGCAGTTGGAAGCAGCCTTGAACAGCATCTCGGTTGCTTCAGATGACTTTGTCTCCTCGGTTCCTGGAGGAATGTTCTCAGCTGTCGCGGTCAAGTTGCCGAAGCCAACGCATAGATTCCCCAACATGATTGTCTTCTGCAAGTCCATTTTCTTGAGAGGGTTGATTTTGTTGAATACCTGTTTTCATTAGATATAAGGGGAAATAAACAGATGAGCTTACGGCCTTGCAAATAATCTTCCAAGTAAAATCTGAGGTTAAATTAATGGTTTTAAGAAGAAAAATCATATGCAAGCTTTCCATGTGAGGGCAGTTGAAAATCATCGACTCATGCAAGGCCAAAGTCAGGGTGCTGCTTGATCAAAAAAGCTGGATGATAGATGTCACATCTGTAATTCAAATGGCGATGCTTTTCTGCTTGTCGTGTATAAGGAACTTAGGAAAAAGAATATAGAGGAATTCTTCCAATAATTTAAGAAGCTTGAATATTTAGGAGTCAGGCAAGTGCATACATCCTGTATCAGAATTGTTTCTGGCGCTTTCTCATCTTGAAGAGTCTGATGCAGAACCATAAGGGTGTATTCAGATGGAAACCCAGTTTGTATGCTCATTTTTGCAACCTACAGCGAAGAAGAAGATCGATCGAATTAGGTTTGCATGAAGAAACAATGATTACACACATCACCACAACCACGCAATCCATGCCAACCTACAATGAAGAAGATCAAACGAATTAGCTTCGCATAATTTATAGATGAATCAGAATCTAAGCAAATTCAATAGCAAACCTTTTGTTCCAGCTCTTTACTTCCTGACAACCATGCATTAGCAGTGAGTAAATCAATTTGTCTCCTTCCAACTACCTGCAGAGTTAGTAAAGAATAGTTAGAGAAGAATGCACCAGAAACAACTTTCTAATTGTGCAAATTTCTTTATAATGGTTTTCTCTAGTGAACTAATACGAGCGCTCTACAAGGTGGGAATTGCTGAGTTGTGAGGGATGGATGCAATCTCATGCTTGAGAACTGAAAACAACTACTTTCTATGAACACCCAAACAGCTAAAGTGGATAACAAAAGAAATGAAGTAATCTGGTCTGAGCATTACAATAGCAATTGACAAGTGTAAGTGTACAGGAAAGCAAACAAGGCAATTGATTTTGTATCATAATTCAACACTGGGGCTAAGCCAGATCCCTTAAGGAACGCTGTTCACGGAGAAAACTTATGCATAATGTAAAGATCATTGTGACACAAGAATGTAAGCGTTCCACCTCCGGGGCATCCCAATAGAAGACAGAACTTTAAGATTCTCCTGTTAAGTATTCAATACATCATCTTTATCCCGAAAGCCAGGGATTCAGAAAAAGGCATTATAAGAGAAACCACAAAGTGCAGTCCTTTAGGTAAAGACTGATTCACGATTATAATCATTCTTGGACAAATTGATTTCTATCTATGATAATCTATCTTGCA
>Ga0307515_10023640_pt1 | contig 10757 bp, 9 predicted proteins | sample 17_EM_MG_FD_194513 | JGI IMG/M metagenome (GOLD analysis project Ga0307515, IMG submission 194513) | Populus trichocarpa ectomycorrhiza microbial communities from riparian zone in the Pacific Northwest, United States - 17_EM | ecosystem: Host-associated > Plants > Roots > Unclassified | place...
GCTGAGGGGTAAAGATATGCCCTCTTTGATGTTTGACAAAGTGGGTTTTAGCCTTGTTCACTATGAGAGCTGTGCAATGGGTATTGGTATCCTCCCTCTAAGCCTCAACTCTCAGGCACATTGGAGATGGAATTCTTTGTGTGTAATGATATTGGGAGTTCAGAGCATGTCCTTAGCACTAAGCTTGAAGGATATTTTGGGGGGTTATGGGCAAAGTTGTCCATCTGGGCTGCACAGTGACATTTTCGAGTTTTTGGGGAGCTGATCTTGAGACAACCCTCCCAACAAAAACTGCCCTTTTTATCAGCACTCCATTCCTGTACAGTGCTTAATGTTTGCCAAAATTCTCTCAAGACATAAGAAAGTAAGTTTATAATGCTCCCAGGCCACCCCCACAGAGTTGTGGTTGCATCTCTAAATATTTGCAGGTGGGGAGTCGGTTGCCATGCCCAAACGGGCCGGGAATGCGAAAGTTACGATCCAGGGGATAAGACCGGATTTGTGCACCAATATTGTTCATTTCCACATTAGCTTGCAGTTAATGTTTCAGTTCGACTACTATATCTATTATTATCTATAGACCGGTCAGAACCGGATTCAAAAAGCTGCTCACGGCATAAACCGGCCTAGTCAGTGTCGTATTTAACTGATAGGACTTATTTGGTTTACTGTTTGCGATTGGTTTGATGGAATCTCCCTTTTCTTTGGAAGGCTACAGTATGTTAGATCTATAGATTTAACCCAATTAAGACGAATGTTAAGTGCAAAATAGTCTACTTCATGCTCATGGAGTCTATATACTCACGTTGTCAGATCGTTGATCTGCCCTGCCGTTCGAAGCAGTGGCAAATTCGTGTTTTTGGACATCCGGAGATAATCCACAATGGCGCGCTCAGCCATGGTATGAACGATCGGCGAATTGTTCACGACTGGTTACTGCAATTCCAAGACCAAGGTGTTCATGTTGCGGAATATTTGAAAGTGTCATTTATTTATTTCGTCTCCGAACTCGGCTAATGTTCCCTATCGGCCCCGACTTGCCGCCCGGCGATTTACCAACTACAATCGGGCGAAATCCGACGGATGCCCAAAAGAGCCGGCGATGGCCATGGTTCTATTTCAAAAGCCGGCGATGTGTGAAAGATGGCCTCTATTTCTCTCTTATAAATATTTATGAATGCCAATAGTATTTCTACTCTAGGTATTTGCTGTCAATGTGAAGATGTGGGTGCTAGTATTTTGATATAAAATCCTGCCTTGGAAATCCATCGAAATGTTAGCTGCCCAGAATCAGATAGCATTTATAGTGAGACCTAACCGGCTTCATAAATCGACCGGGCTTGATCCTCCTATTCTGGGACTAAGCGATATTTATAAACATTTGTATTGTGCCCGCCAAGTCAAGGAAAACTACTGAGCTAGTGAGGTTTTCCGTCATGGTGCTCAGAACGTAAATAACATACTTTGTACAAAGGTAATCTTTGGACACACTTTTGTTTGTGCTGATGATTGTCCTCTTTTGTATATTGGAATTGCAGGAGCGGTGCGTGCTGTGTGAATAGGATAGTGTTAGTCTTAAACCGCTACCTGCGGTTCGAGTATGCAGTCTGAGATTATTATTGTGTTCGGATATGGATGACGAAATCCGGAATGTTTTAGCCTCGATCCATACAAGTTTCCATCGGAGTAGGGATTAAACATTTGCGATTTCGCCTTCCATACTCGTCGGCATTCTTTCAAGCCTCGCAAGTTTAGTGGTGAGAATCTGCTCTAAAATTTAATTTTTTGAGTGGTGTGGCAGCGGATCTTGGCGAAGTGTTGGGTACTAAAAGCAGCGCTAAGGCCAGTTTAGCGTACCGTTCTGCACTTTGCAACGCAGGATGAAGCACAGCATACATGAAATTAAGCTCGCATGCCAGCCCCTCATGCCACCCACACCCAGGGAGGGGCTGGACGATTTACTCGTCGGTGTTACCCCGAGATTTACACCCCGAACTCAACACCGAAACAATACCGAAAATCATAAAATAAGTTTCCGGTCACCTCCTATGTAGATAATAACTGCTCTGGGAGCCTGCTTGCGCTTGTCCGAAATTGATCGCAGGTGGTAGAGGTGCCCTCATTGCTGGCCGATGCATCACAGGGTAATAGGCCGATGCATTACTTGATGGTAGGCCGAACTCTGATGACATCGGGAGTACCTCTACTACACACAAACAATTTTGGTCAAGTGCTGGCAGACTGCCAGAGCAGCTATTATCTACATAGACTGTGAACGAAAACTTCATTTTTGATTTTCGGAGTTGAGTTCGGGTGTTCAACTCTCGGAGTTGTACCGCCAAAACTAATCACCTATTCGGTGATGCAAATCGTCCAGCCCTCCCTGGATTGGACGGGGGCTGGTACACGAGCTTAACATGAAATATCGGTGAGAAACCTTAGAATTGAATTGAAACGAGCGCTACTAATACACACATAAATGCCCAAATTGAACTAACATACTATTTCATAGATACCATTACAATAGTAAATGTTATAGAATTTCATCTCGGCAGAAGATTTGTTCCGGGTTACGGTGTCCCGGAACTCTTATTCCCGAGCCGGATATACTATATCCGACAAATAGTCAAGACTATGGTCATCTGTACCGGGCCCTAGTCCTGGGGTTTTCTGCCCGGGACGGAATAGTCTTCCATACTCATGCCCTAGACGAGTCACGACGTCGGGCCCCGCAATATTGTAGTCCGGACGGGTAGTTAGAAACCCTGATGATAATAGTAGTGGTGATTGTAATAGCTACAGTACCAGCCAACGTTTAGACACCTAGCTTGGGTACATCACTGTCAAAACGTCCTCATACTTAGATTTTCCCACAGGCATCGGCTCAAAGCTTTCTGTGGAAAAGCACTAAATATCCTGAAGCCTTCTCTAAAGCAATTTTTCAAGCGCTCTCTACAAGTGCTCTCTTCAAGCGCCCTGTTCAAGCGATCTTTCAGGCATCTCTCAAGTGTGGTCTCAAAGTGTACAGTACCAACAATGTCTGTCTGCAGTAAAGGTTGGTATAGATTCTTCTCCATATATACCCAGCTGAATATTATTCCATAGGCCCATTCACACATGTCTATGAGTTGACTATGAATTACTACTCAGGCGTCTACAGGAAGCTTCTTATAGGCTTCGTATGTGTACATGTGCATGTAGTGCAGTCTATTGTTGATTTGCACTTTTGCTGATATCTGGTTCATTTTGCAAGGGTTACCATAGAGTAGACAGAGGAAAATCATCGCCTTGTCAGATCTGGAGGTGCTACTTGATATCTAGCAATTAGAGAGATATGTAGGAATTCTGGAGTTCCGCTTTTGGGCAGGTTTTCTGGACTTGTTTCAGAAGAATATATTTCGAGTGTCAGGGGTATTTATGGTGGTGATATGCTGGAGGGATATGAGAAGTGACAGTGATGATCATGTTTGGCAGTTGGGTGGTAAATTAGTATTCGTATATACTTTGGATGATTATATTAGGTGGAGGGGTTTGGTTTATTACATTAATTGATTTTGTAAGCGGAAGCAAGAGGTAACATTCTATCTTTAGTTACTAGAACGCGGAAGTAAATCTCGGAAAATATGCAGTATTCTTGAGAATGTTCTAGATGTAGGGATTTGTCTGGAATACTGCAAGCTGACTTGGCGGAACGAGAGGACCGCAGGGTTAAGAGTACATAGCGCATGACACGTAAAATTGATTATAAGTAGATGGTGTCGCACCCCTCTTTCTCTAGTAGGAAGGGTCAAAGTCCGTTCAACCAGTCAACTCAGTAAAGCGGTCAGGAGCATATCGGCGAAGTGATACTTTGAATTGATTCGACTGATAGCGAACTGAGTCGCGTCCATCGGCAGGTAGCGTATTGACATTTGATTTTTTGGTATGTTGTGACGTACTGGCAGAGATTTGTACAGTTTTTAAGTGAACTTATTGAATGAATAGGTGTTTTGAATACGGTTTACGAAATGGCTTCGGACTCGTCTCGAATTAATGATGTCTCAAATGGCTCCTCCGAGCTGCACGACCAGGACGCAGCGCCAGCTCCGTTTGAGGTGGTGAGGGTATATCCTTCACGAGGTCCATTGACACAGTATCGGCTGGCCTCGGCGACAAGTTTTAAGTGCAGTCGCTGCAAGAAGGAAAAGAAGGCGAAGCTCGTAGCGACACGCGATAGTCAATGGGATGCCATTTTGTGTAATGGCTGTTATGGTTTTATTCTCTCTCGAGAGTAACGATGTTCGAAATAGGGGATCCCCCGAAACGAAGCAAGGGAGGGGGCGTGGCCATCCGAAGCAGAGGGGAGGATTATTATGGAGCGTCCCAAAGTGATTGTTTTTTATTTTTTATTTTTATGGGTAGTCATTGGAAGGGAGATGCATATGACTTGTTTGCTAAGTTTATTGAGTTGTCATTCGGAATTTATGACTAGTCATTGTAATTCGATGGGTTGTCACGGGAGTGTATTTATGTATTGATTTGTTTGCCTCGCTTCATTAGCCAGCAGCGCCCCCTTCGACGCGGACTTTTGAACTTAACTGGTTGATGTAGGTTGTAACTGCAAACTAGATGTTACGAACGAATGACGCCTTGAGGAGTGGCTACGAGCTTACAAATAAAATCGGCATCAGAAGTGTACTGCTGTGACTGACGGTAACGGCGGTATTGTCGCAGGTGGCGGGACGCTGTTGACTCCAACAGTGACAGTTCTATGCGATGTAAACCTTGGCCTAGTAGACGAAAGGCGGGGACCCCGATGAGGGAACGTAGTAGATAACGCTTCCGTCCGAGCCGGCGAGGCCTGCATTGTTTAATTTCAGATCGAACTCATGCAAGGACGAGGGAAAGAGACCACTCACCGCTGTTGGCTTTCATTGTAAATGTAGCTTCGCTATTGGCATTGCAGCAGCGACTCATAGCGCCCGTCGTTCGTCACTGGGTTACCCCCGCGTTCAATTGCGTAGTTGGTTTTATCCTGACTGACTGTTGAGACGCAAGTGTTCGTAACGGTTGACGAGAGCTGCTGACTGAATCACTCATCTTTTCCTCCTTCCCCAAAATTCTCACTGTTGCTGTTTACAGATAACCGTCTTAATCGCCTCTCCCGTGCGATAAGCGATATCTTCCGTCACTGACTAGTACCCGATTGGAAATCCTTTCGTTTGCTCCTCTGGAAGTCTCGACCGGTAATTCAAATACCGCTACCCTCCTGTTCAATCAGGAAGGTGACGTTCCTTTCAGTCGCTCTGGTATTGGCTTCGCCCCATCCTTCCGATTCGTTCCAGTAGGTTCCCTATTATGCATAGTGAGTATAACGGTTTGCGCAAAGCGGGGATCGCCCCTCCTATACCTGTTCCGTCCAATCACAGCCAAGAACATAACGTTGCGGGCACAAGGATAACCATCCCTGTCCCAGCAAACTAGACTGACATGTGCCCAACGCACATCCATTGTGCACTGCGCATATCTGTACTTCCATCCATCCTTCCTATGCCCTTATGATGGAGTGTCCAGAGACTTGAAAATCCGAAGAGTATATGAGTCCACTCGGTGACTCAGTATCGACGACCTCCTTCCAGACCATCGAGTAACATACTGCATACTGTTATATTATGCTTGCACTATTAATGTCTTAGCTTGGTGGGGTCATATGTTAATTTTGTCTAGATAATCAAACTCACGAACCCTATGAGTTAAGTACACTTGCTACCACATTTCTTAACATCTCCGCAAATTGTTGAGCACAGAGTAAGATTGCTCATTTACAGTCCCTAATAATATTGAAAATTTATCCAAGAAGTCCATCTCTATGGTACAAAGGCGTATCGTTTAAGTTAAACTTGATAGAAATCCTTAAAGTCAAACGTATATAAATGTATCATTTAACTATTTTGTTTAACATCTTTGTTTAACATATCGTTTAACTTCATGGTTTAAGTGGGCTCTACAGTCTATGAATTGGCCTCCGCATAAATTGAGATTCAACTTACTGAAGCTTAAAATCCCCCGATTCGGGACAAATTTATCCCGGCAAAAGATTTTTTCCTCGATGTCCCAGAACTCTCATTCCCGAGCGGGATATACTATATCCGACCGTGATTAAGACTATGGTCATCTGTACCGGGCCGGAATTTTCTGCCCCGGATGGACCAGTCCTTCCATACTCTTGCCCCAAACAGCAGGACGACATCAAGCCACGAGAGACTGTAGTCCGGACAGACAGTCAGCAACCCCGGTTCCTAAATATCCCGGCCGGCCGACTGGCGACTTACCGGCCACAAACTGCCAAAATCTTGCGGGAGCTCGAAAAAGCCGGTGATATGTGCAAAAGGTGGCCGCTACCCATGACTTATAGATACTTGTGAATGCCGACGGTGCCTGAAGTATTTGTAATGCCAGTGAATATTTACAAATACCGACAGTGCCTCCAAGTAATTACTGCCACTGTGAGGATGTGGGTGCTAGAAATTTGGTATAAAGTCCTCATTGAGAAGCCATCGAAGTTTTAGCCAGCCAGCATCAGACGCAGAAAATATTTATCGTGAGATCATAAACCGGCCGGGTTTGATCCCCCTAAACTGGAACTTGGTGGTGTTTATAAACGCTGGAAACTGATCTAAAAAGCCAGCTACTTATAAACGAGCTCGGTGCTCGCTCCAAATTATACAAACCGGCACGGCTTTGGTGAAGCCGTGCTCGGTTGACCGCTTAGGAACACTGAAATCGACGGTGTGATGTTTTTTCTTTCTGAATTTGGTAATCAATTATTGAATCGTAATGATATCGCAAATTAGGGAACGGAATTTGGAGCATAGTCCAAACATGCCCACTAAATACTGCTGTTTTCAACGGTATTAAGAGGTAGTAGTTGAACAGGCGATTTGGGAGGGCAAAATTAGAGTTATAGGAGAAATAGGTTACAAAAGTGGTAGAGCTACATCAACCTGGCCAGAGGTGTCCGGGTAGAGAGCCGGAAAACAACAAAACTGAGTAATATCTACGGGCCCAGGGCAGGCCTGAAAATCTAACAGACTTGGGTTTATGTAATAGGAGTAACTAACCCCTTGGGCTGGGTTGAGCTAAAATCTGATGTTGTGTTCACAATTCCATTGTCAACTGTTCAACCATGAATTATTTTGCCCAGATTACAAGTCTTGACTCTTCAATAAACGGATGTGCTTAAATAGCGTACTATTTTATGTTCTAGTCTAGTCGCGGAGGATGTCCCTCCACGGAGAGACCGGTCCATTCACGGAGTCCCACCCTCCGTGACTGGACTGGTTCTTTCGCGGAGTGTACCCCTGCACCCCACCTCCGTATACACCCGGTGAATGCTCTACACGCACATATGCCCACGCATGTATGCGTACTCAGCTGGCCATATCCAGCTGAATTAATCAACGCAACTAATGGCATTCAGCCCAGCGCAACTATCCACCTTCAGCCCAGCGAAATGATGGAGTTCAATGCACAAACAATGGTGTTTCTGCAGCGCCATCTGGTACTTTCAATCTTAAACGGAAGACAACACCACCTGGACCCAGTCACAATCAACAGCGACTTCGAGCAACTACACAGGGAGAGGCAACAGCGCAGACATACTCCACTTCTGTTGATGATGTCAACAAGAGCGTAGCGGAAAACGACGAAAGTGATTTGACAGAACTGGATATTGAGGAAGGAGAGGGTCTCGAGGAGTACAAGGATGTGGACAAGGAGGAGGAGGAGGAAGAGGACGATGTAGAGGAAGAGGCCAACGAGGACAAAGAGCTGGTTTCAAGTCAGGATATGGAGCACAGTGTAATTGTAGTTGCACCACGACGTTGAGTGTAATTAGCACTTGTATGTATGTTCCGCGAATGAACCAGTCCAGTCACGGAGGTGGGGTGCAGGGGTACACTCCGTGAATGGTCCGGTCTCTCCGCGGAGGGACATCCTCCGTGACTGGACTAGAACATTGGATGTGGAAAATCAGCATTTGTCACCCCATTGGCATTGGCTACCTAAGTAACCAACTAGATTGTTGGCACGGGATTTGGCCCGATGGCTTGCTGCCCCCACGGGCCGCCACCAGCCCCCATGCCGAGGAGTAGGGCTAGCCCCGGCAGTGATGCCCGGCATTCGTCTCTGGATGTGGTACTCGGCTGTTTGTTGTTGTTGTTTAATCATACTGTATTGACTCTAATTAGAGTATGACAGGACCCTGATATCCCCTCCGCCTCCGGGCGAGCTGGCTAGATGGCGGAGCTCCCCCCCCGGTACCCTTCGTCCCCGCTGACAAATGAAAGATGAGAGAAAGACAAAAAGGAAAAGACAGAAAGAAAGGATAGTATAACCCTGTTGCGGCCAGCACCGCCCCTAAGCCCCAATCCCTGAGCCCGCTCGATTCCGCTACTTCATTTGGGGCGAAACTTCCCGACCTCAGTGGCCGCCAAGAAGTCCATCACCGTCTGGTGGCCCTCTTCAATGGTAAAAAGTTCAGAGATCTGCACGAGCTGGCATCTGCCCGCTTTCAAGCCTTTTGCGTGTCCCACTGTCTTCCAGAGTGTCTTCTGCTGGTCTTACCATCTGCTGCAGTGGCAGAAGAGGTGCTCCCGTGTCTGGGACAGAGTCCCTCCACACGACCAGCAATTGTCGTCATCTAGGTGGCCGAACTGCGTTAGGCAGACTCCAGTGGGCACATGCCCGGACATTAGTCGATAGAACCTGGCGGCCTGCGATTTTATGTTTGTCATCGGGATTGGTCTGTTGGTCCCCACATTGCCATTGAGTCAGTAGCTGAAATGCTTGCTGCACTTGTCAGCCTCTTAGTTTGCCTTAGCTGCGGACCTGCTTTTGGAGATTTGTCTAGCTCTGTTTGAGGCCGAGGTGTATGGCTGCACTATCACTGTGCGTCCACTTGCGTCTCGGGACAAGTTACCTGACGGTCTGCTTCTTCGTTTCCGGGGATGCCAGAGTGTCCTGGGAGCCAGTCCCTCTGAGATGCGAAGGCATGGGTGAGAAGACTCCGTGCCATTCTGTTGATTCGCCTCGCCAGTTGCTGCCTTGGGTCCGGCTCCATGTGTGCCGCATGTCGAATTGCGCCCTGTGAGTCGCTGAAGACTGCCACCATCGCCACTCAATACATCTGCAATGATTCTCTCTTCTCGATCGCAAAGTCAGGCGCGAGCTCGATCACCCACAGTTTGGCATCGAAGACTTACATATGTCTGGTGCCCAGAATGTTGTGGCGAGACCTCCGTGTATTTCAGTATTTACACAACGCTGCGGCTCCCACTCGGCCATTGTCTGAACGCAATCCATCTGTCCACCACATCCAGACCCCTGCACTGATATTGGCTTCTTATTGTCTTGCCCAGCGCTGTGCAGTGCTTTTGGCTGCAGTGGTGTCGTACAGTCTGGTGGTCATGACTGCTGGTTCTTCACCTGGGGCAGGCCAGTTCATGCCTTCGGTTGTCTGGCCATGCTTATAGTCTTTCTTGAATACACTGCATATCTGCGCGCCGGAGGAGGGGTTGCTGTGTTGCTCCATGAGCTTGCTACTGCATGTGTGTTCTAGTCTCGCTGTGAATCGCTGTTGTCTGGAGTCTAAGGTCACTCGAGTCGGTGTAAGCCCTGACTGTCTCAGGAGTGCACCCCGCGGGGTCGTGTGCAGCGCGCCCAGGATGGATCTGGCTTGTCGATTGAGGAGGAGTTGGAGGTCGTCCCATCTTCCTACTTCCCTGGGGTCCCACCAGATCTCGCTCCGATATAGTGCGACATCTTCGACACACCCCACTTGGACGGCCCTTACGCTCTCCGGAACAACGCTGTATGTCTTGGTAAGTGTTCAGAGTCTCACTGCTGCTGCCCTGGCTTTCTTCATGCATCGTTTATGGTGCTCTTTAAAAGTCAGATGCGCATCCATCCAGAGGCCCGGCCAGCATGCCGCCTGTGGGTTGAATAGTATGGACCCGTGTCCGACTCTTATCGTTGCGGTCAGATTTTGCCGGAGGTATATCCTGTGGCCCCGTCTGCCCGTGAACAGTGCCGCCTCCATCTTTGCAGTGTCGAACTGTAGCCCTCGTCTGCTTACCCACTCGATGCTCTTTGCTCCGCATCTCTCATGTATCGAGACAACATAGCTGACATTGCTTTCGGTTGTCACCCAGCCAAGCTTGTCCACAAAGAATATCCCCTCGGCTTCTGATACATGCTCTCTCACCCGCTTGAGGAGTCCTGAGGTGTAGATCGCAAAGAGGATTCGTGGCACATGTGAGTAGTGTTAGCGACGGGTCCCGGTAACGCGCCAGCGGTACGGGTTGGGACCGCAAAAACGGGTCGGTTCGGTTCCTGAACCGTCCAAAAACCCGACCCGCAGACTCTTGGCGGGCCAAACCCGGACCCGTACCTGTCAACCCTCGGGTTTCGCCGGGTTTGGCTAGACCCGTCGGTTCCAATCTCCGGTTCAGCGTTTCGGGTTTCATATTTATGGTCGCAATCAGATATGCGACTGTTAATCGTGAAATATTGACCATGGTACGTCACCGTTCGTTTTCGACGTATTAGCCGCCTTGATGTGCAAAACAAGAATACTCAAGCGCCCAACTACATCCTGAAAATGAGCGTCAACAGAGTGTCAACGATATTTGGTCTTGCATCTTCGGTAATATGAGTGCTGCGTGATCACAAACATCCATAAAGAAGGATATGACAGCCTTTATAGGCATATATGTACG
>Ga0307515_10023641_pt1 | contig 10757 bp, 12 predicted proteins | sample 17_EM_MG_FD_194513 | JGI IMG/M metagenome (GOLD analysis project Ga0307515, IMG submission 194513) | Populus trichocarpa ectomycorrhiza microbial communities from riparian zone in the Pacific Northwest, United States - 17_EM | ecosystem: Host-associated > Plants > Roots > Unclassified | place...
GCTGGTGCTCACAATCGTCACAACTTGTACGGTCAATACAAGTCGAAGACACCAGCCGTAGACTCTGATAAGGAGAGTTCGGTAATGGCATCAGTACAATCGTGGCTATGCTCGGGCGTATAAGTCCTTCGGGCTGGGACGGAACGTTCCGGATGAAGACGGCCTTGGGCTACAGTCGCACCCGGTGTCAAAAATCCATAGCCCTCCCCAACTTGGCGTCGATAGGGCTCGAAAGTGAGCGTTGGATGACTCTCCTGGTCATCGAAGAGACAATGACTCCATCGATGTCGCGAGGAAAAGCGTGGTGGAGACGATTGGACCCTATACACAAATAAGGAGTAACACGTCACGCGTGACGTGCGGGACTGAGGTTTTTGGTGTCGGAGCGGTTCAAAAAAATGTCGATAAGACCCTGGACCATAAAGGTACCAGGAATGTTTCTATGCGAATACCTAGGGATTCTTAATGATGCTGTCGGGGCATGGGCCCCATCCGTTGCGTCAGGCCACGGTCACTGTCTGAAACCGCACACCTGGGATCATCCTACGGGGCGATGGTCGTTTGGTTCAACCCTCCAAACTAGGAGAAGGGTTAGAGACAAAACTTTCGCGCAGATGGGACCAACCTACCGGTTGTTAAAACCCTCAACTCTTGAACACGGAAAGTTGGATATTGTTCGCCGGGCGGGGTGGGCTGGTGTCCTGTTGGTTCACCGAAAACCCAGCGGAGACCTCCGTACCACTCATGTGGAGCCGTTGCGAGCTAGCGGCCTTCTTCACAGAGATGATCGTCCGACTTATCATCATCGGGATAAACCTGACAAGATCCTGATCGGTCAGTCACGTCAGTTATTTTGAGAGCAAGAAGTATCTCACACCCCGTTCCCCCTGCCGACGATGGAAAAATTGGAGGGTGATTAGCAAAATGACTCGGTCCAATCGCATGCGTGAGGGCGGCTTACACTATAGGCAGGACCCGTACCCCTGGCTAGGAAAACGAGCACGGCGGTCAGCGTATGTTAAACTCGAGCACTGGTGAAAAGAATCCCACCCTTGTCATAGCAAACATAATCACGATCAACAAGTGGGATGTAGATATCACGGCGAAGTATATCTTCGTGTCCCTGGCGACGGTTTCAATAATGCTCGACGTCTTCATCCCTTGGTACATCGATGAGAAGAGTTGCGTTTGTACGAGGACAAACACGAAAACTGTGACATCTGCGGTAACGGTCAGGTGGTTAAATTCGAGGAATAGGGAGACTAGAAAGAGTGGCAGAGTGGTCACCAAAGAAGAGAGAGAGGGAAATCTGAAGGATTGTAATGTATTTGGCAGCCACAGCCTTGTTAACACATAGGTGATATGAATCCAGAGGAATCGTTTGCATCTCTTCTGCTGGAAATTTGCCCTTAGTTCCGGAATTCGAGCATATGGGCACAATGAGTGGAAGTTTTGACCTGTATTCACTGCAGTCCAAACGAACAAATAAAATCCAACACCGAAGTTCACGGCGGAAATCGCATACAGGATGCCCGCGATCCATTTGTTTTTGTTGGTTATGGCGTAAGCTCTATTATGGTAGAAGTGAGTGAGCGAGCTCAAATCGACGACGAAGAAACATTAAACCTTTGAGTCAGGACAATTTGGGCAGCCGCGGTGATGAACGTGAGATACATCACTTGGAGGAACGCGGTTTTCTTACACCTGCGATGCCAGAATCAACCGCATAAATTTAGATGCCGCCACAGGAGTTCCCTACGTACATCTGTCCGCATTAGCGATTAGTCTCCTGGAAGGTTTAGGTAGATGTAAGACAAGCATACCTCGGATGTGTAACCTGGGTACAAGTGCGCTGCGGCCGAGGACCAATGGTGTTTGCGCGCATCGGGTGGTTCGGACTGATCAAATTCACTTACAGACAACTGCCCACACCTGGAATAGTACTGGAAGGTACCTGGACTAAACGGCGGTCAGGTAGATATGATGCCGGTGGTGAGGGGCACCCACGAAAAGAAATAGCGCGAATACTGAGGCACCATTAGTTAGGGAGCTCCAGAAAAGTCCGAAGGCTTGCGCACTGAGAATGCTCTCTGTTTTCCACGCGTAACGAATCTGTACGAGGTGGTTATGTTCCTTTCTGCATCGCTGTCATCGTATAGTTCCGTTACCTCATCTTTCAATGTCAGAAAATAGTCGTAGGCCCAGAGTGTAGTCACGCTTATTGAAAGATACTGGATTTTAGGAGTTTAGTGACCTCGTGAGATAGGGGCATCGCGTAGTGCTATGTTTACCTTGAGGGAAGTACTTGTTCAATGGCAAAACGTTTCGTTTAGCATAACTGGGGTGACCGCAATGCAGAGTACTCACATGTCATGACCGGCTTGAATGAGTTCTGCAAGTTTAGCTTCGGAGGCCATATCGAAAGAGAAACTCTGGAAGACGGTTCACGCTCCAGAGTACGCGTTTCTGACGCGCGTAGACGGTGGGACCGATACAGTATCTCGGGGAAGGGCAGCACGGACCCAGCTCACCCAGTTCACCACTTCATATACGATGGGGACATAGGGACTGTGTGAATGCCATCATGCGCCAGGGCGCGACTCGCTTCCGATAATGGAGCAGCATTCAAAAAAACGTATCCCAAGAAAGTTCCGTGATACCGATCCGATGGAAGCAAAACCCCGAATGAATTGGAGGGGAGGGTGGAATTCCCAGTCGGCTGAGAAGAATTGACATCAGTAACTATCACCAAATGTCATCCAACCCCTTATCCCCCCCTGCTCTGCGGGCAGTGCTTGAATAAGACCTCGTTCAAATTCCGCGTTTTGTAGTCGCGCACCAGCCAAATCCCCTATCAGTATGCAATTGATACGCGAAGGGGGGTCAAACCTTCATCCGAAACGAAGGGCGACTCTTTTCTTCTCGGTGTCGCGAGATGGTTTAGGAACAAGAAACCCTAATGGGTGGCCATCCGACTGCGGCTTATACGCGTTCGGATAAGCTCGCAGCCCTGGGGCACCAGAGTGTGGTAAAGAATTTATCCTGGTTTCAATAGGACGCAGGGTCTACTGGCGGCGGAACCACGCCCTAGGGCGGGTACCTCGTTCAATACCCGTCATCAACGTCATCTTAAGCCCGGCAGACGAACCTGGGTTAACGGTGCCGGTGAGTGTCGGTCCGGAATAAGGTGTACAGGCGCAGTACAAATGTCAGGGGAGCAGAATGGATGGGGTGAGAGTGTTCTGAGGGTGATCGCGAACTCGTGCAAAATAAGATTTTTGGTGGGGAGCGATTCGAAAAAAGTCTATAAGAACCCGGACCAAAAAGGTCCCGGGAATTGGTATTTCTCTCGTGATACCGACCACGTAACCGGAACAGAGGACTTGGGGAATGGGTGAACAAATCTAGCGGTATGACCAAACGTACGGTAAACGCGGTCCTAGCAAACCAAGATATCCTCGAAAAAATCAGGCTCGGTGCCTGTCCTCGCGAACTGATCCTCCTTCTCGCCGAAGAAGCCCGCCGTGACGGTATCATCTACCAATGCAACTTTGTACGGCTCCAGTATCTCAAAGCGCTTGCCTTCTGGGCTCTCCGCACCCTCGCCCTTGCTCTGGTGTTCCAACTGGTGTTCTTTGAACAGCTCCATGAGGACTTCCCACTTCGTGGCCCAGTCCACCTCCCATAAACCGACCTCCCGGTACCTCCCGTTCAACTTCCTATCGCCGGGATGCGAGAGGAGATCCTCGTCTTCAACCAGCGTATCTTCAGACCAGAAAGAAGAGTCGTCGTTCCCCTTTCCGACGGTTGGCTCGTCCTCCATGGTGAGATCCTGTTGCGACCCACTGTCGCCTGCCCCAACCGCACGCTGGTGTTGATCGAACCTCTGGTCCATGCTGAAGGCAAAGAAGATCTGGTGGACCTTGTGCAAGGGGAAACCGACGAAGCAAAGTTCCGTCTCCAAGACACCTGGATGGTGTAGGAGCGCCAGGTCCCCTGTTCGAGGGTATATGGGTGCTGTCAAGTCGGGGACGTATCTTCCGCGGTATCCGGTAACCGTAGATTCCGCTTCGTCTGTCTGCTTCTCGTGTTCAGTCTTGCCGTTGCGACGAAAACGCGGACAGTGCGAAGCAGGGGCAGATTTCCTATCTTTCTCGGGGTGCATCTTCTTTATTCCGTCGTAAGCGGACAGAGAAGCCTCCTCCAATTCAGCCTCGTATCTCATCCAGTCTTCGCAGCGAGTGTTCCAGAAGAATTTGTAGTCCGCAAGAGCGCTGTTGGAGTGTCCGTGGTATCGGAGTTTGACCGGAGTCAACGCGGGGGTAGGGAACGGTTGCTTAGGAGGTTTCCGCGTAGCCTTTCGTCGAGGGGTTTTCGGGTGATCCTGAACCATGGAAGGCAGAGACGGAGGAGCAATTGCTTGTGGGGGCGGCGAGCTAGATGCTGAAGGTCGTAGTGTTTCTTTTGCGCTCTGTAGGGCCTCTGAGAGTCCTTCCCAGCTTTCGGAAACTATGCGAGAGCAAGTAGACGCAAGATCCTGATCCGGTTCTAAGTCTTCCACATCCAACGCACGCACGCTCAGCGGCGTCACCGGTCTTTCGAAGCCCGGGAGAGGTTCTGACGGAGGAGGGTTGCTCGAACGACCAGGCAACAAATAATCAATAATGGTGTTGAATGGCTGGGCAGCGGAGGCGATGTTCGTGATGTCCGTGAGGACGGCCTTAGAAGATTTGTCGATACAAGCCATGAGCGCCAACAGCTAGGAGACAAGGTCGAGAGAACAAAGGTTGTGCAGAGCCGGAAGTTCGGTTAGCTGTTCGAGAGCTCGTGGAGGTTTAGGTTGTACTTCACTCGGTGAAAGCCGATCCTGGAAATACACACCAAAACGATCATAGGCATTATTCCTCGCGTCGATTACCCATAGAACAGTAGCAGAACATAGATATGGTAGGTACAGGGGATGGTTGAAAGCATGGCGAAAGTCAAAGCACGGTCGACAAAGAGCACCGAAACATAGACGCATCGGAAGCCTAGCTATCGTTCAGCCGAAGGTGGTTTCGATGGCTGAGAGGCGGGTTCTGTCCCAGGTGGACTGGCATCATTCCCCTCAGCATCAGGTGTACCGTTTGCCTGCTGATCATCGGTTTTCGCTTTCTTTGAAGTCGAAAGTTCATCGGTGGAACTCCTTTGTCTCTTCCCTCTCGCGCTCGGTGGTTGAGGCAGTTCGAGGGGATGATGGGACGGGCCCGGTTGCATAAAAGGCATAGGAATCCCTGTAGGATAGGGGAAAGGAGCCAGCTGGTGATACGAATAAAAGGGAACTTGGACTGGAGGGGCGGCTCCATTCTGACCGTCTCCGCCTTGGAGATAGCCGGGTGGAGGTAGAAAGTAAGGGAAATAACCTTCAGGGACAGTAGGTGGCATCGGAGGTGCTGGTTCTGGAGTAGATTTGGGTTAGCGGGTGGCAGAGTGTCGAGAGACGGCGAAACCGACCCCGAGGAACCTCTGCCTCATCGTCAGAGGGTGGTTTGTTCCTTCGTTTGTACGGACCACGCTTGATTCCCCTCTTCCTCTCTTTCCGAACCCCGTCTTTGCAGGTGGGAGCGAGGTTCGATCGTATGCACCGCTGGCAAGGTCTGCCATCATCGCATTTTTTGCAAGCTGAAGCGCAGTTTGTGCACTGGGCCAAGACGAGATGGCTTAGTAAGATGAGGTAGTAGGATGGAGATGGACACATACAGCCATTTTGACTTGCTTGCGTTTTGGTCTGCCTATAACTGCGGGCTGAGGTGTCCCTGGGTGGGGAAAAGGGGGCGCTATGTATGTAGTTAGGGCAAAAAATGGGTAAATAAAAGATACAAATCGGTTACCTTGGCCAGGGATTGGGGGTGGATAAACATACATCATCTGCGTGTAAGGCATGTACTGCGGAACGTTTGGGTCTCCATGGTTGACCATTCCCTCTCCATTTGGGTGGCCGAAGAATACTGGCGAGAACGCGCCAGGTGGGAGAGCATATTGACCCGGATGCGGTGCAAGTTGGACGAAAGTTGGAGGGTGGATATGCTCCTGACCTGGCGGAGGTTGCTGGGGTGGTGCTGGCGTCGTCAACTGCTGTTGCTTATGGGCCGCGGCCTGCTCGCCGTTCGTAGACATCGATGGGGGATCTGAAGGCCATGATTAGAGACTGTATTATGATGGTCAAAGGTAAGGTAAATCAAGTGGAACGCACTCAGACTGTGGCTTCAAAGTTGCGACTCCGAAATGGCAGTTTTCGACTTCCGACCTGGCGCCGCCCGATTTTCAACTCGGATTTTCTGGAAATGCCCGTGGCTGTAGGCGGACACACGTCCTCGATATCTGGTCGTCGGCTGATTTGCAGTCAAGAAATTGGTCCGCTGTGGTGGCGGCGGCGACGATGACGGGGACACGTTGGGGGTCGGTGAACGGAGAGACGTAGCACGTGTGTTCGCGCTTCCACTGGGTTCTGCCCAGGCAGGATGGCGCTGGCCTCGTCCCCACTTGCCTCGACCGCGCTCCATTTACCACTAGCTACAGTCTATCAATCTTCGGTACATTTATAGCGTGCATACAAGGTTTCCGCATAAACATGGGATCGTTGTTTGGATTTGGATTCATGCGTTTGCGGCAAGCGTGTGATGATCATTGGTCTCTTCTCGTACTCCCCATGTCGTGTCTCGTCCGGTTCTCTCTCTTCCTCTTTCTCCTATCTTTCGCCTTTCCATCTTACGCCATCAAGTTCAACCTCCCCGCCTATAGGTGGCCGCAGAGGAAATGTCTCTGGAATCCAGCGCACGATAACACACTCGTAATTGTCACAGCTAACATCGGTCCTGGTCCTGGTCAACGGACAGACATTGAAATCATCGACTCAAGTCCCCAAAAAAACGTTTACCTGAGGAAAAAAGGTATCAAGACCGAGACTAGGCTGGCAATCACCACTCATTCCGAGGGTGAAGTTGGTGTCTGTTTCTACAACTACCTTGAACAGAGTCAGTACAACTTTCCAAGCACACTTCACGGTTTTCGCGTCTTAACGCTAGAGTAGGCGTGTCGGAGTCTGAAGCCAAAAACAAAACCCGAACGATTGACTTGGACGTGGATATTGGTGCTGACGCTGTCGATTACAAGTCAGTCGGTTCTGCCCAGCGGCATGATTCAAATCTGAACAACGTGTCACAGTGCCATTGCGAACCAGGAGTCTTTGTCAGGCCTCGAAACAGAGATGCGAAGGCTGGAGGGTTTGGTGAAGGAAATTGTGGACGAGATGGGGTACCTCAAGAAGCGCGAGGAGCGTTTCGCCAAAACGAACGGTACGGCATTAACTCCTTACCTCACCTCCGGTATGGACTAACAATGGGGATAGTATCAACGAACAAACGGGTGCAAAACTTCGCCTGGTTCACTTTTGCGGCGCTCATTGGCCTTGGGGTCTGGCAAATTTTACATCTCAGGGCATTCTTCAAGCGTAAATATCTTATTGATTAGAGTACTAATGGGAGCTCCGTTATACGATGCACTATGCCAGCAGCGCCAGGCCATCGTAACCGTCATCCGAAACTCTCTCCTCATCCCCGTTGTCCTCCTCGACGTCATCCGCATCTCGCGGTACCAGCGGCTTCCCGCGCCACCTCTGTGTATTCACCCTCAACAACTTGTCAATCTCTTCTATTGTGCGACAAGCGGTCAATGCGCGCAGGAATTTTGACACCCATGTTCTCCGGGAGCTTCTGGAGTGTTAATGAGGGACTGACAAGAATCGGACCTACTCACCACTGGAAATCGAAGAAGTGTTTAACGTGTTTCTTTGCGACTTCCAGATTCACGCTCCCCTCCGGGCATTGTCTGCACGCTTCCAGGTATTCCAAAGATATCTGCACTGGATCCGGAGTGATTCCAGCGAATAAGCTAATTCCTGGGTTAATCCCTCGTCCACCAGAGGTTGGACTCAGGGACGCACCAAGGGTTGCCTAGTAATGTCTCGCCCACCATTATTCCATCAGCGCACGTGAACTCGCAATTCTGCACCACGTCTTCGTATGCTCTCACGTTGCCATTGCTGATCACCGGGACCTGGAGGTTCTCTTTCAAGAGTTTCACCTGGCTCAGGTCCGCAGGACCATGGCGTCGTTTCCTCGTGGACGCGCCGAACCGAGCGTGCAAGGTGATCCACGAACTCCCGGCTAAGGCGAGTCGTTTCGCGAGTGGCAAGGTGTGTTCAACTGGGTTACAGAGGCGCATCTTGGTTGAGATTGGCACCGGAAACGTGTGCGTGAGCCCCGACACTATGCAACCCCCCAAGTTGAGAATGCCATTATCGATTGCCCTGGCAGCTACACACCAATATTTTCTACCAATGGCCAGTCCTTTTGTCCCAGCAAATAAGCGCCGTAATGCTCGTCCCGAGCGGATGTGAGAGGACATCCCAAGTTCAAATCTAACCAGCTTATCCGTACCCCTTATTCTCAAAACACCACATACTTCGGAGGTGAAAAACTGACCTATGGCATCACAATGACCCACAATCTTCTTGCATGCCTCGACGATCTTTTGAACGTCGTTCCCGCATACCTGAGCCACGACTGGTTTGCCCAACTGTAGGTCCCCGTGACTGGTCAGGTCTGGCGTCCCTTGAGGGTCCATATTGAGGATATGGTGTTCGAGATAGTCCCTATCGTACATCAGTTTGTCTGGATGGAGCATCTGGGTGTACGTTAGGGTCGCGCCGTATCGTCTCGTTAGGACGCGAAAGGCCAGGTCGGATTGGTTGATCATGGGTGCTGTCACATACACCGGACAATCTGACGCGAAGAGATCTGTCATCCGCATTTTAGCTTGGGTCGATGGGAGGTAGAAGGTTATGTAAGGTCGTTCTCGATCACAGTGGTAGAGGATAATTGTATTTTCAAGTTTCGCATTCAGCCCATGTTTCCACCGAGCCTGTACATCGCCAAAGGTGTACATACAGAAGATACACCTATTTCGTCCTTTAAGGACCTCCAGGCAAAGCCTGAATCTTTGCAGCGGCCCGCTCAGTAGGGGACCCGATCGTACCTTGGGAGTTCGCCGGAGTGATGGGCGTTCCAGCAGCGAGAAGGTTTTGGTGCTGAAGCTTTGACATTTGTATTAGTGGGAACCTTCGCCTTACCAGCGCAGATTCGATTGAATCAGACCCAGTTGTTGGAGTCCATCGAATCCTGGGATGACTTGGTTCGGGACACACGCAATAGAGCGTCAACAAGTCTTTGGGTGCATGATGTCGTAGTTGTCCACGAGATTCTTCAGGGTAGACATCGAGGGTAATCGAGATTTCAACTTGCCAGTGTACGGACGGTGGTTCTGCAAACCAGACTGTGCGTTAACTGTGGAGAAACTTATACCTGGCGAGTTCCGACAGACCTGGGATAGGCAAGTATTGCGGCTTAAACTCGTTGCCGCTCCCTTGTCACACGTTGGCCAAAATTCCACCACCGACGGAACACGCGGCGAATACGTCGGGCTCTGCTCCAGATGAGAAACCACGATTAGAGTAAGGTGGCCTACCTTACCTTTGCACCGCCCAAATGCCAGGTTGAAGCCTAAAAACACGGATTCGAACCTGTTCGCATCGAATCGACAGGGATGAGTTCTAGGGATGCAAGCTTGACGGAGTCGAGCATTAAATGCGGTGTTCCAGTTGTGATCTGGCAAAGCCTTCACGAGGTCAGTTAAAAAACGTTGGACTTTCCAAAGCGAACTAAACGTGGGCTCCTCGAGGGACCAGCAAGTGAGCGCGAACGAAACCGCGGTCCGTGGACTCGTTTCGACCAACTTGCTGGTGATCAGTCTCGGGCCTCGTGAATGCCAAACATTGGATGTGGAAGGAGTAGAAAAGTGGGGATGGAGGAGAGGTATCATAAGGCCAGCGCTGGGGCAGTAATTGCTAGGTTGGCTGGCAGAAGGCGGCGAATCCCATCCAGCATCCCGGTGCAGTCGCCTTGGAATTACTCAAGGCCAATCTACCCTCTACAACGCACTTGGTCCCTAGCTTGGAGTCCAGCCTCAAGCCCAGGGGAGGGGGGAAGTCCCGAACCACTGAGTCCCGAGTGGTTACGAATCTAATCATTTAATGCGAAAGAGATCAGCCCCATCCATATACCAGACCTCCAAGTAACGATTTTCACGCGCTGCAGAACGCTTGAAGTCCCCCCGAACGAAACACGCCCTCCAATTTCGACCGAGGGACGAAATCGTTCGTGGGAGGTCGTTGAGTCGTTCGTAGAAAGAGAAATTGTGCGAAAGGATCCACGTACGTAAGATACACAAAGCAAAGAGCGACGTGCAGTCGGATGGAGTGGAAGATGTAGGGAAAGCCGTTAGGTTGGCCCCAGGTCAATCAGTCCCATTGCAGCAGTCGCAATGACCTGCCCGCGCGCTCGGAGTGGTGGCAGAGTTGGCACCCCGGTTTGTCACGTCCAGGGCCTCCATCGAGCAGGGGTCGTGTATAAATATATCACCGGCGGTGGTTTGGGTATTGAAGTAGATAGACACCACAAATGCGAGAACGAGCCGAAAGCAATGCGGCACCCACACGGGATGGATGTTTGGTATCAGCTTGCGACACTGGACTATTGCACACGATGCATGATCACCGCGGACTTTCTATGAGGACGCATTTTTCACTGGGTTATTAATGAACGAAAGCATGTTTGCATTAGAAAACAATCGAAATGACGGGAGACACAAAGCTTGGAAAC
>Ga0307515_10023643_pt1 | contig 10757 bp, 8 predicted proteins | sample 17_EM_MG_FD_194513 | JGI IMG/M metagenome (GOLD analysis project Ga0307515, IMG submission 194513) | Populus trichocarpa ectomycorrhiza microbial communities from riparian zone in the Pacific Northwest, United States - 17_EM | ecosystem: Host-associated > Plants > Roots > Unclassified | place...
TAAAAATTACTAAACATTAAATTAGATCTTGCAAGTCAACGCGTATAACATCGTCAATTTTTGCACCCCCAGAGCTTACGTCCCCCCCCCCTCGCGGTATACTCTACCTTCGATTAACGCCATGCCACCCTTATCTACCAACGTAATTAAGGACGATGATATATCCTTCTCTGCTATCCCCGAGCTCGATTCTGATTGGTTTACCTACTCTAGCGGCAACGACGACGCGTCGAGCGACTACGACGCGTCGAGCGACTACGACGCGTTGAGCGACTCTACACCAAATGTAACCACCACAAAGTCGCCTTATAAAAGGCGCCAGTTAGCTACCTCTACGTAGTAGCTTACCCGCAATCCTCTCTCTTAAATGGCAATTAATATATTATCTATACTGTCAATATCGGTAGAGGCCAAGTGAGTCTTTTCAGGTGCACGGCGAACAATCTTATGGGACCGCATATCACTAGGGAATACTAATATTAAACGTATGGAGTACTTAAAGAGCTGGCTATAAAGTAATATCACCGCCGGAGGGAGGCTTATGGCGACGAATGTAGTACAAGAGGCTTCGGAGGCCTTGGCAGAATCTAGAGAGCAGCCAACATCTACTACACCACGCCAAGGATCACAAAGGTGACGATAGTAATGGGAGAGCAGTTGCGAGAGAGTAGCTATTTTAAAGCTCTAATAGAGTCCAGGGGCGTACGGAGCCTACTTTTAAATAAAACACCATACTAAGACTGTACTATATTCAATATTCAATATCTTTTCAATATTTTTTAATATTGAATTAATTTTCAATATCAATATCAATACGGCCTTTTACGAATATTGAATATTGATAAGAGCACTGCCTTTTTGGACCGTCAGAAGACAAGGCGTCATTTCAAAGGGCTTCTGCGGTCTCAGGAACCCTTCTGCGCCGGACCAAGCATTGGCAGCAGCAATGGTAAACATACAGAACCGATACACGTTGGCCATTGATGCAGCTTCAGTATCCTAGTCCTCAGCAGAATCTTGGATGATACACACGCTGTCAATCCAAATGTAGCAAACTCCTAGGCTGCTGGTGGGCCAGATTGCCTCCTAAAAAGTTTTCGTTAAGCCTCCAGCCTCCAGCACTTGCTGAAAACTCTCAATGTTCGACTTGTTCAGGGTCAGAAATCTATCAGTCCCCAACAGTGACTGAGAGCAAGATAACGATGGTCTGGGTTGCTCTCGGCTTTGATATCTGCGGCTGAGCGAAGTCGGACTACCCCAGTCCAGGGATATGCGGACACATCAAGGAGTCTCGAAGGTACGTACGTTGATGGAGGTACTGATTGCAATTCCTTGTTGAGCCAGCCGGAGATTAGCTTTAGAGAAGCCTGGGATCCAGTACTGAATGAAACAGGGAGTGCTATAGGCCCGGAGCGATCTGCGGCATTGTCATCAGCACAAGAGCTTGACAAGCAACCTTCTTAAGCAACTCACATTTAGGCTCAGCATAGTCTATGCGGATCGGACTCGCGAATTCTCCAGAACCGTTCGGGTTGATCTCTTCAAAACCACGGAAAGGTTTCATCTAGCGCTGAGGTACCTTTGCTGACCCGAAATGAGGTATCAGTTCTATTTCTCATGATTTTAACATGTAATCTAAACTCCGTAGGATGATTCTTATACACCTGCGTTTCCGATATGCCTTTTGTATTGAGTTCCATTCCTTCTGCTTTTCCTCTCTCCCAATCAATTCGGCCTGAAGCCTCTCTGCCAATCTCTTATCCCCAAGGAGAAGTTCTTGCTGTTGCTCTATGCTAAGGGCTGACCATATGAGAGTACATAGGTGGCAACCAGATTGCGCAGAGTCGCAGAGCTGTTGAGGGTTATCCTAATGTCATAGATATAGTAAATGCGAGGGCGAAGGGTATACATATTCTTCACAGGTTGTAGGAAACCGAACTCGAACTCCCACATATCCAAGTGATAACATATTGTCTCGCACATTTTGCGCAGCTCATGCAGGGTAAAGTTATCCCCGATTTCCGGGGTATAGCCAAGGCCGTTGCTGATACGCGGCCTATTAAGGAATTACTGCTGATTTTTTTGCCAGCACACGTAGGCCTTAGGTTTCGATCTGGCAGACCCCAAGTCAGACTTAGTTTGTCCATTTGGACTCTCCATCTGGGCATTGACACAGCACGAGCACCTAAGGAAATGTGGGGATTTGCGCCTCTCGCGTTTATCGAAATCTGGCGTTGCGATGCTTTTCCCACGTTTGAGGCGCATATAGAACACCCGAGAGATTTCCAGATGTTTGGCCTAAACCTAACTCCATTGAAGCATTCCTCTCATCGTCTGCTCGGAAGTCCGCCTTACTCTTGTTGTCAGCGAAGACAACGGAGCCGTACTGCTGCCGTCGAACGTTGACGAGTGCCCTTACGATGTGCAGCGGACCGCCTTCTTCGTCATACTTCTTCCCGGATCTGAAAAAGTCATAATATCTTAGCCCCATAGAAGGGGACTAAGAAGCGAGTAGCTCGAACGAAGCAAGCCACTACCAACGATATGGGGACGGCCGGATCCTTCTTGAGAAAATGCTGAACGATAACCCACGTCACCGTGATGATTAACCTCAAAGGAACGAAGTAAACATTGCGGGCTTGAAAGAACCGTGTCCGCCAAAAATCGAGTGTGTAGTGTTGAGGACTACGAGAAGTAGTACCGGAACTCTATTGCCAATAATGTCGACAAGAGAATATCGAACAGGCTCCCGCTCTTTTTCGAACCAAAAGGAGAAGTAGAGAGGTATCGCAAAAGCTGATAGTAATGCTTCGGCCAAGAGTAATATCCGGTGGATAAGTAACACGCTTAATCTCGTGTCGAGGACCATCTTGATTGCTATCCTGCGCTCAGTATTCGCTTGTCTTTCAAGTTCCAGTCCCTCCCTTATTAGAAGGCGTGCGACTTAAGTTTGACCGACCAGTATCCCGAAATTCTTCGTAGCCCAACCATACAAGCTCCATTGCGTGGAGACCGCTCGGATATAAAATTGAACAAAATGGAAATATAAAGAAATGTAACAGTTTTTTGGTAGAAGCAATGAGCCACAACGCAAGGACGAATTGAATCCGACGCTAGGCATGCTAGTCAAACAGGAGGTGGCGTATCCAATTAGATAGGGGCCGAAGCCTCATAATTCTGCCGAGGGACTAGCCTAGCAAGGCCCATAAAAATTGTCAGGGCAGTGACTAGGCTGGCATGGAATATATGATGCTCGATGGCCCGAGAAGATATTTACAATTTGTCTCAGCATGCTCAGACCAAGAAACCGATGAATATCCGCTGCGCGGATTATCGAATATCCGCAAGCTAACCTATTCGATCGATCCATCTGTTCCTTGGTCTGAGCCACTTTAGCAAGCTTTTGGAAGCTGAGCCGCTTTGTTTATATAAGGCAAACCATTAACTTTAATGAAATTAATATAAGCAACCGCCACGTCTATTATCCTGTAAATACCTGCATTAGAATCACCTTAATCAGCTCTCTAATTAATAGATTTTTTAGAACTAACTGCTGGCTATAGGCGCATTTTAAAAGGCCTTAAAGAAACCCCTTTATTATGGCTCTGCAACGGCTTTACCACAGCTCTACTATTGCCCATATATAGTCGCCCATACAATCGTCCGTATAAACGGCCCTATATTGCCTCTACGAATGGCTCTACATCACCTTTACAAACGGCTTTATAATCGGTTTTATAAACAGCTTTACAAATAATTCTGCAATGGCTTTACAACGGCTCTGCAATAGCTTTGCAACAGCTTTATAACGGCTCTGCAATGGCTTAACAAATAGCTTTGTAATGGCTTTGTATGGCTCCACAACGGCTTTATAAATAACTCTGTGACGGCTCTATGAACAGTCTGCTTATTTAGCGGAGCTAGTCTTTTTAGGCTTTTAACAAACTACTCTTTTTATTAATTAATACTGCTAAAGTCAGGGAGGGCTTATAATAAATAGATTTTAATATGGCAGATAGAGTGGGTGGTTAAGGTTAAGGTTAACGCGTTGTTAGTGCGGATATTGCTGATTGTTTACTTTAGCAAACCGCGTTACGGCTATTTTGAAATTAATGTCAGGAACGGGAAGGTGGGGAGACTTCTTATATAGACCATTCGATTTAACGGAGCTTAGTGTATAATTAATGGATTTTTTAAGCTGCCTAAACTCGTCGTAAGAATAAGAAGTGAATATCCGTAATATCAGCTATGCAGAAATGCCGACGTGCTTTATAAACGTCGGCCAAAGTGTCTCAGACCATACAGGGACAGATGGCCTAAACTGGTTTAGTGTCTCCCTGTGTGGTCTGAGCATGCTGAGACAAATTACAATGTGGCCCGCGCACTGTCACGTGACTTATCACGTACACGTCGCCGAAATCAACCCTCTAACATCACTATACTCAGAAACTAACCTTAACCCCACTGGATTTTATTTCCGTTTCTAGAACGTTGTACCAGCCAGAGCTAGAGCCAGGGTTGACATGCAATCGCAAGCGCGATCGCAAGCTCCAACCCAATTATTTGGTTCAAATGAAGTATGGCTAGAAACAGATTTTCGCAGATAGTGGGACCGCATTATATGCAGGCTTTTTAAGGCCTCCAGAACAGGACTTCGTAATGAATTCTGTTGTCTTCAGACTTCTGAAGACTTCTTCAAGAATTACTAGACTGCAGTAGAGCATTTGAAAGTGCCACTAGCCCCCTGACGAAAAGAGCCCGCAAGCAATAATTTAGCCCCCAGCCAATAACCCCAAGCAAAAAGAGGTGTGTACTTCGAATCACCTTCCATGCTTACTGTTTCACTAGTCGCAATCCGCATACGAGAGGTAAGCCATCAGAACACTCCGTAACGCACTTGCCACAAGCTAGATGTGGATGCCAGATGTTCGAGAAAGAAGACAGAATCAACCGTAGTCAATGTCGGTGAAGATGTGGCGCAAGGCAGAATCGATAGGTCTTGACACGTGAATTGAGGCTGAGCGTGAGGCGAAGCGCAGGTTGCCAGCCATGTTGTCACTGCAAGGCTGAAACGCCTTTTTTTCTTACCCGCCAGAAGCCCCGTAGACTTATACTTTCTACCTACAATGCACTTATCACTCGAATCTTTATGCTGTTTCTATCTGGAGCCCCGGTAATAGTCTACATAATCACGGCCAATCATGAACCAGGCATATTCAGACGGTACTACGAATAAAAACTGGCAATTGAATGGTATCAAGCGGTTATGGGATGGAGAACAAGATGAGAAAAGTTTCAGCAATCAGCAGTTTGAGACTTTCCCTCAGGCTAAGAGGCTCTGTGTCGGCGAAGGAGCCTCATTTACGCCAGATATGTCGATTACAATCCCTAACTCGGAGCAGACAAATTTCATGGCTTACTCACCGCTGGCTCTATATCCCACTCATTCTACCCAAGCATATCAGTTGGCATCCGTTAATTCTACTGGGACATATCAAGAAATCCAAGGCCATTTATTCGCTCAGGACCAAGCATTCAACCATTTTCCTCAAGACGGAACTGCAAATCACTCGCTTCCCGGCATTCAATCGCTCCCTTGGTTTCCGCCTCCCACTTTGCGTCCAGAATGCCGGGAAACCCTCGCTCCTCTATCAACGAGTTATGGAAATCTCATGTCCGAACTTTCCGATGATGTACCCACTTGCAACAGAGCGATGACGTACTTCCCACACGAGGTGAATACCGGGAAAGAGGGCTATTACTTTCAGCAGACGGAATTCGGAAATTCATCAACTGATTTAATGCAAACAGTAGCACATGATAATAGATACGCTTGGCTCTCAAATTGCCTTGCTGGAACAAGTCAGGATCCAAACAATATTTCACAGCTATCTTCCGCGTGCTCAGAGATGAACCAGCCTGTTCCGGCCACTTTTACTTTCGAGACTGGAATGGCCCAGGAACCCATGGATCAATCATATTCGCCAGGAAACACTCCAATTCAGCCTGGAATGTGTATTGATTCACACGAAGGCAGTCACGACGCCACCCCCCCTGCTTTAACCATCTCATCAACTTGTCAAACAGATACTTCAGCTAATACTCCACTTGGAAATAGTGAGGGATTTTGTAAGTACGCAAGAACCTAATTTGTGACGCTGTGATTAATAAATCGATTTTGATCTTCAGGGGAAATCCATGGATCTGTTGAGTGTGACCCCGACGATACTTCCCCAGAAGAGCCCCTCTCTATCAATTACGACACTTGCTTTGGGATGGTGAGTTAAATTATTGATATGCTGAATGCATATTAATCGCTTCAATAGATCTGTTCAAGCACCGTCAAACTATCAAAGGAAATACCTTATAATTCAGAAGATGAAATTATTGATGTTGAGTTGAAGATATGCGGCAACTGGGCAACAGTGCACTACCAGGGCTCTATGGAGTATGCAGGCCTCCTTGACCACGACACGGCACTTGCTCTGGCGAGGCTTACTCAGACACAATCAGTAACACTTATTGCTACTATACCTATACAGAAGATGAATCGATATACCAAGTCCAAGTCTGAGTCAACCACCAAGCGCAGATTACAAATTGTTGTATACGGATTTAGCCAAGACGGTCGGTCTGTTGGGACTCTGCTCTCGGATGCTGGCATCTATCTTCAGCGTCCACAATTCTATGATACTTGTGTTGTTTACAAAAATCCGCACTATCTCGCTAGGCCAGGATGTGAAATCCAAGTGTCCGGCTCGAACGAGCCGGTGCAACCCACCACAATACTCAAGAAGGATCAGTGGCGGGATGGCGCTACCAAAAATCAGGTGCTCGAGGTGTTCGATGCTGCCCAGGGTCCGCTGCATTTCTCCGAGATTGAAGCAAGTAAGAGGTTATGCACTCCTTTAAAGAGGTATGTAATATATTCCCACTATGTTTATTTGTGGACGACTAGTTGATTCACTGCTATATTTGAACCTCGTATACCCTTAGTGAAGCGTTCAAGTACCCATATTAATCTCTGATACCACATATATAGCCACCAAAGAAAAGCTCTAGCCATGATGGTAGAGAAAGAATCCGGGAAAGTTGAGGGTAATGAGTTCGGATCCGTATGGGAACTTCGGAAGATGAAAAATGGGCAGAAAAGGTTGGGTCATGTTTTCGCGGTCCTTTCTTCCTTACGTTATATTATACTGATGTTTTCATGTTACATCAATAGATACTATAATCTAATCACCGGTTTGAGTGCCATAGAGCGTCCAACAATGAGTCTTGGTGGCTTGCTTGCTGATGTATGGGTCCAATAATTGGCCAATGCTACCTTCCTGGCGACACTGCGGCTAATTGCGTTAGGAAATGGGCCTGGGCAAAACACTAACGGCACTGGCCCTTGTCGCAGGATCTATTGATCAGTCTAGTGACGCTTCAGCTGTTGGCGACACACTAAAGACGAATACCAGCCAACATACTACAATTAGAACTACTCTGATTGTCACCCCGCTCTCAAGTATGTCATAACCTCTTGGGAAACCTTGGTATATTAGCCAAGAGTAAGTTTTATACAAGGGCTAAGTAGTTGCAGCATTATCTACCTGGGATGAGCAGATTAAGAGGTGAAGCCTTCGAGTAGGTGTCCATAGATATGAGTTAGTAAAACTCACTATAGCGTAGACATATCCACCCAGGGAGCATCCGCGTTTGCCTCTACCATGGTCCCAACCGATCAGAAAGACATCCGGACCTACAAAACCATGATATAGTCATCACAACTTATGCCACGCTTGCGACAGAGTGGTCTAGAAATCTGCAAAGTTCCGCCGGGCGATTTGAATCTCTCCACTCGTACCATTGGCGCCGTGTGGTTCTGGACGAAGGCACTAAATTACACCCATCCTAGCTCGCTAAGATTGAACTACATTGGCTAACACTCTTAATACAGCTCACTACATTAGAGATCGATCGTCTTTAAACCACCGTTCCGTGTATGCTTTGCATGCTCGCTTTAGGTGGTGTCTTACGGGAACTCCAATCCAAAATCGCATAGAAGACTTCGGTGCTTTGATCAATTTCCTACGTGTTCAGCCATTCGATTCCCAGCCTATGTTCACTCATCATATCGCCAACCCAGTCAAAAACGGCGATCAATCTGGATTCAAGAAACTTAAAAAGCTGGTACACTCTACCTCATTGCGAAGGACCAAAGCTTCCGTATTTGGTACTCTCGACTTTCCTTCGCGAATCAACCAGGAAATAACCATCGAACTCAACGAAGAAGAAAAGTCAATATACACCACCCTGAAGGACAACTGTATCGAAGTGATGGATTTCATGTCATGTTCTGAAGACAAGCAAAAGCCAGTTGGGAATGTGTTCAAACTAATTTTAAGGCTTAGACAAGTTTGCAATCATACAAGCTTACTCCCAGCTAATGTTTTGAATCAGGTTTATAACAAAGACTTCGTCGGCGCTGTGTCAAATGGACAGGAAATATGCAATAGCTGTGGGTCTGGGGTTGTAATTTCCGAGTCCAAGAATATTTATGAGGATTTTCTTGCGGGCGCCGGTGCCCTTTGTGCAGACTGTAAGTCCCAGGACAAGGACGGCAGCGCTACGAATACATCTCCGGGCACGGCTTTCTCAAACGAACGCGGCGAGGACGACATCATGGATGTTGGTATAAATCATGGTCCGTCTTCTAAAATCGAAGCTCTGCTACACAATTTGCATGCGTATCGCACCCAGTCAACAGCATATCCAATTAAAAGGTAATTTATATCAGAGTTTGAAGTGGCCTATCAGTTCAAATTCTAAACTCGCAGTAGTGTTGTTTTTACTTGCTGGACCAAGATGCTAGATTTGGTAGGCACATCCCTTGCATCGAACGGCTTTGTTTTCCAAAGGATCGACGGAGCAAAGTCAGACAGACAACGGCGAGCGGCTCTCGAAGCTTTCCGTACAAACCCAGATTGTACGATTCTACTTGCTTCCATCGGAAGCGCTGGTGTAGGGTAAGCCCCAGCTTTACATTACCTGACCAGCTAGCCAACGGGAGGTAGCTTAGCTGACTATTGATCAATGACAGCTTGGACCTCACTGCAGCATGCCGCGTTCATCTCATGGAACCACAATGGAACCCCATGGCCGAAGAGCAAGCGCTGGATAGGGTACATAGGATGGGTCAGACTCGTGAAGTTATTGCAACCCGTTACATTGTTAGAGATTCTATTGAGGAAGTGTGTAGAAGAGCCCAAGAGTCCTAAATATTTAGGGCTAGTTAGTTGCTAATGTGACGACATAGTATGTGACTTCAATTCAGAAGAAGAAATTGGAATTGATCCAGAACTCTCTCCATGGCGAGTCAACAAAGGGGCATGACGTTGTTGGGCAATATTTAAAGGTAAATTGTGCTCTTATCGAATTCCAAATGTTTTGGGCTAATACGCTAGGCCAGAATTGGAAGGCTGCCCTAAAAAAATAGGATGGCCAGTATCAAATTTTCCGATGCTTTCGGTACACTCACAAGTGAGCAGTGTGTCCAACAGTCAGCTAGTTGCGAGCTTCAGCCTTTATAGCTGACTTGCTGCGTCAATTGGACCGCTCGCTGTCCGCTGACTGCAAGGTAACGTAGGCTGACTGTCACGCTGTTAGCTAGCTGTCCCAATTAGGAAAGTGATATAGTCTTTATGGTGTTTCATTGCGGATTTTTAGCAGCACCTTTCTATATATAAATATTAACGTTACCTAATTAAATTTAACCCCAATTCACCTAATATAGTATTTAAATATAGCTAAATTCATCCTGCGCACCCATAGAGGTTAAAAAAAGTAGAACGTTTAGTAGTAACGTTAGTAGCAAGGTCAGAAAGAAGGCATTAGTAAGGACTTAGGAGGTTCTATTTCTACATTAGATTTAATTAAATACAAAGCTCTGTTAAATGTATCTTACCAAGCTGGCTTTTCTGCCTCTATAGTTGGCTTATAGCCAGTAAGATTAATATTTAAGCTCGTCAACCAAGGTATAGTTAAACCTCTATTAGAGTTAATACAGTCAATTAATTAACTACCACTTTTAACATTGATCTGCTTTAATAGTCTTTAAGCTAGATAGCAGAGCATATACAGCTAGAGCCTCTTTTTGCCTAAAGGACCATCCTAAAAAAGGTCTACTCTATGCTTCTATATTAGTAATATAGGAGCTTTACTTAATAGCAACCGCTTATTAATAACCCAGTATCCGTATTTGCTAGTAAGCTTACCGTATATTATTAGGTAGAGATTATCCCAATTAATAGGAAAGATACAGCCGTAGTTCCAATTTGCTAGAAAAGGCTCTTGCAATACAGAATTATCTTAATCGCCCAATTCGGTATTATTATTAATTAGAAGAGAGAAGGAAGTAGTTAATCTACAAACCCTACATAGTACTAAAGGAGTTAAATAACGCGTAGATTATAAATTAAATAAGGAAGAAGTAGAGGAAGAAGCTCTACTGCCAAGCTAACGCGTGAAATGTAATATACGTTGCATTTTATATAGGCAATAAAATGGTAAGCTTTAGCACGGGTTTACGCCGCAATGGAGATATTAGGGAAAATGCTTTATTTACCATAGCTAAGCGAGAGATTCCTATGGGTTTCTTATTGCTTGACGTATACAGTCATCACCGAAATATCGGGAACTCGCTTAGAGCGACGACGTCGCGCATCCACCCCACCATCAAAACAATATACCCCCTATAGCCCTACCAATAT
>Ga0307515_10023644_pt1 | contig 10757 bp, 1 predicted proteins | sample 17_EM_MG_FD_194513 | JGI IMG/M metagenome (GOLD analysis project Ga0307515, IMG submission 194513) | Populus trichocarpa ectomycorrhiza microbial communities from riparian zone in the Pacific Northwest, United States - 17_EM | ecosystem: Host-associated > Plants > Roots > Unclassified | place...
GTTAGTCTAGATACAATACATTAGCTATTTAGGTATTTATCTACTATAAATATTAATATAGGAGGTTAAATGTTAAGGATTGGTGATGGTTAATAGCTCTAGCTAAATATTTACTATTTTAGCAGTAATATTTAAGGCAAAATGTAGCAGTAACCACAACGCCGTTTATAATAATTTTGGTAGCATTAGAATCGCTTTATAAAGCTCTAGAATATAACATTAGCCGATTATCTATAAAGGCGTTAGTTTGTTATTAATTAATAGTAGTAGAATTTTAAGCAGAGCTTTAAAGGGGAGATTCGCTTATTTAAGGCAAAATGTAGTAGTAACCACCAGGCCGTTCGCAATAATTTTGGCAGCATTAGAATCGCCCTATAAAGTTCTAGAACATAACGTTGGCCGATTATTTATAAAGGCGTTAGTTCGTTGTTAATTAATAGCTAAAAATTTAGTATGGCGCGCGAGTTTGTATGAGAATTACATATAAATTAGCGCGAGGGACTAACAAATTTCCGAACCGTGTAACAACATAAGATAATTAATCTGTTATGTAAGCAGCTTATAATTGGCTGATCGTCTAGGACCGAGATAAAAGGAGGTAAGGCCTCTAGAATTGTGGAGACTATATACTACGGATATATACTTCCGGTATATAACCGGCAACTATTTAAGGGGCGTTTAGGGGTTATCCTAAGGGCAACCTAAGGTGTTTATAATAATATCCCTTATACCTTATATAAGGATTGCTTATAGGTAGAGACCCCCTCTAGCATTGCAATCTCCTCTAACAGCTTTCTTTGGTGGAAGCGATTAAGCTTAGCCTAGGCAATAAGGCGCTATTAAGTTAGGGTATTAAGATTTAGTTTTCTTCCTCTCTATTTTTAAGGGGTCTATTAAAGAGAGAGAGCATTTAATATAGTTCTCTAAGGTATACTAAGGGAGCTAGCAATCTCTTGGTGCTTTTAGCTAGCGTATTAAGAGAGAGAATATATAAACTAGGAGGAAATCTAATCTACCACCTCGCTACGCGAGGTGGCTCTCGCTGTCTTAACTTAGGTAGCCTTTTACTGTTTTAACTTAGGTGGCCTTTATATAATAATTACGTAAAATCTATATTATATAATTAATTATGTAATATAGATTTATATAATTAATTATGTAATATAGATTTATATAATTAATTACGTAATATATATTAATAATAGCTATTTATATTATTATTGTCATTATCTTCTTCTTTAAGTAATAGTACTAGAACTACTATTACTACCATTACCACTACCACCGCTACTGCTACTGCTCCTACTTCTGCTCCTACTTCTACTCCCGCTACTACTACTACTACTACTACTACTACTACTACTACTACTACTACTACTACTACTACTACTACTACTACTACTATATTATAAAAGTAAAACTTCTAGATATATAATATTGTCCGTTTCTATTTAATTTTAGAGAAGTAGTACTAAAATACTATTTACGGTAGTAACCTAAGATAGTATAATATAGAGCTAACCGTATATAAAAACCAGTATTTATAAATTAACGCCTATAAAGTTAAAAGACTAACTCTATAACTTATTTACGGTTATTATAAAAATAAACGGATAGGAAACTGCCGTTAATTAATAATAAACGGCAGCTTGTCTTTTGTAGAAGATAGTATAATCTATAGAATAACCTGTAGCTAGTTAGCGAAGATACTGCTAAAAATATAGGCTTTAAGATAGCGGCGGCCTATTTAGGTAAAAACTATACGGGCACTGTTATAAAGGCCCTCTTTAGGATATAGGTTCCGTAAAAGAATTATTAGAGCGCTAACCTTAAGGTAGAGCCGTGTGGGAGAAAGGCCTATAGGGTTAAAGCTCTATAAAAGCTCTAGGGGGGGAGTATTTTTAATATTTAGATTATCCCATTTTATAGGATCTATAAAGTAAAAAATAGACTTAGGGCTATTAAGTAAGTAGAGAATAGTATTATTAATAATAGCAACGGTGTTACTACGGATAGTTAAGATAGCACGGCCGTAGAACGTATAGAGATTAGTATATACCTACTGTAAAAGAGTAAGAGGATAAATAAAGTTAATAAAAGGCTGTAGACTAGTAAACTGGGTAATACCGGCAGATAACTAGATACGGCTAGTAAGAGTAGGGTTATAAGAAAGACTACAGACCTAGGTAGTAAAGCGCTAATTTAGCTCGCTATCTAAAACGCGTATATTCTAGCGTAGCAATAGAATATAAAGGGAAGGCTATAAAAAGGACTGCTGTAAGCAGGCCGTAATAACATTAATATAGGTCCCCTATTTTATAATAGGGAAAATCTAAATAAAATTACTACCTAAAATAACAGAAACGCCGCTAAAAAGAGCCTAGGTATTAGAACGGACGTTTATAAATATATAGTACACGGCTTTAAAGCAGTAACAGTGCTATATTAGTACTTTGTCCTAAATTATAAGGGTAGTAGAGCGTAGTAACTATACTAACTGGGAGTCTTTAGGTACGTTATATATAGATTCCTTATATAGATTAATAGGAGTAAGTAGTTTAGCCGCTAGGTAGTAAAAGGGTAGCTATACTAGAAGAGGCAACGTAAAGAATAATACGGCCGCGAAAGCGGTAGTAGTAGCAGATATAGTGGTAAAGAAAGGTTTTACTAGTGCCTGTGGGGCCCTATAAAAAAAATAGGTAGTTTATAGGTCCGTATTTATAGTAGTAGTAATTATAGTAAAGTAGGTAGCCTAGTTAGAATTTAGCTAGGAACGGAGCTTTATAAAAAGGCGGCCTTTCTTAGTAGTATTATAATTAAGCTCCATGGTAATAAGCGGGTTTTTTTTTATTTTTAATATCCATTGTATTATACTACGTACAATACTGCGCATGCAGCCTTTAGGCTATGGCGCTATAGTTTTATATATATGAATCCTTTCTAGGCAGCTTAATATGTACTAGTAGCTAAGTGGACACTCTAGCCCGTTTTAAATACTAGGGGGAGCTTCTAGCCTATTGGTATCTTGTTTTGGTATTTTGCTCACTACTGTCTAGTTTATACCAAAATCGCACTAAAGAAATCCTGGCTCTTTTATCTATTTCTACCGTATTCTGCTGTTCCTAGAGTAGAAAAAGCGCTTTAAAAGATAGATTTTTTTTCTATAGTTTTGTATATAAGAATAAGAGAAATAATATAGCTTACTAGCTTAAAAGTAGCTACCAATTACCCCTAAGCGACTTTTTATTCTGTACCTATTTTCCCCTTCTTACTAAAGAAATAGGTAGGGAATTAGTAATTAATAGCTACTCTCCCTAAAAGTAGGCTATTAATGGTATTTTATAAGGGCGAACCTTGTTATATAAACCCACTCCTATAGGAAAATTTTTATAAGGTTGTCTGTATAGGGTATAAACACCAATTCGCCTATATACCTTATATTTAACGTGCTAATGGTAATACGGGCCAGTCCCCTTCCCCTATCCCCTACTATAGCTACCCTAGCAGTACATCGTCTGCGGTACGCCTACAGTGCGCCTATGGTGCGCCTGCGGTCCTCTATAGTTTGATTGCCTATAGCGTAATAGCTGTAGACCGGTTGCAGTAGAGGTCGTCTATAGTATAACGGCTGTAGACTGGTTGTAGAAGGTCATCTACCCTGCGGCAGACTGGTTGTAGAGGAGGTCGTCTACCCTGCGGTAGATAGTTGTAGAGGAGGTCGTCTGCCCTGCGGCAGACTGGTTGTAGAGGAGGTTGTCTGCCCTGCGGTAGATAGTTATAGAGGAGGTCGTCTGCCCTACGGTAGATAGTTATAGAGGAGGTCGTCTGCCCTGCGGCAGACAGTTATAGAAGAGGTTGTCTGCCCTGCGGTAGATAGGTTGTAGAAGAGGTTGTCTGCCCTACGGCAGATAGGTTATAGAAGAGGTTATCTGCCCTGCGGTAGATAGGTTGTAGAGGGGGTCGTCTGCTTTGCGGTAGACTGGTTATAGAGGTAGGTAGTTATATATACTAGTAGTACTAATAATATAGTAGAGTTTACCGTGCCTACTTATCTAGGCCTTTACCTCAGTTTTCTAGTGCTTTATCCCGACTATAAGCAGTTAGCTGCCACTACTAATTGTATAGGGATTCTCACCAGTTCTTACGGATATCTTATAATGGGGTTGGCCTAAGTACCAGTCCACCCCCTAGTAGTTTGTATAAGAGTTTCCTCCTAGAGTTAGTACGCTTTCGCACGGCTTAGGAGCCTTCTATAGCCTCTAGTTTTATGCCTTTCTTTATTATTTCCGCCGGTATGGGTATAAGCTGCTATTTGTAGGGGTCGCAACTCCTATCTTATGTACCTACTGGCGTAATCCTATGAGGGCGTCGTGGCTGCATCCTGTAATATAGTTAGGTATACCTTCTACGGTTAAGGCTTAGCCAAAACCTCTCCCGCCTGAGTAACTCCTGTTTGCTCCTTAAGTATATCTTACCGGCATACCGCCCTAGAGATGAACGGTTCTGTTTGTTAATATACTGATACGCGCATCCGTTCTCTTAAGCCACGTAGTAGTCTCTCTAGCTAGGACGTAATCCTACCTGCCTACTAGGTGCACTAGGGGTTAGAGCTTAGCTAAGGGGTAAAGTCCCTAAAGCCAGCAGTGGCTACTACACACTACGCCCCGCGACTACTCTAGGTAGTCGTTTCGCGTTGCCTATAAGAGTCTCCTTATAATAGGCCAACCGTGTTTTGTAGGAGGGGGCCATAGACTAGGTCCCGTGCCGGGCGACCTACTCCCCCCTCTCCTACTAACTAAGCTTGTGTCCCCCCTTTTTATAAGCTGGCCTGTATCTCTAACTGTTAAGTCCTCATCCAACTGGCCTGTGTTTCCCCTACAGCCTCCCCCATATATATATGCATTAGGTCGCGTGCACCACGCCTATTAAGACCCTCCTGTGAGTCACCTTTTGACGCTATGGGGCCGTCGAAGCTGGCCTGTGTTTCCGCTGCCTAGAGCTTTGCCCGTGTTTCCACCTCGTTGAGCCGTCTGGTTGCCGTCGCGTCGCCGTCGCGTCGCTGTCGCTGTCGACTAGGTCGCGCGCACCACGCCTATTAAGACCCTCTTCTGAGTCACCTGGGTGTACTGGATACCAGATAGGCCCTTGGAGGGGCCTTAACGAGTTCTCTAGGCAGGGCCTTAACAAGTTCTTCGCGGTGGCCTTGGGGGCCTTAACAAGTTTCGTACGAGGAATCTGCAACGCGTTAACCTTAACAAGTTCTTATAAAAAGAGGTTCCCTACGCCCTCGCCGCGTTCTTTGCGATCTCAGAGCTAGTGCAAGCCCAAGGGTGTCCTGTCGTACGCCTAGGACGCGTCCGCATCCGCTGGCTTGATAAGGCCAGCTTCGGCCCTAGCTATGAGCTAGGTAGTCGTACGTCGGGTGGTTTTCGTATCCCAGTTTCCCTTGATTGATTGCCCCCCTAGATGGTAGAACGGGAGCCCTAAGCGGGGGCAGTAGGACTCCTGGTGTTGTTGAGGGTGATGCTTCGTACGCGTCGCAGGCTCAACACCACAGAGTCGCAACGACAGCGCGCTGCACGCGCTGCGACGGCTCTCTACCATCGCCTCTGCACTTAGCCATCAAAAGGAACGATTTCCCGATGATGTTTCCACCCGCGGCGACGTGGACGCGTGCAGTAGGGCTTCGCGGGCGGGTTATTATCTATAAGGTTCTAGCGGTGCTATAGTAAAGGTAGAAAGTAATCTATAAAAGCTTTACTATAGTTTATAAGCACCTGCTAAATAAGATATAGGCTGTAATCTAGATATATATTGTTAATGCTACCTAGAAGATTAGGCTAACGCTCTAAAATATAAAGGAGATCGTCGTAAAAAGACGGCTTAAATTTTACCTAAAGGGTAAGAGGGTCGCTTACGGGGCTGTAGACTAAGGTAGTTATAAAAAGAGACTATAGCTAGGCGCTAGTAGCAAATATGGATGCTTCCTATAGGCAGTTAACCTACTTACTATTATTATTAAGAAGCCCTAAAGCTACGTAAGCGGCTTAAAAGGTTAGGTAAATAGTGCCGGCGATAGTACGGAGGTGCTTAAAAGAGGTAGTGTTAAAAATAATAGTAAGTAGCAGCCGTAAATAATACCGTTTGCTAGTAATGGGGCTATAGTAATATATACGGCTAATAACGGTATCCTTTAGGCGGACGCGGCGCTACTACTAGCATATTTTTACTATAAAGGTATATCTATAAGGGAAGTTCTAGTAAAGCGTAGTACGACTATCCGTATTTTTGGAGTTATATTAAAACTAAGCAGTTAAAGTTAAATAGGCTATTTTAAGGCGCTATTATAGGTCCTTTATAGACTCTTCTAGCTAAAAATAAACGGGCTGCTAGCTAGGAAGATATATAGCGAGCTATATTATAGGGGGGTATTTCTTATAAACTAGGAACTTAAATAGCCGCTAAACGGCCTTTATAGGGCCGATATATCTGCTATAAAGGTACCTACTAATTTCGTTGTTATTATTTAAGAGCTATATAGTTATTTAGTCGGTCCCTTTATAAATATACTTATAGATATACTTTACAGCCTATACGAAGGTATAGACCTTGACGTTAATATAGGCCCTATACTTTACGCTAAGATAGGGATTATATGGTACAATTTAGCGGTTATTAAGGTTTATAGTAGTACTTTTACCGCCCGGTATACGGACAGGCTATAACCGTAAATTATTACGGCGGCGATATTAAGGGTAACTGTAAGCTTTACAGTGTGGGAAGAATTGTAAAAACGACTTGATTGTAAAATATAGCTCTAGAGCCTCTCTATATATACGAGGAAGGCACTAGTAATAAGATAAAAGGGGAGACTACTACGTAACTAAAACAGCGTAATACGTAAGTGATACGCAGGCGATACGTAGTTGATACGCAGGTAATACATAGGTGTTTTGGCATAGTACCGGTAGTCAGTTACACATCCCCCCATATTTAACGGTGTAGTTAAAGCTGTAGAAAAATGAAGGTTAAAACTATACTAAAATAGGAAATTTAGATATAATTCGGGAGTAGTAAAAGAATGGGGTAACTGTAACGGATATTGCGAATATCGCGGATATTGCGGATATTGCGAATAGAATTAATTAATCTAATGTTGAATATCTACTAAATTTAACTGCTGTATTTATGCTTTGTGCTTTTAATAAGGTAAGATTTTAGTAAGGCCGTTAGTAGGTATTTTGTCTATAGGGACCTATTATACATTAATCTTTTTGTCTTAGACTTCCTGTCTTAGCCAGTGCTAATAGACGTTGATATGTCGAAGCTTGGTGTTAAGCTTTAGTATATCCTGTTTTAGAAGTTATACGGTTTATATATTATCGCAGAGCATAGTAAATTCGCGTTCTAAGTTGAAGCTAATTGCCTTAAAGAATCGTTGCTACTAGATGATTTTAACAGCAATAGTAGATAGGGAGAGAAGCTCTGCTTTAGTAGTTAAGTAAGTTACTAATTGTTATAGGGTCGCTTTCCAATTAATTAGTCCTCTGAATAGGATAAATAGGTATCCTTAAGAGCTTTGTCTAGTCTCCTTATAGTCCGTAAATGCTGTATTAAATACTTTATAAAAGGTAACGTCTTCTCCTTTAGGGTTTCTGAAGTAGACGTAGGCTTTAAATACTTCGCTGGAGTATTTAATAGTTGTAGATTTTGTTCTAAGATAGTAGGCAATAGCTTAGTTTGCCGCGTTAAGGTGTCTTTAATTTAGATTAGTAAGAAATTCGGCCAGCTTAGAATGCGTTTTAGTAATATTAGGTCTTCTAAATATAGTAAGGTATATAAGAGAACCAACCTATTACTAGTAGGCTAGTGTCCTTTAAGGGTTCGTCTACTGGTCAGACGGAGTTAGTTCTTTAGTAGGAAGTAGTGACTTAGGAAACCTATCTAGTTAAATATTAAATTAATTGGCTATCTTTTTAATATAGGAGTTTTAGTAAAGCTAGAGCTTTCGACTTAGTCAATCTTATTTAATTTAAATTTCTAGGAACTACTGTAGGTCTCCTAGTACATAGATCTCGTATTGTTGTAGTAATTTGGCTTTAAATTCTTCTAGTCTTAAAAGGTCCTTTTTTGCAAATAGAATGGCAATATTGTTTATATAGAAGAAGACAATAAGTCGTCTATTGGTGTATAGGCAGTTAGTACCTAGAATAGGCTTTAATCCGAATTCGGCTAGTGTACTGGTAAGCTCTTTATGCTATAGTAGCAGTAATATTTTTAATCCGTATAGCGCTATAAGTAGCTCTAGGATATGTCTATCTTAACTAAATCCTTTTAGGCAGTAGCAGTAGACTAGTTTGCTGAGCTTAGCGTTTATAAATGCGTTTATAGCGTTATACTATTAAATTTCTAAATTGAATGCGGCTGCTATAGCCATGAGGGCACGGAATATTCAAGCAGCTAGGGTTGCTGTATAGGTCTCTTCTTTAGTGATCTATAGGTCTCTACGGGCATATAGTTAAACTTTTAGCTTTTAAAGATAACCGTCGCTGTTAAGCTTATATTTAAAGACCTATTTTAGTAGTAGGATCTGCTCGTTGCTTGCTTCTTCTTTTAGTACGATTTTAAATATCCCTTAGCGTTTTAGGTTATTGTATTCTTTTTCTATAGCCTTTTAGAAGCTAGTAGTTAATAGATGTTTCCTTAGCTTCTTAAGGTTCTTTAGTTTAGGAGGAAGATTACCCTAATATAGAGATAAGGGTAAGGATTTAGTTTGGCTAATGTCCTTTACTAGTTCTATAATAAATCTAGTGTAGTAACTAAATAGGGTAGATAGATTGGCTAGTGATGCTATATACGCTTAACGTTAAATTTTTTTTAATCCTTTTAGTAGGATGAGGTTGGTAGAAGGTTTAGCTAAGACTTTATTAGCTTATAGAGCTATATTTAACGGTTCTATTAAATTTCTTAGCTAGGTAGAACCTGTTTTAATTATATCTAAGATATTATTTTGAAGTCCTTTTAATATAGTGTTTGTTTCTAGTAGATTTGGAGATATTATTCTACTAGGAGTCGGTAACTGCTTAATATCCTTTATAGGAGGCTCTGCCGAATTATTTAATTCTGGTGTAGTTGTTTAATCTGTATTTAAGGTAGATCTTTAATTAACTATATATAGGGTAGATTTGTCCTTAAACTCGTTATTAAGAGGCTCTAGTAGACTAATTGTCTATAGGGTGTCCTCTAATGCTTCCCTTAGTAGGTAGTTAATGTTTTAACCCTTAGGGTTATAGAATAAGGTCTTGTTAAATATGACGTCTTTAGTTTAAATAACCTTGTGAAGGCTTAGAATCCATATACGGTAGATATTGGTTAAATTATAGCCAACTAGGTGTCTAATTGATATATAAGGAGCTAGCTTATCTCCCTTTTTAACTTATTTATCTAGTATATAGGTCTTGCAACCATATATATGTATATAGGTAAGTAATAGCGGCTTGCCGTAGGTAATTTTATACGGAGTTTTCCACCCTAGCTACTTATTTAGGGTTTAATTAAGTGCGTAGCTAGTAGTAAGGAAAGCCTCTAGTTTTAGAGATGGGGGTAAGGACGCTTCTAGCTGTATAGCCCTTAATTATTCTATAAGGGTTCGTCCAGATTATTTAGCTCCGCTATTTTATTCCTTAGTATATAGTGCTCGATATTTAAAAGTAATGCCTTTGTCTGCGCACTATGTCTATAGGGTATCTCCCATCTATCTAAAAGCTTGTTTATTATTACTCTAGAAAAAGACAATATTTTAGTAGAATTGTAATTTAATTAATTAATGTGTCTTATAAATAGTAGGTAAGACAGTAGCTTTGTTCTTGTTTTTGGCGGTATATATAAAATTAAATTTAGAATACATATAGTAGAAATATATAATATATCTATTGCTATTATAGCCTAGTTCTTTAAGGCTAATAATATTAAATGCGAGCCGTTTAAATGGTTATGTGGCTGGAAATTTATATTCTTATCTTTAAGAGATCTGCTATACGTCAGGAAAAAATTTAGCAGCATTTAGCCAGCATTTTTAGCATTTCGCAGCATTTCGCAGTATTTAAAACAGACCATACGCATTAAGCAGCATCTTGGCAGCTATATATATATATTATATATAAAAAAAAAATTTTTTAGATAGGTAATTGGATATAGTATATTATATAATATTTTTTTTTATAAATTACATCAGGAAATTTTTTTTGGGGCTCGTTGTTGCGGTTTGCGGCAGATGGATATGGTCGATAGCAATTTGCGCAAAACGCAACAAAATCGCAGCACCTGATAGCAAATTGCGGCAAAATGCTACCCCTATAAATAAATTGCAGCAAAACGCTACCCTATAAATAAATAGCGCGCAAACTGTACGAATTGTAAAAACTGTACGAATTGTAACTGTGTGGGTAATAATTATATTATATAATAACCAAATTATCACATATTTCCATAGATTTCTACAATATACTTTTAAATATATTTATATTATAACTATATAAAATATAGAGCTATCTACTTTGGGCGTTAAGGGGGAAGCCTCTCGCAGAGGCTCTAAATCATCTACCTACCTACCTACCTACCTGCCTACCTGCCTGCCTGCCTGCCTGCCTACTTGCCTACCTACCTGTCTGTCCGTCCGTCTATACCTACCCGTCTATGCCTACCTATCTGTGCCTACCTGTCTATGTCACCTTGATTCGATCGATCGATCGAATCGT
>Ga0307515_10023645_pt1 | contig 10757 bp, 7 predicted proteins | sample 17_EM_MG_FD_194513 | JGI IMG/M metagenome (GOLD analysis project Ga0307515, IMG submission 194513) | Populus trichocarpa ectomycorrhiza microbial communities from riparian zone in the Pacific Northwest, United States - 17_EM | ecosystem: Host-associated > Plants > Roots > Unclassified | place...
AAGCGCGAGGCAGAGAAAGACAAAGAAAAGAGCGCTTCGCAGGAAGACGAGATCGAAGACTGGATACCGGGCGCTCAGCACCGGCGTGGCCAGTGGCGCCTGTTAGGTTTGAAGAACGAGCCTCGGCTAAAGGGTTTGCTCGAGCCGGCTCCGCTACAACGGGGCGCCGAGAAAGTCACAGGTTTGTCGGGGCGTGTGGCGCGCTTGAATGGCCGGCCGATCGAAGGAATCGGAGTCAGCATCGGCTCAGTGACTGCACGTACCGACCGGTTGGGACGCTTTCTGCTTGCAAACCTTCCCGCGGGCGCTCAGGAGCTCACTGTGAACGGTGGAGGTGTGCGCTCTGGCGGCCGCCGTTACGCCTCACACTTTATTCATGTAGATCTCGCCGCGAAACAAACTACGCAGATGCCGCCCATTTATCTGGCGCGCATCGATCCGGCCAGCGAAGTTTCCATTCCATCGCCCGCACCTCGTGAACTCGTGCTCACGCACCCGAATATTCCGGGTTTGGAATTGCATATTCCCAAAGGCGCGGTACTCAGAACGCGCGACGGCAGGGTGGTCACGCAGTTGAGCATCACGCCGCTGCCCGTGGATCGTGCTCCGTTCGCCGTGCCATCCGGTTTTCCGGTGTACTTCACAGTGCAACCCGCGGGAGCGTTTGTCGACAATTCCGCGACGGGTAGTACCGCTGGCATTCGTGTCATTTATCCAAACTACATCGATGCTGAACCGGGCGCGCGTGTGGCGTTTTACAACTACGACCCCACTGCGGCGGGATGGCAGGTTTATGGTCATGGGACAGTTTCGAGCGATGGCAAACAAGTTGTGCCTGATGACGGCGTCGTGCAGCACAACCTTATGGCGTTCGGATGGGGGCTCGAGAATGTGGGCAATGCGCCGGCGAATGGACCGTCTCCCGGAGGTTGCGCGGAAGCGGGCGACCCTGTCGATTGCGCGACGGGCTTGTTCATTCATCGATCCACCGATCTTTTGTTGTCGGATACGCTGCCGATGCAGATCGAGCGCACGTATCGAGCTAACGACACCAAAGCTCGAGACTTTGGCATCGGTGCCAATCATAACTTCGGGCTCTTCCTCAGCAATCCGACCGGCGATCCCGTGGGTGCGCCGCCGTCCGTCGACCTGATACTGCCGGATGGCGCGCGGCTCAACTTTCAGAGAACGTCCGGCGGTTCAGTGAGCGACAGCATCTACCGACATTTCAGCTCGCCCACGCCGTTTCAGGGAGCGACCCTGCGCGTCGATACGGTGCGTGACAGATGGCAAGTCACACTGCGCGACAAAACCGTGTACGAATTCAGCGATCACGCACCGAATGTTCTCATGAGCGTTCGCGATAGGTATGGCAACAGCATCAACATCACGCGCTTTTCGGGCGCGGGGCCTATCTCTCGAATCACATCGTCTAACGGCCGGTATTTCGACTTCACGTACAACGCCAGCAAACGCATCACACAGATCACCGACAACATCGGCCGCCGTGTGAAGTACGACTACGACTCACAGGGCCGACTGTGGAGAGTGACCGACGCAGCCAATAAGGTTGAGCAGTACGCGTATGACAGCGCGCATCGGATGACCAGCATCACCGACAAGCGCGGAAATACCATGGTGACGAATGTGTACGATGCCAATGGCCGTGTTGTGCATCAGACTCTTGCCGATGGCGCGGAGTGGAAGTTTGCATACACTGTGGGGAGCACCGGAAAAGTCGAGCGCACGCGAGTCACGAATGCTCGAGGTTACGATACGCTGATGATCTTCAATGGCAGCGGCTACGTGACTCAGGTTACTTACGCCGTTGGTGAACCTGCCCAGCAGACTTACACGTATCAGCGAGCTTCCATCTCTCAATTCGTTACCCGCATTACGGACCCTTTGAATCGGGTTACATCACTTACCTATGACCCCATGGGCAACGTGACTAGTACTACTCATCTGGCAGGCACTGCGGACGCGGCGACCGATACGCGCACTTATGAGCCCGTGTTCGGGAATCTCGCGAGCTACACGGACCCACTGAACCATCGTACGCAACTGCGTTACGACAGTGCGGGCAATATGGTGGGCATAACAGATGTTCTCGGACACGAAGCGAGCGGCGGCTACGACGCTAATGGCAGGCTGATCTTGCTCACGAATACACTCGGAAAAACCACACAAATCACTTATGACCAGGGCGACATTGCACAAATCAGCGATCCCCTAAACCGCGCCATGTCCTTTATCACGGATGCGGCGGGCCGTGTCATCAGCGTTGCAGATCCGCTGGGAAATCGCGAGCGTTTTGAGTATGACCCGCTGAATCGTATTCTGCAGACCATCGATGCACTCGGCGGCAGAACTACATCGACCTATGATGCCAACGGCAATCTTCGGACAGTTCGTGACGCTCGTAATGTGGGTGTCCACGCGTTCACTTACGATGAACGCAATCGTGTAAAGACGTACACAGACCCGCTCGGAAATGCGGAAACATATCACTACGATGAAGTCGGCAATCTCGTATCGCTGATCGACCGGAAGAATCAGGTCACTTCGTACACCTATGATGCGTTGAATCGCCTCAAGACCACCACATACGCCGATGGATCCCACACCACGATCACTTGGGATGCCGCGAATCGTCCGGTTCTGCTTGCCGACTCCGTGAACGGCACGATCGCATTCGATTACGACGGCCTGGACCGGTTGATACGGGAAGTCAGCCCGCAAGGAGAGGTGGGTTATCTGTACGACGCCGCCGGAAATCGCAGGCAGCTTACAGTGAGCGGGCACTCTCCGGTCACCTACAATTACGATGCCGCGGGTCGATTGACACAAGTTGCTCAGGGCGGAAATACAGTCAACTTGGGGTACGATGCCGAAAATAAACGGACAAGCATTACATTGCCGAATGGCATCACCGGCACATATCACTTCGACGATGCCAATCAATTGCTGTCCGTCGCATACGCCCTCGGCACGAGTCTCATCGGAGACCTGATCTACTCGTACGACAATTCAGGCCGCCGTACCGGCACAAGCGGCAGTCTTTCGAAGTTGCAGATGCCTGCCACTGTCACGACTGCCACGTACGATCCCGCTAATCGCCTGACGAGCTGGGGTGCAAACTCACTCACCTATGATGCCAACGGCAATCTAAGTGGGATCGGCGCGACGACTTTCGACTGGAATGCGCGCGAGCAGTTAATTGCGACTAGCAGTGGTGCCAGCAGCTTTGCATATGACGTTCTGGGGCGTCGAACCCGTCGCACGGTAGCGGGCGAAACCGATCGCTACCTGCACGACGGATTGAGCCCCGTTACCTTCAATGATGATTTCCTTCTGAGCGGGCGGGGCCTGGACGACGTTTATGCGCAAGTCGCCTCGTCAGGAACAACGAGCTACCTGTCGGATGCGTTGGGCAGCACGAGACTGCTGACCGATGCGAATGGCGCGACGACAGCCAGCTACACTTATTCGCCTTACGGCGAAGTCACGAAGAGCGGCAGCGACGACACGCCGTTCCAGTTTACCGGTCGAGACAATGACGAAGCGGCGAATCTCCAATTCAACCGCGCACGCTACTACTCGCCTGAGCTTGGTCGATTTATCTCAGAGGATCCGATAGGACTGGCGGGAGGTGTAAACCAATACGCCTATGCCGGCGGGAATCCTCTGAGCTACACCGACCCGTTGGGCCTGTTTCTAACTACAGTTGACGCGACTTGTGCTCTGGCTCCAGACCTGTGCGGTGAGATCTTTGGGCAGATGTTCGAGAACGTCGGCGATTTGAGTGGAGATCAATGCGTCGCGCAGGCGGCATATGACATTTCTTCAGGCTTCCGGCAAGCCGGTCTGGGTATGAGTATGCTTCCGCTCTTTCGGCTCGGCTCCCGCCTCTGGACGATTCATGGGGCGCAAAACCCTATTGCGCAGAACATGCGTACAACCGCGGCGCTGCAGACTAATCGCGGCCGGATCTTCGCAGGCGGAAGAGTCGACCTGAGCAGGGCACAGCGCGGCATGCTAACGGCGGATGAGATCCCATTCCGGCTCGGTACGCTTCATGCGGAACACACCGTGCTCGTCGGCGCCGCGATGCTGCGAGAAACACCTCAGTTCCTTGCAGCCACGAGAACTTTCTGTCCGCAGTGTCGCGCTATCATTCGCGCGACTGGCGGCAGATTGACAAGCGATGTCACGGCGATTTGGCCCTGAGGCTGCACTGGGCTTGCTGTTGCTTGTGCTGCCCTGTCACGGGGTGGCTCAACGAGGCACGATCGCTGCCGATAGCGCTCTTGGGCTGCCGACTCTGCAGAAGCCGCACGACGCTCCTTCGCTAGCACTCGGGCGGCTTGGCGAAAAGCTCTTCTTTGATACGCGTCTCAGCGCAGATGGGAAGGTGAGCTGCGCGCGCTGTCATGTTCCGGAGCGCGCGTTCACAGATGGCAGCTCGCGATCATCGGGACATCGAGGGCAAGTCGGCACCCGCAACGCGCCCACCCTGCTGAACGTGGCGTATCTCGACTCACTGTTCTGGGATGGGAGAGCTGCGGATCTCGAAGCACAGGCGCTGGCACCTCTGCTCAATCCCGTAGAGCATGCACTTGCGAACGGGCAGGCGGTTGTTGATGTCGTTCGCCACGACGCGGTCTACATCAAAGAGTTGAAGCGGGCGTTCGGTTCTTCGCATGAACGCATCGATGCCCGGATGATCGGCGCGGCACTGGCTGCATACGAGCGTTCGCTCGTGGCTGGCGGATCTTCTTTCGACCGGTTTCTATACGGAGCAGAGAAGACTGCACTGTCCGCCGAAGCGATATGGGGCCTTGAGCTCTTTCGCGGCCGAGCGCAATGCGTTTCCTGTCATCCCATCGGCGAGAGCAGCAGTCTCTTCACCGATGGCGATTTTCATATGGCGCCCACGGGTCTGCCCAAAGCTGTCACCGAGAATTTGGCCCTGCTAGCGTCAAGAGTGCGCATAAGCGACCGCCCGGCGCTGGAACGACTCATCGCGACGGACCCAAACGTCGCGGCGTTCGGCCGTTTCCTCGTGACCCGAAACCCGGCAGATATCGGCAAATTCAAGACACCCTCTCTCAGGAATGTCGCACTGACAGCGCCCTATATGCACGATGGAAGCGTGCCCACGTTGGAGCAGGCAGTAGACCTGGAGTTGTATAACCGCGCCGATGCCTTGCGCTATCCCATCGTTCTCACAATTGCCGAAAGGCGCGCGTTGGTCGAGTTTCTGAAAGCCTTAACCGGGTCAAAGAGGGTAGTCGAAGGTAACGGCGTTCTGAAAAGAAGGTAAGTCGACCCACCGAATCGAACCGGTTCAATACCTTCACTCAGCATCGATCTATAGAGCGTGCATTGCCATCCCAAGGTGTTCGCATGCATGGGCGGATTGCCGGCGCCACTGAGCGCGAGCAAATGCGCAGCCGGTTCTAGTTCGATGTATCTACAAAACCCGGGATTAGAACCCTTTGTGCAATTACGATTTCTTTTCGGAGATGACCGACGAAAAGCGGTCCAATGATCTAGAATCCTCACTCAAGGCTTTAGACGAAGTGCCCGTCTGGAGAGCGGGTGTCGATTTTTGAAGGACTGAGAACCTGTCGCGTGCGGACAGAGCACAACGCGCGGATCGTCGACTGTCTTCGTCACATCACGTCAGTCAGCGAAACAGATCGTAACAAGTGCTGAAGTTTTCTTGACATTTGTCCACGAACTCCTCGCGTGGGCAAGTACTTTCCTGTGACAGAGTGCGCGCCAGCCAAGTCGGGAAAGGAAATCCCATGAACAGCCAACGCACCCCAGTCCGGAGTTCCACATTGAGTGTCGCGCTGCTGGCGCTCATTTCACACGCTCATGCCGAGCAGCCACCGCAAGCGAATAGTGTCACTGCCGCAGACATACCATTCACGGAAAACAAACAGCCTTGGTTTCGGCCATCGTACCTGCATTCGCTGTACTCACCGCTGCCTGCCGTGATTCATCCGTCGAAGATTCCACTCGTCATTCCGAAGTTCGAACTATTTCCGAACAACGTGGGGATCGGGGGCAACTACCAGCCGAATGGGGCGGTAGTTACTGCGAACAACGCGTTCTTCCAATCCCTTGGTACAAACGGCCGCTCTTGCGTCACGTGCCATCAGCCTTCGAACGCACTCAGTGTCACCACAGAGCACGTACGAGCCGTGTTTGCAGCGACGAAAGGCAGAGATCCGTTGTTTGCTCCTGTGGACGGCGCAAATTGCCCAAATCAAGTTCCCGAGGCGGAAACATCCGGCGCGCTGCTCGGCGGGCGCGTGGGTTCCGGGAAGCAAACAGATTTACGGGCGGCGTATTCGCAACTGCTCGACAAGGGTCTGTTCCGCATCTTTCTGCCGGTGCCCAAACAAACGCAAGGCACCAACCCGCAACCCGTTGAGTTTTCGATTGAGCTTGTCAGTGATCCTAACGGCTGCAACACCGATCCCGCATACAATCAAGTGATCGACCCCAGTACGGGCGAAGTCACGCAGATTGTATCGATCTACCGCCGTCCTCTCATCACCTCGAATCTAAAATTCAAGACCACGACATTGGCGAATTTCCCGGGATCGGGAGTTCCACCGATCGATCTGAGAACGGGAGAGCCATTGCCTGTCGATCCACTGACTGGGCAATTCGTGAGCCGCAATATCATGTGGGATAGCCGCGACCTCACGCTGCAAGATCAAGCGGTTAACGCTGTGTTGATTCATTCACAGGCGAGTGTGCCTCCGACGAACGAGCAGGTGCTACAAATGCTGGCCTTCCAGAATGGAATTTTCAGCGCGCAGGAAGCGCTTCGTACCGTGGGTCTTTCTCGCAGCGGCGCCAACGGCGGATCGCAATTCCTCTCCGCACGGCCGCCTTCATCAGTGCTGGCGCCGATTCCGCCATTCATCGAGTACGACGCGTGGAATAACCTGACGCCGGCCACGCCCAACGAGGAGCTGCAAGCCTCTATCGCCCGCGGACAAGACGCTTTTAATCACATCAACTTTGGGTTTCGATTCGGCAATGCCGTGGCTCAAAGCTGCGCGACCTGTCATGGTCAACAGGGCGGTGGCAACGAGGCTACTGCCGCGGGACAAAGGAACACCGGTGTCGGTGGGCAATCTGTGCTGAGTAACGGGCCCGCGCCTGATCCCACGCTGCCGATCTTCAAGCTCACATGCAGGGATGGCGTGAGACCCAGTGGTGATGGCCCCGTGGTGACCACCAATGATCCGGGCCTTGCACTCGTGACGGGAAGATGCACAGACATCGGCAGTTTTACGGTGCCCACTATCCGCTCCCTGGCTTCGCGCGCACCGTACTTCCACGACGGCTCGGCGAAGACCGTGATGGATATCGTCAACTTCTACGGGAAGCTGGCCATCAATGCATTCACTGTACAGCAGAAAGAGGATCTCGTTAATTTCTTGACTGCGTTGTAGAAAGGGCTGGTTAATACCGCATCATCCGTTCAAGTTAAATCCCGGAATATCCATTGACGGATGCTGCGGCCAGCTCTGAGCAGCGTGAGATGCGGCGTTCCTAAGAGCTCTGCCGCATCGCCTCAAACTCGGTGTGATCGAGCCTTGGTAAAAGACTCACTCATCGAATCCGACCGGACGCGAGCGCGATGCTTTGAAAGCCGGCGCGCAATTGCTCCGGCACAGGGTAGACCTGTAGCACAACCGAGCCCATGTCGAAATTCAGCATGGTAAGCGCACGTTGCAGATCGTATTCGTCGATGGCGGGCGACGGGAATCGAACGTTGCCAACTCTGTAGAAGCTGCAATTGCGCAGCGCTGCGAGAACGAATCGACCGCCCGGCGCAAGCAGGCTGGTGATATTGCGGAGATAGCGAAACCACTCGTGCTTACTTGCCGTTGCGCTGTCAGCGCAGTAACAGCTCACCACGCAATCGTAGCGGCTCGAATAGGCCTCGCCCAAAGGATGACGTAGGCGCGCGTCGCCTAGCAGACTACAAGTAAGGCGCTCGCGGGTGCGGCGCTCGCGCGCATCGATCTCTTCCTCCGAAGGCTGCTGAATACCTTCAGCAATGAGCACCTCACGTGTGAATTCACGCCAATTGAACGCGCCGGGCTTTTGCGCACACCACTGTCGAACCGCTTCCAGGTTGGCAGGTAGCAAATCGGCTACGTGTATCTCCCTCGCCAGCCTCGCGAAGGGCAATACGTGATGCAGCGTGGGCCCGATGCCGAATTCCAGAACACTCGCATCCGACTCTAGTCTCTGCGCTTCCCGCACGAGGAAGCGCAATGTGTGCGCCTCTTCGGGCTCGATTTTCGAGTAGTAAGTTGCGAGATAGGCTGCGGGGTCCCATTGGCTGAACGAGGCTACTGCCATGCGACTGTTGCTCAGACCTTTCAGCGCGCTGTGCGGTAAAGAAGCCATCCAATCTCCAGCAGTGCGGCGCCTGCCCTCAAAGGATATCGATTATCGTCGCCCAAATCAGAATAGCGTTTGCGCGGAATGCACGCTAAAGGCGGGCGCTGTTCTGCGCAGAACACGTTTTCGTCGAGGCATGAAGATCGAGCACGAAAAATTCTGTTTGATGGAGCGAGTTGTTAATGTAATAGTCGTGGCACACACGTGATCGATGTCCAATGGAGGGACTGAGCAATGCCGTCGCTCGACGAAGATACCAGAACGTTCAGCGTTGTCGTGAATCACGAAGAGCAATATTCAATCTGGCCTGCAGGAAAGAAAATTCCTGATGGATGGCGCGAGGCCGGGTTTTCCGGAAAAAAAGACGAGTGCCTCGCACACGTCGATACCGTCTGGACCGATATGCGTCCCCTGAGTCTTCGAAAGCGAATGGCGGAACAGCAAGGATCAAGTTGATTGCGGGATCGGAGCCTTGTTGCGATCTCATTACCGCTGATCACCGCAGCAGATCTCAGGCCGTGTTAAACGGAAGCAATCGCTTCCGGCGCTCGCCGAACGAATGCGTGTTGACGGTGCTGAAGCTCTTCGCCTGAGATAGCTCATCGAGCATCGACCGCGATGCCTGCATATCAGAGCACGCTACCGGTTGGATTGTCGAAATCCGGTATCAAATAGAGAGCACGCGGCCGTTTCCCCAGACGTTCCACGCTCGTCACGGTTTCCATAAAGCTTTGTAGGATGGAATCGTCATCGCGTGAGAAGGCGGCAAGCTCTGTGCCGCTCAGATCAGCAACGCCTGTGATTCCGATGTAGGTTGGGCTGCGCACGAGAACAATATCGTCGTGAGCCCGGCAGAGATTGCGTACACACAGCTCCATAGCCTCCTGGCAACCGACAGTGACGAGAATCTGCTGAGGAGAGCACGAAATTCCTTCGTCAGCGAGTACTTGGGCAGATATGAGCTCGTTGATAATGCCATTGGTGCGTCCGTACTGCCCAAGGGCGGCGTACGTGGCATCAAAGCTCGTACCGTGTTGTCCTTGCACGTAGCGGACAAAATCCGGAATTCGCTGCACGGCGCGCTCAAGATCAAAAAAAGTTTTCGGACGGGCGGCCAGACGCGAAGGAGATCGCCGTCGAATGATCATTGGCGATCTGCTTGAGAAAACTCATGATGTCAAGACGGGTTTTCCCGCATCGAGCAGACGCGATCGCTAATTCGCTCATTTCGTTCTGCCTGGCACCCGCATAGGCTTTTGACCTGTCAATAGGCGCCCTTCTTCTCTAGCTGTGCGAAGAGTTCATGGATGTTATCCTCGAGGAAGTTCTCCTCACCAGAGCGCTCGATAAACTCGAAGCTCAATCCCGAATTGACATCGCGCGAAGAAAATATCTGCGTCAACCCGGGGCCCTTGATCACTGTCGTGTCGAAGCAGATACCACGATCGCTCAGCGTACGGGCCGTCGACTCCACATCGTTGACGGCCAACGCAATGTGAGCGACGCCTGGGCCGAAGTTCTCGATCAATTGTGAGACCTGCGAGGTCGGTTCGATGCCCTGACAGAGGACGAATTTAATCTCGTTGTGCTGCATTTCAGCTGAAATCATGCCCGTATTGCGACCGGTGATGGTACGCCGACGGATCAGGCGGAAGCCCAGAACATTTTGAAAGAACTGAATCGCCGCATCCAAATCCTTCACCGCGATTGCGATGTGATCGATTCTGGCGTAGTTGCAATCCGTATCTACGTTTGTCTCTGTGCCCACACTCACATCCACTGTGCCTAGCTCAACGCGCGGATTTATCGCGGACGCGCACATACTGCGGCACTCGTAAGGAGAGGGGAAGTACCTAACACAGCGAGCGCGACGAAATGTTTCGTGCGGTGCAGTGCCACTGCGATCTTCCAATGCGAATGTTGATTGCTCCGAGACGTTGGCATCATGAATCTTGGGCTCTTTCGTGACAGAGGTGAACGCTTGCGACCTCGTGCTGGCGGCGTATAGTGGCGCTCGTTGATAGGGCGTTAACGAAGGATGCGATATGGCGCTCGCTGTTGAACGAACCATCCGTTTTACTGTCGTACTCGATCATGAAGATCAGTATTCGATTCGGCGTCGGATAAATCGATGCGCGCTGGATGACAAGATTCCACTTCTTTTGGAAAAAGTCATGACTGCCTGGCCCATATTGTTGTGGTGTAAACCTATATGCGGCCATTGAGCCCGCGCAAGAGAATGGCCGAGCAACACTGCTCGAGCTGATCACGAGGCGACTTCCGCGGAAAATGCAACGCGCGGCGCAACCGCG
>Ga0307515_10023646_pt1 | contig 10756 bp, 8 predicted proteins | sample 17_EM_MG_FD_194513 | JGI IMG/M metagenome (GOLD analysis project Ga0307515, IMG submission 194513) | Populus trichocarpa ectomycorrhiza microbial communities from riparian zone in the Pacific Northwest, United States - 17_EM | ecosystem: Host-associated > Plants > Roots > Unclassified | place...
GTGATGATTATTGGGCACTCATGTGAATTGATGAAGTATTGATTTGTCCATGCTTGAATGCTGACAAAGCTCTAAAGCAAACCCAGCTGCCAGTTGACACATGACCTGCAAATGACTATCGCAAACAAAATCATACTAAAAAAACTATGCTAAAAAATTGATGCTTCAGATTGTATCAATTATTTTGAAAAGATGGATTTCAAAGTATGGACAATAAAATAATTAATTTCATAAAAAGGGGTTAATTACGTTAAGAAGCAAGAGTCAAGACAGTAATCTAGAGTTCAACTATATGCATATATGCGTATTTTACTGAACTTCAAAAGTTTAAATCATCCTAGTGAAGTTAATTATATTGTACTTAATTTTTTATTTAATAAAATAATAAAAATAATAAAATTCAAATTTATTATAATATTATAAAGAATCATTTTAATTCAAAAAAAATATTACTAGGCAAGGTATAATTTAAATAATAGTTCTATTTTGATCAATCAAAATAATTAAATTTGGTTTGTTCTATGACCTGGCACAAGCTTCCAAGTAATTGTTGTATAAATTAATTTAATTTGAATTGATCTGAATCAATTAACATAAATAATATTATTTTAATTTTTTAAAGTTAAAATAATATTATTTTAAAAAAATAAATTTAAAAAGTGAAATAAAATTTTGATTAAAATATTAGATCAAGAATTAACTTGTTAAGTCGATCAGATCAATTAAAATTAACTTCAAATTAAATTATTATTTAAAAAAACCATGGTTTGAACCAAGAGCTAATCAATTGTATTTCAAGTCGGGTTTAATAACCGTAACTCAAACTAGTGTATTTGTCATGAGAAATTTCTCTCTGGCAATGAACCTGTAATGTGGAAATTGCACTCGAAGGTTATATCATGTATGCGTATCATAAAATATTTCAAGATGCATGATTGTAAATGCATGGCATGGAGTTCATGGACTCACATCATACCCTCCAAATTATTTGGAACAGGGTGAGTTAAGAATTTCCTACAATCTCCTCAAGTTATGGAGTGCTATTTCCCTTCCAGTTCTTGAAAAAACGACTTAATTTAATTTCTTATATAGCACTATGTATTACACAAATATTATTATCCACCACATGCATACATGTATCCTTTTAATGAGTGTATATATGCATCACAATATATATATATATAATTAATTGATTTAAGAATTGAAAACACACACACGTATATACGGCACCGGCCAATGCCATAATAAATTCAAGTACATCAATGATGTGAATTTTCACTTTGGTCTTGGAATTCGATCAATGATTTTTCAACTGCAGGCTGTATTTTTGGCCCATAGAAGTACAATATGCTCTGGCAATTTTTTCCTCTTAATTTTGAATAAAGACAGTAATTTCCCATATGATTATTCTCGAGATAAATTAAATTGGTTCAAAAATATCTTAAATATTAAAAAAAATGTAAAGCATTATTAATTAAAATATTGTCATCTCATAGAATTGTCCATGATGGGTACAGACAATAATCGAGCACAAAAAACCCTAGAACAACATCCTATCATATATTCACCCAAACAAATAATTCATAAATTTTCATATTTTTTTATGGCTAATAATTAATTGATACAAAATCAAGAGATTATTTTCCCAGCTAATATAGTTGATACTATATTCAACAATAATTTCCTTTTCCTTTTCCTTTTCCTTTTCTGTTTTTTGCCTGTGCTGAAAAAGATGGGAGCATGTCATATATAGGACAGCACACAGTATACAGTGATATCAAAATCTTTTTATGTTTCCATATGGAGGAATGAAGGCATATGTGCATTTCCATGCCTTGATTTCCAACCGAACCCGAAAGGTTCAAATTTTTTTGGAGTGATAGGAAGGTAGCCAAGAGTGGAGACAGATCAGAGAGAATTATCCTTCCCGTGAGGAAAACTTGGAGGCATTCACAAAACACAACTGGAACATGCTTTGACGCTTCATTTTTGCTACTTTCGATGGTGTTCGATCACGAGTAGATTCCTTCCTCTCACGTTAACCCCACCACATTACCACTCAAAATCTTTCTCTGTAGTGTATATATATATATTTTTGATGAGCAATAAATTAAGCCAGGAAATGCCAGAACCAACAAACCAAAGCTACAGGAACAACAAAAACAAGAGCAAAAGCATAGCCCAAGAAATGTATGGTATCCAATATTCTCCATGCGAAACATCTCTTCCATTCCTTTAATTTTCTATGCCTCCTAAATTGTCCCACTCATGATCATCTAACAAATTATAATCATATATACCTCATATATGTATGATTGTGTGTGTAGCTCTTCTCTATACATGTTACATATGTTCTATGTCTTATATATTGAACCATCAAGCTTTTGCTAGCCCCAACTTTTCATGTAAAGACAGAATCTACTTCCGTAGTTGTTTTGGATATTGAATCAGATTGTGAATAGTGAAGATGATAATTACTTACCATGACGAACAAATTACGATGGATATCCTTGAAGGCTTGTATACAACGTCGGCATGGATGATCATAGATTGGTTTAAATGGCTATGTGTAATGAGGAATTATTTTTAATTAGACAGGGAGAATAATAAGATAAACTCCATATTGTACCTTAAAGACTCTAGAATTTTACATCCTGTGTTCGGTTACCCTCTAAGAATAAAAATGACAAAGACGAAAACATGTTTGGTTTGAAAAATAAAAAATAAAAAATAAATTCATTTTTAGGATAATTTTAAAGTAAATTTATATTCTTTCACAAGATATGAGATGTAAGAAAACATAGATTTTTTTTATTTCAATCGTTATTGTCTATTCTATTTTAAAACAGTAACCAAACTCTATTTCAATATATGATGTTGTAAGAACATGTGTGATGTGATGCTTCAAGAAGGAAAAATATGATGCATCATATAATTATACATAAGTGAGACATGATTAAAATGAAAGTTGATTCCAAAATATATGAAAATTGAAAGCATTCAAAGAATGATTAATCAATGAGTGGTGGGCCAATTTGCAGAGCATGGGCAAGATAAAAAAATGTACATAAGGATGATCCTCCAATGCATACATATGGAAGAGAATTGATCGTTAATATTAAAAATGAAGAGGAAATGGTGGGTTTAAAGTTATAATAACATGGTGTTGGCTCCATGAGATACAGTTGATGTTAAGAGAAACAAACTACTAACCTAATTTATAATGTCCAGGACTCTCATATATACAACAAATTTCAAGTTTTATTTATTTATTTATTTATTTTAGTTCATAGCATAGCATGTAAAAAAAAACTCCAAGATTACAATTTGGGTTAGCACAATTATTTATTGCGATAAAACTCTGCTTATTTTCCTATTTAAGAAGCCAGTCAGCCACACAAATTTTGAAGGGGGAGAGAGAGAGGGGTTCATGTTTTCTAGGGAGCAAGAAAGAGAAGCCATGTTTAAGAAGCTTCAACTTCTTCGTTCCATCACCAACTCTCATGCGGTAGTACTACTCTCATGATTTCTTTTACCTACAACAAGTTCTCCTTGGCTTCCTTTGCATGTCCTTTATCTTTGACTTGCTCAAAAGCTTAAAGCTTATACAATATCATCATTATAACCATCTTCTTCTTCTTCTTCTTCTTATCAATTTCTGTTTTTTCCTTATTGTTATCATGATCATATGGTAGAACCGTGTGTTACAATTACTTTAAGCTTTCCTATAATCTAATATACATGCTTCTGCTTTTCTATCCTTTGTATAATCAAATAAGCTTTCTAATATATATATTCTGGTATATATATCACTTACAAAACCCACCTTTTTTAACATCCAAATCTCTACTTGACTTTCATTTTTTGAATCATGATAATTCAACAAGCTTCGTTTTAATTTTTTTTTATGGTACTTTTGATTACAAATATTGTATGATTCTATATCATTAATTATCCATCTTGTTATATGAGCAGCACGACAAAGCCTCTGTCATATTAGATGCATCAAAGTACATAAAAGACTTGAAGCAAAGGGTAGAAAGATTGAATCAAGACATTGCTACAGCTGCAAGCTTTACTGGCGAGAATTTTCCTACGGTATGCTATAGAATTCACCAATAATCTTATGTATGAAGAAATTGTTTGAATGGGATGTGGTCCTTTGCGATTTCTTTCTGGGAAACAGTGTTGTGACTTGGGTTCTCTCTTTAAACATCGACAGATTAGAGTAGAAGAACAAGAGGATGATTTTCTGATTAAGGTATTCACCACAAGGAATTGCCAGGGATTACTTGTATTCATACTGGAAGCTTTTGAAGAGCTCAGCCTTGAGGTTCTCCAAGCTAGGGTTTCTACTTCAGACAGTTTCATTTTAGAAGCTATTGCTACAAGAGTAAGAGGACAAGTAGAGATTTTTTCTGCTAAACATTTTTATGCACAAGCATATATTCTCGTGCCCTATCCTCTCACATATGGTGTGTGCAAACATACAGTGATTGCATGTAAAGTTTCTTATGTGTATATAGTCAATGAACTGTAGCTCAATTAATTAGAGGTCTCCAATTCGAGCTTCTGTAAAATATTTATGAGGTCATGAAGCCAAGGATCACTAATAAATTTGCTGATGTTACAGGAGAATAAAGAAGCTGATGACCATATCGATGCTCAAGTGGTTGAACAAGTAGTATTGCAAGGGATACAAAAATGGATTGAAGTTAGTGAGCAAGAATGAAGCAAAGCAATTGCTAGCTAGTAGCCAACATAGGTTGCTTCCTTCATCACATGTGAATCAATGATTTTTCATATGCTGTACAGAAAATCCAAAGACTGGGCATGCCATATCGATCATGTATATGTGCATCATGTGAGTCAATCTGTTTTTATGTACAATGAGAAACAAATGGCAACAAAATGTTTTGATTTCTTCTAGTTTTTATTTATTTATTATTATTTGGCATTTCTCCTTCAAGTAGCTAGTGATCATCAAAATCTTAAGTGAGTTTCTGTTTATGTAATTTGAAGGCAATTAAGAGAGTGTTTATACTTGGTGTAAAACCATTCTCTAGCTAGAACTTTCTCTACTTGATTCAGCCATGGATGCTTCCTCTCACGGATCAGCCGCAGTACAAGATGACCTATGGTGACGTACGACAGATTCATCGCTCTAAAGGCATGACCACAGAGAACAACAAAATCATGCATCGTGTTCACATAGTTAATTTGAAAATCTAAAAGGTAAGAGTTGGACATGGAAAATTTACCTTCCTTGAAATGGAATTCCAAAAAATTAATATAAAATAAATACAGGGAAACTTAATAAAGATCTCCTCCATCTATTAGGTGTGTTTCAATTTGGTCCCTCTCCTCTTGATTTCACTAGTTTCTCGGCTTATCAAAATTGGGCTAATTTACACAGGGGCTTGTAGCTCAGTGGCCTTGGCAGGCTTTGCACTGCCTGAGTGCCCTGGTTCGAGCCCTCATGTGTACCCAGCACATGAGGGTTTAACTGCTGTGGTCTATCGTGGACTTGTTCCGCCCCCCTCCCGGGTTCGATCCTTTATGTGCACGCCTGTCACCCCCGCGGTGCCTTACCTGCTCCTGGGCTTGCAAGATGTCCAGTGGGCCGTGGGGAATAGTCGTGGTGCGCGTAAGCTGGCCCGGACACCCCACGTGAATCAAAAAAAAAAAAAAAAAATTGGGCTAATTTATTTTCCCCTCCATTAGTTAGATATTTATTTGTCTCATTAACTCATTAGTTCGTATCCATAATTGATGAGATATATAAAATTATCAATCCTCTCCACAGGTGGCCCCTACAGTTAATAAAACAGAATATTTTTAAGTAATGTAAATATAAAATATAAATTACAAAATATTCGGTTGTTTGTTAATATTTTGGATAAAAAATTTAAGAGATTTTCTTTTATTATTATTTTTTTTTGTAACAGAGATCTTCTTGTATTTAAAAAGGAAATTTCTTCATATTTTTCTATCACTATTTTTTCATATATTAGAGTGATTGGATTTGGGATCCACCTCAAATGAACCAAACAAAGTTGATTTTAATGGAAACATATGAAAATAAAAGTACTGATATTATGATATAACATGAAATTTTAATTCAAATTTTCATAATATTTAGCAAAATAATTTACAAAAAACAAGACTTTTTGTTAATATATATACAGAGAACATTCATTATTAAAATAAAATATTGAATAAAGGAAACTTCATTCTTGACTTCTACTCTTGAATTTGGCCTTGGAAAAAATTATTCTTCCATCTTCTTCTTTTTTTATCTTAAAATCTCCTCTTCTTTGGAACATAAATATATTCCATTATACACTTAGCTTAGAAATCTAGTTAACAAAATATATATTACAAGAATAATGAAACTCAAATGCTTACAACTATGAAGGCAAACACATTTGATTTCAGCATGTTTACAACTATAATTTATAAGACAATTATTATTTGACAATGAAGCTAGAGTATAATTCATAAAGACATGATAATATGATAGGGGTAGGTAAAGGGGACCTACTTGAAGAGGAATGTGTGTACATAAGTCTGAGCACTCTAATTTAGGCTTTGTTTGTTTCAAGAAAACTACTTTTTTAAAAAGTAATTTTCAAACTTTCTCATGTTTGGTGAGCTCTCGGAAACTACTTTCTTCTAATAAAAACAAAAATAATCATTTTCCACAAGGAAAGTATTTTTTTCTTTCTAATTTTGAAAACATTTTCCTTGTCTTTACACGTATAATACCTTACACAAATCTCACTTTTTTTTCTTCATATAACAAAAAATACTCAAATATTTAATTCTCAAGTAATACCATTAACTAATTTGGTTTTTTTTATTAATTTAAAAAAACTATTTTGAGGTTTTTAAAAATAAAATTTACTTAAAAAAATATTTAACAAGGTTATATGTTGATAATATTATATTTAAAATATTTATATCATATGTATATTTATATTTTATAAAATAAGCTATATATATAAATATATGATATTATAAATTATTTTCCCCTATAATTATACATTTTATATCTCATTCTTTTATCGTAAGTGGTCGAATAGTTACATTCAATATTATATATATATATATTAGATAAATTTAAAAAAAAAAACATCTATAAGTTATTTTTCATGTTATAGCCAAACACTAGAAACTGTTTTTTTATTTATTTTCTATAACACTGTCAAATATTGAAAAATAATCTACTTTTCAAGAATTTACTTTCCAAAATACATTATTTTTTAGCAAACAAATAAGATCATATATAATGGAACAAATATAAAAGGGTAGACACAACATAGTTTGAAGCAAATAAATCTTGATCCAACATCATGATCATCCATTTCTTTCAGTTTTATATGTTTTCTCTATAGTAAAAATATATATAACCTAATTTTTTAACCATTAATTATTGGGCAAAAAGTCTTTCTAATCTATTTGTAAGATGCAAAAAAGTATATCTATTAACATTCCATGGCGACAATGATTGCGCGTTGTCATAATAGGGCTCTTAGGAACGAAACGACGACGAAATTGATGTGTGACGCAATAAACTATTTAACAAATCTATTTTAATGTAGCTTTCATTTTGATTTAAAAACGTAAAATCAATGTCGACATGCTATTTAGATTAAAAATTCCATGATTTAACTAAACAAATTGTCGGTGATATTTAACCTTTTCTTTTCGGGTTTTTATGATATTCTTGAACTAACCTTTACAGTAGAAATAATACACCGTATACCTTAACTGAATTAATATATAAAAAATAAAATAAATATTTTATATTTTTTTTTCATGTAAAATCAAATCAAATCTTACCCAACTTTTAACAAGATAGATCAAATAATGAGTTCATTCGTCATGTCAACACCCATTCTAGTTCAACACACAAAACTCAGCTCGTAGTACGTAGTTACCAATCAATAGGTTGTCAGCAACGCTGGGTTTTATAAGAATGCTTTAAGACCGCACAAAAAGATAGCTACAGACCAGAACAAAAACTCATGAAGACATAAACTCCAAACATTTGTCATTTACACGTTTAAAACTGTTTCTGCATGACACTTACAAGTTACAACAGGCTTTGAGCCAACATCAAATGTGCTACAGGTCAATAAGACACCAAAACTGCCAAGAATCATACCCTCTATGTCTCTTTCTCCTTGGTTAATTTTGACCGGAAAGTTTCTTCTTATACCGCCGACTCCATATCTGTCCATATCGGGGACAAGTTGAACTGAGCAACCACCAGCCACTTTGACATGCAAGAAGTTTGCAGGGCGATTCACTGTACTGGGCGATCTCCGATCATAAGACAGTGCTACGGTGTCAATGTTTAATCATCTGAACAATTTAACTCAGCATCACAAACATTATGGATGACAATGGCTATCTATTAATTATTATTATTTTTTTATATATTCATTATTTTTTAATATTTATATTTTATTTATTAATCAGGTTTTATGTATCCATTATTCACACACACACACACACATCCAAAAAACCTATTGATTCGGATCGATATCTATAAGGTTTCAATTAAATTGTTATCCGTACATCTTTGGTATTACCCTGGTATTTCGATGAGCAGTCAGAAAGAAGCATATCATATTCGCAAGGTTCGTGCTCGAGCAACTTTGTAAATGGTTTGTTAATATCATTGGCGAGAACCGATCGCCATGGTAGAGACAGGGAAACAGAAGCTCTGGCATCACAGATAATTCGCCTGGTTAGTCCTCAGACAAACAACAAATCAGGTGGTGAGAATCTAGCAAAAAAAAAAGCACGAGTTCAGATGAGAAGTCCTTTACCGCTTTACTGATTTATGGCTATTGCAATGCTTTTACTGATTTGAAAATTCTCTTTCCAGACTTTCCAAGCATTCCTAACTTCATCCAATTGTGCATGAACGCTTGTGTAGTTGTGCAAATTCTCAACCCATTCCTTCCAGAGAGGCCTGCGGGGACCAAGAATTTTGAAACTTGAGGTAGCATACTGCATACATTAGTATAGAACTCATTCACAGCATTGAGAATTCTTCTGATTCGACCATTCTCTCCATTTCAGGCCTTTTTCCTTCACCGGAATTTTGTATCAATGGAAAATCATTGCCCCTCGAAATCAATACTTCAGTTGGAGCAAGGGGTAGGATAATCCGTGAGAACTTTGACAGTGACAACATTATGAGATCTCTTGGAAATATCTCCCGCTTTACAGCCACAGCTGTCCCGACCATTTTGCAGATAGCAATTATGTTATAGAATATGTGAAACATCAGTGAATGTCGAGAGATAACAATAAGCTTTGTTTTCTTAAATTTCCTCTTCAACGAAGAAGCAGAGATGTTATAGGTGTAAAAATTTCAAGAAAGCATGGAATCAACCATTCTGTATTGTATACATTAGAAAAATAAAAATGCTAGGATGGACAAGAAAAGGATAAGGTCTGAATGGTTGTGTGCATTAATAAGATAGATAACAGTCCCTGAACGATATTGCAAATCAGATTCAACTCTATAGTGTATCAATCTGGTATGAAACACTGAGATGAAATGCTCCATGTTAAGTAATGGTGAATTATGAAATTGAGATGAGCATAATGGGTTCCTTGGGGGTTTCCTGGAATTTCTTCAAGTACAGCTAAGCTCAACCAAGCTTCAAAATCTGAAACTAGATGACATAAGCACCTGTTCTGGCAGTCTCATCAGGTTCATGTAGCCATCTTGAAGAGCTATATTCGAGCTTTTCGGTCCTTCAAAATATCCCCATTCAGATAAAAAAAAATGCTGGATTTCATAAAGTTCTGGCTCAGTTTCACATGATCCAATGAACTCATTCCATCAATTCCCAAATTTTCTTCATCGTCACTTTCACCACTTTCCTCGGATCCAGAAGCTGATGTTCCACCAGATAATCTTGCTCACTTTGACACGCGGCCATTTTTTGCAGGGAATTTTCTCTGATACTCGGACCTTAGTACTGTATAATAATGAAAAGCATGGTCTCCCTACAAATTGCATTCGAATCACAACCGCAATTAACAACATAAAAAATGAACTCAGGCATAATTTATATGGACGATACTATCTTGATCTTAGGCTCTTCTGAACTGCATGGCAATATTTACATGCAATGAAATGACAGAAAAGAATGTTTCAACATGCTCTGAGAAGAGGGTATAAATCTTCCGAATCAATCACACCAATAATCACAGTTGTCTCCCGCACAGCAATTCGTAACCTCGAACACCATCCAAAATCGTAAAACACCATATGAAAGAACCATACCATGTATGATTGCTATGCCAACATTTCCATGCACACTACAGGAAGCAAAATAAATAGCAAAGCTAGCCAACAAAGTGGTGTCTAGAGTACTGAAACTCCCACACGAAGTTCTTTAGAAGAAAGTGATTCAAATGTGTGCCAGCAAGAGAAATTTCATCAACTAACAAGAAGGAATCATAAGAGCCACGAGAAAGAGAGATGAAATCAAAGATAATGAATGATACACACCTCAAAGACCTTCGATATGCCATCGAAGTCTGATATGTTGGAAATATTTTTTCCCTTCTCCCTTTCCTTCTCTCTTTTCATATCTTCTCTATCCCTAAACATCTTAGCTCCTCTTTTCTCTCTTTATAATAACCATCTCTCCTTTTCTTTTCTCCTTCAAAACATCATCTAAACAATAGAAAAATAAAAATATTAGACTGAAAACCAACATAA
>Ga0307515_10023647_pt1 | contig 10756 bp, 14 predicted proteins | sample 17_EM_MG_FD_194513 | JGI IMG/M metagenome (GOLD analysis project Ga0307515, IMG submission 194513) | Populus trichocarpa ectomycorrhiza microbial communities from riparian zone in the Pacific Northwest, United States - 17_EM | ecosystem: Host-associated > Plants > Roots > Unclassified | place...
CGGGAGGGCGGGGATTCGAATTCATAGTAAAGAGCAGCGATAAATATAGAGACCCGGGGGTCGAAAAATGGGTCATCCTTGTGCGGGGGCCAAGCTAATATTCCATGCATCGTTCTAATTTCCGTATGTCACATCAAAGAGGATATTCTACCCCGGGTGTGTACGTGATCGAGTTGTTATCCGCCAGGTCCCCCGTGTGTCCTCAAAATATGGGGAACACTCTGTCCGGGAGGGGCAGTGTCTGAGGCGGGAATATCACGGATAACTGTGCAATAGCGATATAACATTGGTGTGATTGGTAGGAGGAGCTTGATACCTGATGCTACAATCAGGGGCCTCGATAGTCAAAATCCAAGGAGCAAGAAGAAGAGATGCAGCGAAGGGTTAATCGGGTACAACCCGCGTATGGAAATGGGGTAGGTGGAGCACAAAAATCAAAGTACAAAGAAGAGCGGATGTGTGTGGCGCAGGCAAAACGATCAGATAGAGAGAGAGAAGGGTCAAGCGATGAGTGGGAGAATAAGGTGTGGTCGTATCGCACCGCGGGTGAGTGGTCCGCAGGTGTGAATAGGAGTCCACAATTGATCGAGAGTGGGAAGAAAACGAGGTTGCGGAGTGGGGTGAATGACCCGGGCGGTACGAGACACTAAAATGGAGGTGGAGAGGTGGACTGGGCACAGTCAGCGTACACTCTCCAACCCTAACGTGTGTTCAAAAATCAACTGACGCCTCCCCCTCTCGACTAGTAGCATCACTTCGCAAACATCCACCTGGCAGATGTTCACAACGTCCTCGTTGCGGGAGGGTTCAGGGCCTATAGTAGACCAGTGGAATTCGCCTCAAGTTCAGAGAGACCCTAGTTCCACCCTCATACCCGACTTTCTTCCCTCCCGAACCTCTCATTCCCTGTGAGACAGTGGTGAGACCGTACCGGTACGAGTCGGTTACCAGGTATACCACGACGGTGCAGCGGGGTTGGTAGCCCGCGGAGCGACCCAATCGGGTCCCCTTTGGATCAGAATCAAGTACAAGAACCCATCATATCAGAGAGAACGCCTTACTCCCACGTTGACCTCGTCGCGGCGGTACGGGCCGCAGAGAAGCTTGGATTAAAAGAGGAGGGTGAGAGTGATGAGCGCAGTCGGACCGAGCGGGAGTTCTCAGATTGACATTCCGATCGATCTACACAATTGATTTCATGAACTCAAAGCTGGCGGTTTGCTCTTGTCTTTTCGTTTTTTTTTTTGGGGTGCGTCGGCCACACGGATAGAAGTCCCGTCTTATATCACGGGGGCGGAGGTTATTACAATGAACGACTGCTTTGCGGAGTGCGGTGCGGGCTAGAAAACGACCCACAACACACGAACACTCGTCCAGTTCTGAGTGTGAAAGCGTTCTTATTCTTGAAGAAACTCCCGGTCTTCCCACTGCAATCTTCCCAAACAATTCAATCGCGCTGTCATGGTGAAGTCGTGTGCTCAAGTTAGTCGCGAAGAGAAGCGATGAGTGCAAACTCACCCCCAGGCACCCGATAGAGACGGGAGTAGAATGGACGTCCAGTTCACCATATTCCAAAAACTGGCTTAGAAGGTGATCAAACTTGGGCGGTTCGGAGCCCGAGTGCTGGAACTTGAGCCGTAGCGTCATCCTACCCTCGACTTTGGGCACTTGCTTAGCGAGGCGACTCAGCCTCGTGTCCAACGAGCTCCATGTCTCTGTTTCGTCTTCCCCGTCGTCCCACACGTCTTCGTCTCCCGAGTCTGAATCCTCATCGCTGACGACGTTCATAAATGATAAGGATATCTTTCGGAGTCTTGGGGATGTTATCGATGATAAGAGATCAGTAAGGGATCGAGGGAGGTTTTTCGTTCTACGAAGGAGTGCATGGACTTCCTCAAGTTTGTCACAGGAAGCTAACGAGATGTCTGGAAAGGGCAGATCTGGAAGTACAGGAAGGTGAGTACATACTTGATGAGCCCCGGACATACTCTCAACGCACATCGATAGCCCTCTCCAAACCGAAGGGTGACCAAGGTGTCTCGGCAGCTCGTCAACAACATTTGGTATGTGTCAGCTTCGTGGAAGATGCACATTTCAATTGTGATGGTGGTGAAGCGCAGTGGAAGGGCCGCAAGGGCCTTGAGAACAAGATGTCCTGAACTGAGGTCGGCCAACGACAACGCCCCACGGAAACTCGGGGTAATCTCTGGGACATCCGGGATGGTAACTAGTTTGCGGTAACGCGGGAAAAGTCGTGCGATTGCCAAGTCTTGGACGTTTGGAAGGAGGGATAATAAATCGAAGAGGGTGGCAGGGTCTAACCTGCAATGTCGCAGACTCAATGAGCGCAGTGACGTGCCGAAGTGACCGAAGTAAGGTTCCTGCGGCACGCCGTCGAAAAATGCGGCATTCCAGTGAATCAGGGAAAGAGACCTGACATCGCGAAACGAGGTGAAGCTTGAACCCGAGATATGGGAGTCCAAGTATTGTGGGGTTATCCAGAATAGGTTAGGGCGATCCTCCAACGTCAGCGTGCGCGTGTACGAGGCGGGACCGTCAACGTCAGGGGGGATATTCTCGAACCAATTATCGATGTTGTATATTTTAAGATGGAGGGTTTCGAAAAGGTGGGCCTGACTCCAGCTAGTCCAAGCCTTTGCAACTAGAGACGCTGCCTCGAGAGATTCTCGATCGTCGCGTAGAAATTTGAGGATGTGGTTGATGAGTTCTGGAGGAAGAGACATCTTGACGAGAGGAGGTGCGGACATCGCCGATCGACGTGGGCCGGGAAAACACCCAACGGTAGAAATTCAAATTCACAACAAAAAAGAGCAATAAATATTGAGACCCGAAGGTCTTCCACTCTGGAAAAGCGTGTCATCCTTGTGCAGGGGCCATGCTAATCTTCTCTGTATCGTTCCAATTTTTCGTATGTCACTCCGAAGAGGACATTCTACTCTGGGAAAGTTTCCGACGCGTCGACGCACGAACGGATTGTCTTCCGTCGGCGGGTATATGCACGTGATCCCGCTACATATTTATTTCGCATTTAAGTTTGGCCACCTCGAGGGCCGTTGAATTCGATTCTGCAAGCCACAGCCCGGAAGCGTCGAGAGGTAGATGTATGTGTATTTGCGCTTGACCATGTCGTAAAAATACCCGTACACACTAGTTAAATTGCAGATAAATCGTCGAAGCAGGGTGACCGGTAGATGAAGTGAGAGATATTCAAGGATTCCGGCGCGAACGATAGTGAACGAAGCAAGTGCAAGATGTACAACCGTTGGCTTGGGTATATGATAGAGGATATTAGGGTAAAAATTCGAACACGGGGTGAACTCTTCGGAGGATCGGCCAGAGGAAATTTCTGGTCGGACTGATGGGTGCTGGGATAAGGATGCTACCGCCAAGTCCGCGATGGTGCCAAGCGTCGACTTGAAAAAAGGTTCGTAGTCAGTATGAATAGGCGAGACGGACAGAGAGTCAGCGGGAATGCTCACTGCACGGTTGCCCAACGACCATGATGCAAAAATACACCCAAATCAACCCAATCCAGCCTTGGACCTTCTTTCCAGTCACTCTATACCACACACGCTCACTCAATGTCGCAAAAGCCTGCCACACAAAAAACAACGTGATGTTCTTATTAAACCCTCTCCCCATCGTATACGTCGTCAATTCGTGATACAACCCGCTCGCAGCGAAAACCCCAAAAAGCATCGCTACTTTCGCGGTTCCTTTCGAGATCCATGAGCCGATCCAGTATCCGGGATATCCTCCAAAGATGATGAACGTCCTTCGAAGGAGCTGGTGCCAACGTTTAGCCCAGAAAATCGTCAACGAGTCGGAGGAGAACGGGTGGTCGAGGAAAGGCGGCCAGAGAAGAGGGGATTGGTGGAGGAGTCCGACGCCTACGAGAGTCATGAGAGCGTACATCATTTCGAATCCCGCCAAGAGCGTGGTCCCAGTCATGATGTGAATAGTTGTGGAAACAGCGTAACGCTGGACAGGAGGCAATGGGAAAAATATCGACCCGCCGAAGGGTGAACCAATCTCGGGAATAAGCTTGAAACAAGAGTCCAAGAGGTCGAGTAAGAGGAAGTACTTGAAGAATATCCACCACGTCGCCTTTAGGAAGGGCCCTCTTTCCAACGGTCGGTCCTCCCGGGGCACGTGTACACCTTGTCCAAAGTCCCAACCGAACCCTCTGAACGCAAACAGGACCTCGAAGGCATCTTTCACGGCGGGAGGAAGGAATGAGGGGTTGGATGCTCGATGCTTGGTTGTAGGCGATGAAGGTGCGTGTGTGTCCTTCTCTCCTCCGATTGGCGGAAGCTTCGTCTCACCGACTTTGAGTCGGCCAACTGGTGTCAGAGCAAAGTCGAGGGCTTTCGCTATCAACTGCGCACACGCTAGACCTACTCGGACGTAAACGGTCAGTTCGGATCACATGCCACGTAATACGATGTGTGACGAACTCTGAGCCCAGTTGTGTGCTTGGAGCCACGGCTGGGGCCAATAGAACCTGTAAGCCCCACGACATATCAGCCATAGGTCCTGGAGATTGATGGAGATACGCACCCGTAGGCGGAATGAACGGCGAGGTAGATCGCCGTCGGCAAGAGTAACAACCGCATGGCGAACGTGTCCCTCCTCCTAACCAGATACGCCATGAAGCCGAGGGGCAGAAAGGGCAAAAGGGTCCAATGAGCGTTGCCCCAGGACCATGGTGTTCGGTGGTGCGGTAGGGGTACAAGGGTCCTGAAGGCGTAGTAGAACGCAATGTAAATCCTGCGGTGGCGGAATGAGTTGTCTGGGATCGAGATTGGAGGTATCGGAATGCCCGGAAGTGAACGTACTCTTTCCAGAACGAGAAACCCATAGCTCGGAGGCGATGTGGGAGAGGGGGAGCAAGCCGGACTGAGTCGTCCTGGTAGGCGCAGCCACAAAGGGTGGTTATTCGGTGATCATTATAGTGATGCGTTGTGACTAAATATAACCCTTCCTCTTCATCTGCCACCGACGAAAATTATGGGCCTGAGGGATTTCTTCAGCTGTTGTCTGAGATCTCTTCCTGAGAGTCCGGTGAGTGTAGGGCCTTCGTGTTGTTCTCTGGTCGTGTGCTGAACAAATTTTTTTCTTTTACTTGGTGTGAAGGACCCGGCCGAGCAACAGGTGGACGAACACACGGTACTCCTGCCCCCTCCCTCCCAAGAAAATTACAAGTATGCGTAACCCTCTCTAAGACCCGATGAAGTCCACGTTGACCCCGCACATCCCTTCCACCGTGACCGCACGCTCGCATTGCTTTTCCTCCTTCGCCTCTTGCTCCTTCATCCGAGTCAGTTCGACAAGCGTCCTCGACCAACGACTGAAAGACCGACTAGGTGCAATTACGAACTTAAGGAAGGGGTACGCTTTCCTCTCCCTCTCTCAATAGGTACCCAACCATGTACGACCGCCTAACGTAACCCTCTTATTTCAAAATCTCTATCAGGAAAATGGTCAACGTCAAACGCTCGACGCCCTTCAACATCCGAAACGACCCATCCCTCCTCTCGGACCGCGACCGGGACAATGGATATTATTCCGACAGAGACCGAGATCCGCGAGACGACGTTGACTACACCACCAATGGCCATCACGACACTTCGCGATCCATATCTCGAGTATCTTCCAACCAATCCCTCTCTTCCTCGCAGATCTCGCAGCGAGAGCGAGGTGAGAGGCGACCGATCTTGAATATGAGGTTGGCGAATGCGCAGGTGCTGGGAGTAGGCCCAATGGAGGAAGAACACGTTGAGAGAGGGAGGTCACGCGAGAGGGGACGGAGAGGATCGAATATCGACCCGAACGCGAAGTACCCTGGACAGAACGGCCTTTCACCACCGACTGCCGCGGGTCATAGAATCAGGATAGAGGACGTCGGGGATATCTCCCAAAGCTGGAGGGATTGAATCGACAACATCTTTTCAAAATCCACCCCTCTCGCGCCTGAGCGTCCCTATCTTTACCGGTCGTCGACAGGGTGCACCGCATGGGTTCGTTGTCATTTCTTTTTCTTTTTGGGTGGCTTCATTTGTGCCTGCTTTGAGTTGCATCATGTCTATGTTTTCCGTCGGTTCCGTTCAGTTTTCCGTTCAGTTTTCCATAAACAAGTTCTCCCTGTTCATGCAACCCGGCCCCATACGCCCGTATATGCGGGCACTTATATCATTATCATTTACCCTAGTGTGTATCAGAAGGTGCACTTGTGATGCCCGCTCCATATACGCCAAGGTAGTTTCCAGTCCTTCCTTTGCAGTGTTGGCTCGAAGGTATTGAAGTTCGCAGCCTCGAGCCGTTGTAGGAAATTTGTCACAGGAATCTGGACACGAGAGCCAATAGTCAGCGCAAAGCACGAAGTATTCTAGAGGGAGAGCTCACCATAGAAAGGAACAACGGCATAGCCCTCGCAGGCACTTTACCTCCCTCTTCCTTAAACATCTCTCTCGCGGTCAACACATGATCGTTCGCAACAGTCGCAAACTCAAACACCGCTTCCTCCAGCCTCTTCCTATTCTCCTCTGCATCCACTCCTCTGCCACCAATGCTCCTAAATATAGCCTCCTGATTAACACCGTGCTTCGCGGTGATTTCCGCAGGGATCACCATTTGCCGTTGTGCGGCGTGGTAAGGTAAGGCACGGAGAAGCGTTGTGATTGTCTGGGCGACGCCCATGTGGGAGGCGGCGTGTGAGAGGAGGTCGGAGGTGTGAAGAGACAGGAGGCGGAGGAGAAGATAATTTAGGGTAGAAGATGTTGATTCTGCGTGAGCGAGCAGAGAGTCTAGTGTCATGTGTGTGGGTGAATGGAGTTCTGCTTCCTATCATTCGGTATGAGCCAGGGAGCTTGTGAGTCAGGAGGTGTGAGATTCAACATGCCCTGGCATCGATTATGCGTTTTAAGTGGTATGCTGGTAAATCGACCTTTCTAGCGGTGTCGTAAAGTGCCAAGGCCACTGGATTATTTGGCGGTGTTGTCCCCTATAAACTCAAAGTGAATCACATAGTCCGGGGCGCAATAGCCAGCATGAGTACCTTCCCAATAGATTTCACGGCGTCCCTCCAAAACTGCATCCGCATTTGTCCAATAATGGGCTGCGTAACATGGTCTTGAACGGTAGCCAGTTCAATCTAAGCCAAGAGCACCAGGAAGCGCGAAGTCAGATTTGTAGGAGCAAGAGCAAGGGGGTGGTATACACATAAAAAGCCTTCAACGCGAAGAATCCACCTTGAGCATTGTTTGGGTAGAATTTCGATGTGAGGAATGATTCATAGTCTCGTTTAAGGACGAGATTTTGGCAGGTCTCCAAGGCGGACCTGGACTCGGTGGGATCTAGAGGTGCAGGAGCTGACACCGGTCCGGTAGAAGTGCTCGACGGGGTGTGCACGGGATGGGGTCCGTGCGAATGGGAATCACCGTGGTCGTTGCTACAGCTGTGACTGTACCTCACCGTCGCAGTCCTCGTCCGATGTACTGCAGCGTTACGGACGCATCCGACCCTCTGGAGTCGAAGCATCCTGCGTTCGTGACGGACCACACGGAAGATATGCAATTAGACGCCACATCCAACTCCGATTCGACGCCCTCCGGTCCGGAGCGGAGGACCGAGAGCTCTCGTGACTTGAGATCACGAGACCCGAAGTCTATTCCATCGGCCGTGGGCGTTAACTTTGTTCCATCTTCGCATCTTAACCCTCCATCCCTCTCTCTATCCTTCCCTCCATCCGTCTGCTTCGAACGCTGAACAATGGATGCCCGTTTGCGTCGTGTAAACAAGGAGATCACTGGTACGTCTGCCTCGGGTTTGGAAGCGACGGTCGCGTGGGTCATCGTTATGGATGACCTGGGATTGCAGATTGCAAGAACGACAAGACGTCCAACGTCCAGATCGACTTGATAGACAATTCTCCCTTCCATCTGAGGGGCACATTTCAAGGGCCCGAAGATACACCTTACGAAGGTGGACGCTTTGACGTTGTAAGTCACGTTCGGTAACGTCCACTCCGCTGCTCGATCGTCGCCACAAGATGATTAACCTCGTTCAACCTCGGTGGCGAACCCAACCTGCCGCCCGCATCCTGACTGAAAAAAAAATAGGACATCGTGATCCCCGAAGCCTATCCTTTCCAACCCGTCAAGATGAAATTCATCACCAAAGTCTATCACCCGAACGTGTCTTCGGTCTCGGGCGCCATCTGCTTGGACATTCTCAAGGACGCTTGGTCCCCCGTCCTCACCCTCAAATCTACTCTGATCTCACTCCAGTCTCTTCTATGTTCGCCTGAACCCAACGACCCCCAGGACGCCGAGGTTGCCAAACACTACATGACGTCGAAGCAGAGTTTCAACGATACCGCGAGGTATTGGACGCACATCTACGCGGGTGGTCCTGAAGTTAGCGGGGCTGTGAAGGGTTCCGCAGTCTCTAAAAGCGATGCGGGAGAAGATGAGATTGCTATGGCCGGGTTGGAGAAGGCGCACGTCGATCAGTTCGAGAGCCTTGGTTTTCCCAGAAGTAAAGTGGTGCGTAGCGACTTGTCCTACCGATTGTGCTCTCGAAGTCTCGTCCGTTCAACCTACTGCCCCCAGATCGAAGTCTTAAGGAGACTAAACTATAGAGGAGCAAACGTATCCAAGATCAACGAGGATAGAGTCGTGGAGGAACTGTTGAGATAATTCAACCGGTTGCCGTATATCCTCTGGACTCGCTCAGTTTCTCTCCCATCCCCCGATCGGTTAATTGAGAACCCGGAACTCTAAGACGACGATGTATCTATCTCCGCTCCTGTATAACACCGCTCATTTTAGCCTTCAGATCCGCGTAGCGTTCTGCATTGCAACTCAATCCTCCTTGTAATTCAATCTGGTGACGAATTTCATTCAAGCGAGAAAACGCGTGTCGGTCGCATTACATAACATGGAGAGCAGGTGTGCCTCACAGCCGGACAGTTCAGTGCATACAATTCGTCGTTAGTGGGCCCAAGCAACAACACAGCAAGCGTGGTCAGCTAATCCTAATCTGCGCCGAACCGCGGCGGAAGTTGTGCGTGGAGAAGCAACCCTGATGCTTTGCAAACGAAACTCTTCGGCGCGAGTTCGATACACCTTTCTGCATTCCCTTGCGATATACTTCTGCTCTTTGTTCGAGTTGCCGCTTCGTTTACAACGACGACCATCCGTCAAAGCTAGCTTTACAACGGGACTTCCCTTGGCCGCACAGACTGTCCGTAAGGTTACGCTGTGCCCACACGAGTTCACACGAATATCCAGAGCCTGTTAAATAAGGGAACTATCAGCAAACCGTCCGTTGCGTAGGGTCATGAATATTGTCTCCAAACCGCGCATCTGGAATCGCAATGCTAGGCACGACTCGCTCGAAAATCGGCCAACCGCCCAAGCTACGGGAGTCGGGAAGGACTGCAATGACCTCACCTACTTCAACCCCACCAGGTGTTGGTGTCATCTCGACACTTGATTTCTAGATTTCGTTGGTGTACGCTATTGAATAGTCCTCTGATATTGAGAAATGAAATCCAGGTAGTGGGACCCTTCTACGACGGATACGTGGATCGTTAGTCTTATGGACGGCCTGTGGCGGCCGGCTACCCATTGTGTTCGCCTTTATTCCAGAATCGGGATATCGATTGACCCTGATCTAAAGAACCGTTTTGTCGTTCCAATGAGTGACTATCCGTAAGGCTACGAGGTGTGCAAACGAGTATCCATGGACTCATAAGGGAACCGTCAGGACCCCGTCCGTTGCGTCGGGTAGTGGATATTGTCTCCAAACCGCGCATCTGGAATCGCGGTGCTAAGGCCACTTCGCTCGAAAACCGGACAATCGTCCAAACTGCGGGGGCTTGGAAGGACCGGAACCTCACCTACTTCAACTCCAACGGGTGCTGGTGCTGCCCCTATGCTTGAACCTCCAGCTTCATCAACCTTCGCTGCTTGGAGGGCCCCAGATATTGGTCAATAAACTCGGCTATTGTCACCCTTCTACAACATTAATGTAGAGATATATCTAGTCTTACGGATGCAAGGGAGGGGAAAGCCAATTCGAAGAGCGGATGAAGGGAGTCTGGGACTGGCACCGTTACAATCTGGTCTTCGGATAGTTCGATGGGAAAGGCTACATAGAAGACGAAGAGGCGAAGAACCCGAAGTGGACCCGGACCAGTTCCAAGACCCGAACAACGAATACGGACTCTTCGCTGGAACCACTTACGAAGCGGACGATGAGAAGGCGGACAAGATCTACGAGCAGGTTGATACGCTCGTACTGTTTAAGTCTGGCAGTCCCCTCTCTGTCGAACTGTGGCTAGCTCTCGCGGGGCTCGAGACGCCTGAACGGGCGAAGGCCGTACTCAACAAAGCACGTAAGGCCATCCCTACGAGCCACGATATTTTGATAGCCGCCGGTCGACTCCTCGAGTAGGAGGCGTGCTCAAATCCTGATGCGGCTCCGGGAGAACCAGAGGAGCGACTGGCTATGGTCGATAAGACCATCGAAGCCGGTGTTCGGGAACTTCGAAGGCATCAAGTTTTCCTCACGCGGGAGTAATGGCTCAAAGAGGCGGAGAAGTGCGAGGAAGATGGGACATTGCGGACGTGCGAGGCAATCGTGAAGGCTACGGTATCGATGGAGATCGAGGAGGAGGATCAATTGGACACCTGGATGGGAGACGCCGAGTCTGCTGAGGGAAGAGGAA
>Ga0307515_10023649_pt1 | contig 10755 bp, 14 predicted proteins | sample 17_EM_MG_FD_194513 | JGI IMG/M metagenome (GOLD analysis project Ga0307515, IMG submission 194513) | Populus trichocarpa ectomycorrhiza microbial communities from riparian zone in the Pacific Northwest, United States - 17_EM | ecosystem: Host-associated > Plants > Roots > Unclassified | place...
GGGAACGCATAACTGGCGAGTGGCATTGAACACATTGGTCAGGATCTTCCCTGACAGGCTAACCTTCTGATAGGGTAATAGCGTAGTCGGCTCACTCCCGACTTACACAAAAAACGTGACAGGCTCGGTCGGCCAGCGCCGGCCACCAGTAGCCGTCCGAGCGGGCCAGCATCAGCACCCGCACCCGGGTGCCCGCCCGGGTGTGCAGGTCACGCAACTGGGTGAGCAGGGCCAGCAGCGCCGAGAGAGGCCACCGGTCGGCGTAGTCCACGACCGCCAGCACCGCACCGGCCAGCAACGGCACCCGCGACACCGGCGCGATCCCGGCCACCGGCGTCGGGGTATGGGCCACCTGCCACACCGCCCACCCGGCGGCCGCGCACTGCGTGGTCACCTCCCCGGCGAGGCGGGTCTTGCCCTGACCGCCCGCCCCGTGCACCAGCAACGCCGCCACCGGCACATCCCCTGCCATCCATGCGGCCAGCTCGTCCAGGGTGCGGTCTCGGCCGGTGAACGGCACCACCCGATGGCGGGCCAGCAACAACCGGCTCGGCTGCGACAACGCCCGTGCCGTGCTCACAGGCACCGGCGCGTTGTCGGCCGGAACAACCCGGTAGGGCGGCCGGTCCCGGCTGATCGTCACGTCTCCGCCGACACCCGTGATCTGTATGACCTCCCCGAAAACCACACTGCCGTTCACCATCTGCCCCACGCCCGGACGTGGCCCCCACAGCCGGGTCACCGGTCAAGCTCGACATCACCGTCGACAACGTTGACCTGCCGCACCGGACCCGCCGTCCACGACCGCGTCACCGACTGCCCCTGCCCACCCTCACCCGCAGAAACCCCAACCGACGGCGGCGACGGAGGTGCAGGTGGGAGCCCGGCCGGTGCGGGCGGACCGAAACGCACGTTGCCGCACACCCCGCTGACCTGGGTTACCGAACCACCGACACTGCTGTCGGTGACCGACTGCCCGTCGGACTGCCGCCGGGCACCGGCCACTCCGGACACCGCGACCCCCAGCCCGGCCAGGCCGACGAACAACCCGAACACGCTAGCCCATTTGTCCGCATTGTCCAGGCTCTGGACAGTCAGGAACACCCCTAGCCCGGCAAGCAGCAGCCCACCAGCGAACACCACCACCCACCTACGCATCCGGCCACCTTCCGTCATAACACCATCGTGGACTGCCGTGGCCAACGGCGGCATCACCGCATCGGACTCCCAGGCGGCCCACGGAAGCTGGGCAATCCAGGGGGCTTCGTGTCCACCACGTAGCTCGGTACACCCGTCGAGCCCCGGAACTTCTTCCGGTCCTTCGTCGCCCGCATCCCGAAGGCCGACGTGCCCCGGATCAGCGTGCACGATGCTCGCCGCACCTGCGACTCCCTGCTCGCAGACCCTGGATGTGCACCCTCGGGTGGCGATGCAGATTTTCCGGCACGCTGACTTCAAAGTCACGATGGAGATCTACATGCAGATGTCGTCCAAGCAGACCCTGGACGCGCTCAAGCGCCTCGGTGACAGCCTCGACGGCGGAAAGCAGGATCAGGACCCGCCAGCCGGCGAGGACGAGAAGGGCTGAGCCGATGCCGGGGCCGCTGCTGTACTTCGCTGCTGTACAACAGCAAAAAAGGCTGCTCCGGGATCACCCGAAACAGCCTTTTGACCTGCGGTGGAGCTGTGGGGATTTGAACCCCATACACCCTCTGGCCTACGCGAACGTGGCGGACTTGGACACGTCGGACGCCTGACCTGCTCAAGCACGACCATCGATTGCCATCGTTTGACAGCGGTTTTCGGGCTCTGTTGTGCCGGACCTGTGCCTGATGATCTTGAATGACCGTCAGCTTGGAATGTGCCTCATCGTGCCCTCAAACGTAGGCCGCGACCTGGTCGATCAGCCCGAGACGTTCTCTGTCGGCTACTCCGGGTGCCCGGTGTTGCCCTCTGTTTGCCGGTCGATCGGGCACGTAGCGGGCACGCACGGTGCCGCGCACCAAACCGTACCTAACCGTCGGCCGACTCCTCTGCAGCCTGAACTATCTTCGACAAGATCTCGTGCGACGTTGTATCTGTTCCGGTCGTTACAAGATCAAGCAGTAGGTCCGCAGCGATCGTCATGCCAACGGCGACCTGGAGTTCAGCGTCCGGCCCCTCGTCATGGATCAGATCTTGTAAGTATCGACCGAAATCACTGACATCTCGGGGAGTGCTACTCAACCAGACGTTGAGTGCTCCCACTCCAGCTCTTAAGGCATCTCGATAGGCTTGATCCATGCAAACCATGATCACTATCGCTCGGCAGGGATGGTCGCACTAGGCGTGCGGCTTCTGCCCCTCGATGCGAACTCGTGGCGACTCGGCTGGATCAACTCGCGTACGAGGCCAAAAGGCCTGTAGCGGTTCCGTGCGGCACGATGTGGCGTAGTCGGTTGCTGTACTTCGCTGCTGTACAGCAACTCAGGAAGACGTCGTCCGAGTCTTTCCAGCGGACTTCTGTGTGGCCGCCTTGCCGCCGGTCACATTTGGGGGTGATTTTCCTCTTCGCGAGGTTCCTCCCGCTTGCTGCTTACCAGCGCCACGGCCCGAACCGCTGGAACGAGCGGCTTCCCGTTCGAGCGGATGCGCGCGATAGGCGTTGCTCTCATGGGCGACTGTCAACATCAACTGTTTCAGCCACTGCTTGATGTCCATATACACCCGCTAGCTGTCGTGACCGGAAGTTACCGACGGATCTTCTCCTGTATCGCCCACTTGAGTGTTATGTCTCCACCTAGCCCAAGAACGAATCCCATGTCCGCATCGCAGATCATCTTCACCGCCCACGCTCCGCTGACCAGCAAGCTTAGCCCTAGAGCTCGAAGAACGACGCTGGCAACGAAGAGAGAGCAGGAGGAAGCCTGGTTTGGGTTCTTCCACGGCCAGTGCCCGGTTTCGCGGACTGCCATGCCGGTGCCATAGACCTCAACGGCGAGCACCCCCAGCGCCGCTGCCCCTGCGGCTACAACCCAATCCGCCACACGCCAAGAGTAGGCGGATTCTCCTTCTGTATCCGCTAGGTCCCGGATTCGGCCTCGACCTGACGGGGCTCTGTGCGGCTGGATTTGGTGTCAAGCGCGAGTTGACAGCCGGTTGGTTGACGCGAGTCGGTGTTGGGGTTGGCGGCGCGCACCCTGTGAGGGCAGGCCATCGGCCTGCCCACGACTCCTGCCCGAGGGTCGCAGAGGCTCCAAGGTCCAGGGCGGCCGTAGGCCGTCGCTTGCGACGCGAAGCGCCCTTGAGCTTGGAGGAGCGGCCCGGCACACTCGCGCCGCCAACCCCGACGCTCGACGGCCACGACTCGCGCTGCGGCCTGGTGGACCTCCCCCGCCCGCGTCGCCCAGGCCGAGCCGGTCGGCCGCCGGCCAAATCCTCATCACCCCAACCCGCATGCCTGGCGGTCTTCGGCAGGCCCGATCTTCCGCTTTCCACGCCAGCCGACGGGCTGCCTGCGTGGGCCGGAGCGGGCGGAGCTTAGCGAACGGCCACGCGCCCAGGCGGCGGCGTGAGCGGCCCGTTTCGGGCCGCCTTGAAGACGTACAGAAAGTTTGCACACGTTAGGCGGCGGCCGACCCGGCCCATTCGTTCTCCAACACCGAGTACAGGACGGAATCGCGCCACGCACCGTTTGTAAAGACATGGTCACGGATCGTGCCCTCTTGGTGCATGCCAAGCCGTTCGGCGACGGCGATCGATCCGGCGTTGTCTGGTCCGATCGCTGCGGAAATGCGATGCAATCCCAGCTCGTGAAAGCCGAAGGCCGTCAAGGTTCTCGCCGCGTCTGTGGCGTATCCCTGTCCCCACTGGTCAGCCCGGATGGCGTACCCAAGCTTCGCGGCCTTCACTCCGTCGAGCCCAAGTCGGGCGAACCCGATGAACTCGTCGTTTGCCAGGGTGACTGCTAGGTAGTACTCCGTTCGAGGGACTAGCTGGGCTCGTTTGGTGGCGCCCATGACCATCTCGGCTGCTTGGCCGAAGTCTCGGCTGTCGAACGAGAGCCACCGCGTGACCTCGGGATCTCCGACCACGGACAACGAAGCAGCCGCGTCGTCTGCCTGGAACTCCCGCAGCGTGACGACGCGGCCTGTGAGTGTGACGGGATACATGGACCGATTTTGCCCTACCTGGGCAGGGCCTTGAGAGGTGTGATCGTGAAGTCTTCGATCTGATCGATCAGGTCGCGTGCCTCGACAGCGAGCCCAGAGCGGACAAGCGACTGGTGAACCCGATGTACCGAGTGAACAACGCCGTTGATGCGCTGCTCAGGCGCGAGATCCAAGACTGGGGCCAACGCCTCGGCTGCGCCGTCCAGCTCGCGTGACGCTACTCGTGAAATCGCCAGATCAGAGTGAGCTCCGGCCTGATCGCCAAAGGCCCACGCCGGATCGCTCCGGTCGGCGTAGGCGGCAACAGCTCGCGTCGAGAACGACACTGCGTTGTCAGCCTCGCCGGGCAGCCATGCCAAAGCGTCTGCCGCGTAGTACAACGTTCGGGGCTGGCTGAACGTGCAGATGCCGCCGAGTTCGTCGACCGCGTCCGGCTCGACGTGGTCCCAGGCGTCCTCCGCAGCACGGATGGCGTTGAGTGTCTGTTCACCGTTGCCGAGGGCGGCGTACGCGCGAGCAGCGCTGATCGGCAACCAGACTGAGGTGGTTCCGCCGCCCTGGCTGGCGAACGTCGTTCCCATCTCGGCGTAGCGCACGGCTTCGGCATACCGACCCGCCCAGTAAGCCACCATGGACTGGAGACCGCGAAGCCACGCCCGCAGGCCGTTGTGGTCCGCCTGGTCCGCGCACAACACCGCAGTCCTGGCCTGCAACATCGCAGCGTGCGGATCAGCAAGGTCGTGAGAAGCCTTCGCCAGCAGGCCACTGGTCACGCTGGCAAGAAAGTGCAGTTGCCTCGCCTGCTGGGGAGTCTGTCGACGCTCCAGAAGAGCGAAGAGGGTGTCCTGCGTTTCCGCCAGGTCCCCGAGTAGTTCAGTCAACGGACGCTGTGGGTACGCCAGCGCCAGGCGCTGGACGTCGTCGCGCAGCTGCTCGACCGCTGCAGGCGTCGTGCTTTCCGCTGCGAGCAGGGTGAAACGACGGGCTCGTTCGGCTGCCATGGTGATGATGCTCCTTTCATTGCCGGGTGACGGCAGCACCACTGAGCTGTCGGTAGCCGGCGCGGCTGTCAGTAGGTTCGGAGCCCATGGCCGAAGCAGGTCGTCGAGAGACATTCCGAACATGGCCTGAAGCGCACGGCGAGTCGCAGGAGTCGTACCCGCTGTTCCCCGTTCGCCTCGCGCCAAGCGGCCCAGGTGGCGAGCGCTGATCGATGCTCGCTCATCCAGCCGTGAGAACTCGACGGTCATCTCTTCGTAGGTGCGGTCCCGTTGCTGGATCAGGTGTTCCAGCACTGTCCGGGGTTCCCGGCGTGGTCTCGCCACGGTGCATCCCGCTCCTCGGATCGTGGGCTCTTACCTCGACAGTCGCGCAAGCAAATCCGCTCTACAACCGATGTCCCTTAGATGTCCACCGAAGGTCCGCCAGAGGTCCGTTGCAGGACCTCGATTAGTCCTCGTCTATCCCTTCATCCTTCCAGTGTGAGTCACGACGGGCCGCCGTCGCGAGTCGATTGCAGAAGGAGTGTGAAGCGATGATCCCCGTAGTCGTGCTCGGCATCGGCATCGTCGGACTGGTGCTGGAGATCACCTTCATGATCATGGTCAACCACGGCGGGCCTCCGCGTCGTCAGAAGCGCCAGCGGGGTCAGCGGCGCAGACCCGATGCATCTCGTGGATACAGCGCCAGCGCTGCATCCTCGCGTATCGTGAGACATGATGAGGCCAACACCGGAGATCGACGAGCTGCCCACGGACTGGTGGACCGCAGCGGACTGCGCAGTGTTCTTAGGGATCACCCGCAGTACGTGGGCAGCGTACGTCTCCCGCGAACAGGCACCGGCGCCCGAGCGCACTTTCGGCCGGTCGCCAGTGTGGCGCCCCAGGACCATCAAGAGCTGGGCCGCGAACCGGCCTCGGCGCAGCAAGTAGCTTCCCTCTCTCTCCCTTACGGCAAGCCTCGCTTCTACAGCACTGACGCTGTAGAGTCGGCATTGCTATACAACACCGGCGCTGTATAGCGTCGAAAGAAGCGGCCCCGACGGAGCGCCAACTCCGCCGAGGCCTGGTGCATCGGTCTCCTCGCGAAAGGACCTAACGATGCCTGTTCAGCGTACCCAGAACCCTGCGCGTCCAGTCTCGGGTCTTCAGACAGACGCTCCGAAGGTGCCTACCTCTCTTCGGCACCCCTCGGCTGCGTTGACCCCTGTCACGGCTCAGGACACGCCTGCGGGCTCTCGCTCGCACCTCACCCCCGCTGACTACGGCCCCACCACCCGCGCCCGCACCGCAACCTCACCCTGCAACGAACGCCTGCGCGAGCTCCTGCTCTCGCTCAACACCACGCCAGCCAACCTCGCCTCCCGGCTCGGCATCGACCCCAAGACGGTCGAACGCTGGATCACCAACGGTGCCCGCAACCCGCACCCGCGCATCGCCTACCGCGTCGCGCAGCTCCTCAACGTGGACGTCACCTACCTGTGGCCCACCCTCCACGGACGCCGCGCCTCCAAGATCAGCGGCACCGATGAACTCCTGGCGATGTGGCCCGGCCGCGCCGCCGTCCCCTACGACCTGTGGACCCGGCTGTTCGCCGAAGCGTCCCGACGGATCACCATCATGGGCGACCCCGGTCTACCCGACCTGGTACCCCACCTCGCCCGACTGCTGACCATCAAGGCAGCCCAGGGCGTCACCGTCCGGGTCATCCTCACCGACCCGGCATCGGCCACCAACCCCGCCGACACGGCCCGCGCCCACATCGCGGACGCCGTCTATCGGCCCCTGATCGAGCACGGCGTCTCGGTCGCCCACTACCCCGGTCGCCTGGCCACCACCATCCTCATGGTCGATGACGACCTGATCGTCCGCACCGGCATCGACGGCTGCCCCGCCGCCTTCGCCCCGATCATCCACCTCCGCGCCCTGGTCGACGGGCCACTGTCCCGCTCGTACCTGACCAGCCTCGACGCCATCACCGACGAGGCCATCCCGGTCTACGGTGCCCTCAAGGCGGTGATCTGATGACCGCCCCGACCCTGACCCGCCCGGCCACCCATCGGGCCATGTGCCCGAACCCGGCCGCCCACCTTCACCCCGTTCCGGTCACCCCGGAAAAGCCCGCCATCTCCGTAGTCGTCCGACGCTTGCGCCGCAAGCGTGGCCTTTCTCAGACCGAGTGCGCCGAGCTGATCGGCTACTCCCTGAGCTGGCTGTCCCAGGTCGAACGCGGAGAACGCGGCATCGACAGCGTCCGTGCCCTGCGGGAACTCGCCCGCGTCCTGGACGTCGATGTGCACAAGCTCATCGAGGTGGTCCTGTGATCACCGACGGCTCTGTCATGCACCCGTGCCACCAACGGCGGCTCACCTACGGGTGGCAGCCCATGCAACTCATCGGCCGTATCGAGATCATCGCCGCTCACGCGGGCATCGATGTCCCGAAGACCTACGAGCTGCTGCGGTACCTGTTCCTCTGGGAGCAGCACCGCGAACCCATCCCGCAGCGGTACGCCGTGCTGATCGAGTACGCGTTCCGCTACCCCAACGCGCTCATCCCTGAGCGCACCGCAACACCGTCGAGCGACGCGGAGCACGCCTGTGCCCGCTGACCTCAGCCTGGCGACCCCGTCCCGATCCCTACTCCAACGGGGATCGGTCCGGGGCACCGGACCCACAGACCCGGACCACTCGGCTGAGGCTTGGAGGCCACCTGCGGCCGAGTGGTCCGCCCCCGGCTCCGCCCTCACCCGGGCGTCGCAGCCGGACTACTTCGGCTGGCTGCACCACGTGTCCGCCGCCGCAGGCTGTACCCGCCCGATCCGGCTGACCGGCACCCTGTCGACCGTCGAAGCGGGCACCGGCCGTGTCCTGGAGCACCGGCACACCGACGAGCTACCGGACGCCGCGATCTACAAGGCGTGCGGCAACCGGCGCCACACGGTCTGCCCCTCGTGCGCAGCTACCTACCAGGCCGACGCCTTCCAGCTCCTGCGGGCGGGAATCGTTGGCGGCAAAGGCATCCCGGACACCGTCGCCCGGCACCCGGCCGTGTTCGCCACCTTCACCGCACCCGGCTTCGGCGCAGTCCACACCCGCTACGTCCGCAAGCACACCTGCACCAACCGCAAGCGCTGCGACTGCCGCCCCGAACCGTGCCACGCCCGACGTCAGGTCGGCACCTGCGAGCACGGAACCGCGGCTGTCTGCTGGGCACGCCACGACGACACCGATCCCGCCCTCGGTCAGCCGTTCTGCCTCGACTGCTACGACTACGACCACCAAGCCGTCTGGAACCTGTTCACCGGCAAGCTGTGGCACCGCACCAAACAGAAAGCCGAACGGTTCCTCGCCCGGCTCTGCAAGCAACGCGGCATCGCCCGCGTCCCGGTCGTCTCACCCACCACCGGCAAGACCACCATGAAGCCGCCGATCCGGCTCTCACACGGCAAAGCCGCCGAGATGCAACGCCGTGGTGCCATCCACTTCCACGCCCTGGTCCGCCTCGACGGTGTCGACCCCGACGACCCGGACGCCATCATCCCGCCACCCGCCGGCCTTACCGTCGGTGACCTCGAAGACGCCATCCGGCACGCCGCAACGGTCACCCGGGAGAGCACCCCGGCACACCCCGACCGCCCTGAGGGCTGGCCGATCGTCTGGGGAGACCCGGACAAGGGCCTCGACATCCGCCCCCTCTCCCTCGCTGGTGACGGCGCCGTGTCCGACTCTCAGGCCGCCGCGTACCTCGCCAAGTACGCCACCAAATCCACCGAGGCCACCGGCTACCAGTCCACCCGGATCAACGCCGACTCGGACGAGCCGATCGACCCCACAGGCGGCCACATCGCCCGTCTCGTCGCCGCGTGCTGGCGACTCGGCCGCCCGGTCCACACACCGATTCACTGTCAACCCGGCCTTGACACCCAACCGGCCAGCGACCCGGAAGCCGTTACCTACCAACGGTTGCGACGCTGGGCACACATGCTCGGCTTCGGCGGGCACTTCCTCACCAAAGCCCGCCGCTACTCGGTCACCTTCGGCAGCCTCCGCGCCGCCCGCGTCGACTACCGCCGCGTCAACGACCTCGACCACGCCGACCAGCTGCCCGGCCTCGACCCCGTCGACCAGGCCGTCATCATCGGCGTCCTCGGCTTCGCCGGAGTCGGCTGGCAAACCACCGGTGACGCCCTGCTCGCCAACACCTCCGCTGCCCTCGCCCGTGACCGCCATCGCACCGGCCGCGAAGAACTCGCCCACGAAACCGGCTCTGCACTCACCGTCGACGTGCTACACGCGGCATAGCTCCCCGCTTGCGCGGGTCAAAACTCTGACACGACGATCGCCCATTACGCGGCTCGATCCGTTCCCCTGACGTTTCTACCCCGAAGGAGAACACGAACCGTGAATGCTACTGATGAGCTGTGGTCTATTACTGATACGGCTGCCTTCCTGCGGATTCCAGTCGGTACGCTCTATCAATGGCGACACCGCAGGACCGGTCCTCGCGCTTTTAAGGTCGGACGACACTTGCGCTACGACCCTGCCGTTGTCCGTGAATGGCTCAACGGACAGGCGGCTTGACATGCCAATCGACGATCTCTGGTATCTCAAGAAACGCGGCTCGAATAACGAGCGGCTCAAGTCAAAAAGATACGGGAGAGGAAAACGTTGGCGTTGCCGCTACCTCGACGGCGCCGGAGCCACCCGGGAGAAGCTGTTCGAACGCAAGACCGACGCCGAGGAATTCGAGCGAGCGGCGATCAAGGGGCTCGCCGTGGAAACGCATCTCAACCAGTCCGATCACGGCATCACCTATCGCGAATACGCGGAGCGGTGGCGGTTGTCTCGTAGCGTCAGCCAGGCTCTGGATTATCAGCGCCATCTTGATTCCCGGCTGCGCCATCATCATTATCCGTACTTCGGCGATGATCCGATTCGCTCCCTGACCGTAACCGTTGTCCTGGAGTGGATCGCCAAGCTGATTGCGGCCGAGGCCGCGCAATTGTCGATCCGGACGTACTTCGACGTCCTCAACAACGTCCTGAACGCGGCTCTCGTGGACAAGGCGATTCCGAGCAATCCGTGCCGGGGAATCAAGATGGGTGCAATTCTGCGCGGTCTTTCCCTCGCGCCAAAATGGGTGCCCGCTACGAGTCAGGTACTCGCCCTGTTGGATGTGGTGCCGTCCGAATACCGGCTGGCGATCCTGCTGGGCGCCGGGGAAGGAAACCGGCTGGGCGAGGTACTCGCGATGGAAGAGGGCGATCGATGCATAGACGAGCAGGCCGCAGTACTGCACGTCGTCCAGCAGCTCCGCTTTCACCAAAATTTCGGCGGCTTCTACCTCGCACCTCCCAAGTCGGGCTCGGTCGGTGACGTCGACCTGGACGACACGGTCGCGGCGGCCTACACGGAACACCTCCGGCTACACCCGCCTGTCGCTGTCGACCTGGTCGACATCACCAGAGGCACGCCAGACCCGAGTCCATTCACGGGTGGTGTCGTGAATGGGGCCTGGTTACGCTGCGGCGGGTAGCCAGGGTTGGCCGGTGAGGGCGCGGGTGATGGCGTCGAGGACGGTGAGGCCGTGGTTGCGGGTGGTGG
>Ga0307515_10023650_pt1 | contig 10755 bp, 6 predicted proteins | sample 17_EM_MG_FD_194513 | JGI IMG/M metagenome (GOLD analysis project Ga0307515, IMG submission 194513) | Populus trichocarpa ectomycorrhiza microbial communities from riparian zone in the Pacific Northwest, United States - 17_EM | ecosystem: Host-associated > Plants > Roots > Unclassified | place...
GAACTTGAACCATCATAGGAAAACTGAATGATCGTGGACCAACCACACTGAAAGTACAGTATGGAAAGCAATTAAAATATGATGCCAAAAGAAGGGATCAGGAACTGCAATTAGATCTCCTCTAAAGGCTAAAGCAGTTCCCAGATTCTTTTATAGGTGGATAACTCCAGTTCCTGTTTCCTATGATAAAATGGTCCACCATTGGCAGATAACAGACTCTGGTTTTCCAACACAAATCTCCCGACAAATCCTTGAAAATAATCTCCTTTCACATTCACAGTGCTATATCGCATCACTAAATCAACACCTCAACATGGAACATAAAAGACATGCTCATTTAAGTCGTTATAAACTCACACAGTTACATGGTCCCCTGAGCAACCTTCTTGCTAAAAAGGTAAACAATATCGAGGAGCGATCTAAAAGCAAGGGAGCCACGTGTAATAAATAGCATGCACTGGATCAAACATGCCATCAGCATGCATAGAAAATACAAAAAGAGCAATCACATTATATGTTGAAAAATCTTTACAAAGTGAAGAAACCATTTCAGTTGTTACATGGAAGTGATTGGACGAACTCAAAATATTACCTAAGCATAAATAGACCTAGCAAGACAGCACAGACCAAAAAATGCTTAAAAAAACTTGCAATCACAAGCAGCCTTGAGAGTATCTTATGTTCTATCTCACTCATTTCAAAGTCAGCTTGCAGTGTTGAGGCCCTCTTTTTCGTCAACTCCAGAAGCACCAGCTGCAGACATTTTGGAAGGTTGCGATTGAGAACATGCCTTCAGGACAGCTTCATTCTGTGTAAAAGCATGATTCAAGAGACAAGATATGAATATTTACCAAAAGGATTTAAAGGATTCAATGGCATTCATTAAAAATTAAACAAGAAAGAAATAGTACAAAAGCATGCGATGCTTCAGATTTGAGTTTGAAAGAGCACAGCAGTAGCAAGTTGTGCTTTTAAAAATATGTCTGTCATTTGTGGAAGCAAGCGCTAATGTTAAGCTCTAAACTAATCCAAAAGCATCTCAAACACAATAAATGCATCAGCATGTTGAATTTGAAAAACAAACTTCAAGTAAGAATAACACAGATGAAATGATGTGTAATTGTGTAAAAATAGAAAAAGTATCTGTATGAACACGGCCTAGTTTTAAGAATACAGAAGCCATATATATATTTGTTTTATTGATTTAAATGACATGGCTGAAGAAACTAAATTCATGAGTTACATCACGAGGCTCTGGCAGAGAATTGATAGGAAAATGTATAAAGAAGAGAAGAAAGCTCAACTTGGTCTTTGTAGATAGAAAAGGCATGTAATAAAGTATTCGGAAGAACTTTACAGTAAATCATGGAGAAGAAACAGTCTCCATACAATACATAAAATTTATAACTGAATACTTTTATTTGACAAAACAAGAATTTGTGGATAGAAAGAAACAAACACACAAAGCTAGAGTGGAGAACAAGACATCCTTCAAATGAAAAAAATAAAAATAATGACAATATCCCAAATAAAAATAAATAAAAGAACACGCAAAATCCCTCTGAATATTAGAAATGCCTCTAAAAGCACTAGCCACATTAAACCAAAAACATGAAGGAAAACTATCCTATCCTATAAATCAAGTAAAAGGACCACAAAACGGTATTCCTTGCAATCATTCTCCGCGCCGATGTCCATTAAATATAGAAAAAACATTAACCAGAAATGGGGAAAACCAAAAGTTAGATTTGGGGATCAACGATAACAACAACAACAACAACAAGCGAGTCGAGGTTTTTACGCATTTTTAACTCTACTGAAGCTATGAATAAGAGTATTAAGTGTGAATAGATTCAATTAATCAAGACTTGTCACTTTAAGTACCTACCTACCTGGGTTCGGTTAAAATTCAGTGAAATAATCTATGTTAATGAGAGTTTTATGACAAAAAAAAATTAGGAAACTGAAGCGAAAATTGAAAACTCTAAGAACATATTAAAACCCTAGGAGTGAACATGCGATTTGATTTTTCTTAGAGAGATAAAAAGAAAGACCTGCCAAACCCTAAGGAGGCGTTTCTTGGCGTTGGCCTTACGAGTGGTGGTGAGTTTAATTCGTTTCCAAACGAGACCACCAGAGTCATGCTTCTTCACTATCTCCATCACTCTTGTCCCCCAAAATGCCCCCGCCCCTACCATTCCTGTCTCTCTCTCTGCTTCCTCTTTCTCTTTTTGCTAAGCTACGCAGTTTCTTTCTCTGCTTGCTTTGTGTGCTCGTCCGCCCAGCTGCGCTACACCTAGAGGAGCATGCGAGAGGGAAACGCCGTCGTTCCAGTTAAATGTGGCTATTTTTTTTTTTTACAGGTTTTCTTTTTTACTACTGTCTTTTCTTTTCTTTGTATTTTGTTTGTAAATTATATATATAGCCTATGCTATGCTGGGGTCGATTTATTTTTTTTTTAATAAAAAACAAAATCAAAGCAATGCAAGTGTTAAAAAAAAGCTAAAAAAATTAAACCTGAGGTTATTAACTTGATAGGATTTAATAAACCCTATTAATTTAAATAATATAAATAAAAAAATACAACGACAATAAATAAAAAATTTGATAAAAAAAAAGATAAAAAAATCAAGTTCATCCAAGTTAGCATGTTGAATCCATGACCTGATCATGATTTCAGGGTAACCTAATCGAAAATAAATTAAATAAAATCATGAATCTCAATTATAAAATAATTTAATATTCAAAGGTGAAATCTGGAAAAAATAAAATAAAAAAGCAATGAAAAAAATAAAATTGTGTCAACCTAAGTTAATTTGCTTAAGTTAACCCGCCAACCACGTAGAAAGGAAAGCAAGAAAAAAAAACATGAAAAATCAATTCTCAATTAATCAAATATTCAATGATGAAATAGAAAAAAATCAAATTAAAAAAAAAACCTCCAAAACATATCAAAATCAACCCATGTTAGCTTAAAAAACCTGTGACAACCAGTCATGAGCCTGAAATTCTAAAATATGAAATTAAAAACAATATATCATAAAAAAACCCTCAAGAACAAAATAAATGACAATTAAAATAATGTAAACTAAATTTAATACAAAAATAATATGATATAAAATGTTGATTGGTGGAATTAAAAACAAAATTCAATCACGAAAGTGATAAAAATAAAAAAATAAAAGAATAGGGATCAAATTTTAAATTTAAATAAAATCAAACCAAATGATGAGGGATGAAATAAAAAAGAAAAATTAATAAAAAAAATAAAAACAATCCAAATAAAAAAAATAAGGATTAAATTGTATAAAAAAAATGAAAGTACACATGTATTCTTTGACAAGGAGAAAAGAGAGAAAAGAGGTAGGAGAAGAAAAAAATCAACCAGGACCCAACCATTGATCCAACCACCACATGCACAGCACTGCTAGAAAAACCATGATGAGACGATTCTAACTTTGCCCAGGAAGATGTTATTTGGACACTGAATGATGTTGCACGCGTTACTCAAAGAACATGAGCATCATCCACACACGTGCCAATAATTTTTTTAAATTAATATTTAAATTATTAAAAAAACCAAACTATCCCAACCCAATTTGTTAATTACAAAAAAAAAAAAAAAACAACATGAAAAGATGTCAATACCCTTGGTTGCAAGGTTTAAATTTTTTGATTTAAAGGATATGAATGTATTTATATTGTTTATAAATATGTTAAAAGATCATATTGATCTCGAAGAACCTATTAATTATAAAAAAAACTAACATGAAAATATGCAAACACCCCTGCCTGTTAGTTTATTGATTTATTTTTGCTTTTAAGTATATGAAAATCTTTACACTATTCCAAAAAAATATAAAAAGATCAAATTAACCTTGTCAAACCTTTAAATAAATTTTACTTTTAAGAACGATGTATATTGTATTAATAACAGGTTAAAAGATTAAATTATCCAAAACAAATTGAATAATAACTAATGAATCCTTAAGAAACAAAATATATATATATATATATATATATGTTAAGTTAAATTGTTATTGAAATAAAAATAATTTGGTTTGTAAAAGTGGAACTTATTTTTTCAGCAAATGGAAAAAAATAGATGACGGTAAAATTATTAGAATTTTTGTTACTCCTTTCGTTCCAGTTTTATTGGCCCTCGTCAGTTTTGAAAAGTCAAGAAATTGACTTCGGTTAATATTTTTAAATTGGTTTTAATAATTAATATTTTCAAAATTTATGTTTCAGAAAGATTAAATTTCTATTTCTTAAAATTTTTAGCCAAGATAAAGTTTTTTTAAAAAAAAAACATGTAAAAACCGGAAGAAAAAAAAAGCAGTTAGAAATAGATTGTATAAATATAGCAATTGAAAATAAAGGTGATAGTCAAGCAATAAGAAAACCCAGGTTTTGCATTACACTGCAATTCTCTCTGCTTCTTCTCCTATCCTCTTTTCTTGCTTTCTTCTCAAATTACACTTCTTTTGTTAAGAGAATTCTTAACAATTGATACCAGAGTCAACTTTTTCTGGCCAAAAGAAAGCTGATACTATTAAACAATTAACAATGGTGAAGAATAATCGAATTAAAGCTTTAGAGCATGGAAGGAAGGTTGATGAACAAATGCAACCTATACACGAGAAACTTCAAGAAATGACAGAGGATCATAATAAGAAGTTGGATCATGTCAATTTATAGTTGGAGACTATAATGGTTACTCTCAGGCAATCATAGGAGGCCAATAAGTTGATAGAGAAGGAAGGACTAACACAGTTCCCAGGAGGTTAATCTCCAACCATAGGATGAATCAACCAGGTGAAGGCATGGGAAATCAAGAAGTAGCAAGAGTACGGTACAATGTAGCATTGCCTAAGGTGAAGTTGCCAACTTTTCATGGAGAGAATTTAATAAGGGATATTTAGCAGGGTGGTAGCGAGTGTTTTTCGTTTAGAAATAAATTAAAATAATAGGTATAATACCAATGCTTAAAATTTTCAAGTCTATAGAAGCTTTGATCAAACTAAATGATAAGAGAAATTCAATAACATCATGGCAAAAAAGAAAACATATTCAACCCAAGAACTGTTCTTTCATAGAATAACAACCAGGTGAACCTCCTTCAAAGACTACTAGCCATTCTAAAATGAAAATGCTTCATAGTTCAAGGCAAACCCTCGAAAATTTACATGAGCAAAAAGAAGATTGGAACAGTGTTTTAGGTGTGGAAAAAGTATGCACATGATAAAATTACAGCTGAAGAAGGTAAGGTTACAGGTATGGAAGAGCACATTAATCAATTTCGTGATCTTTGCCTAGATTCATGAGACTTCGATTAATTGTGTGGAGCAAAGATTGAAAGAAGTTCGCAACCTTGTTTACGAACAAGAGAAGGCAACAATCAGCAATACCAGTAACAGGAAGCAGCACTTAGCAGTTAGAAGGGAATCAAACGTGGCAAGGAGTTAGTTAGCAGTTGGAATGCAATTAGAAGTTAGTTAATGGTTAGTTACTCTTGTGAGTGGGAAAGAGGAGAATGGATTGTATAAGTAGAGCAATTATAAAATAAATAAAAAAAAAATCCAGTTTTTGCATTAGACTGCAATTATCTCTACTTCTTCTCTTATTTGCTTCTCAAATTACACTTCTTTTATTAGGAGAATTCTTAACATCAAATTGTACATAATTGCAATTTTGATTGTTTAAAGAAGACACGTCCTTTGGGGTATTGCTTTCTAAGTATAACTTGGACGTTTTAGCTCGTGAAATTATGATTTAGCTGGTGAAGCCATGTTTTAATTAAGGGTGCTCCTGACACCGTTTGGGAATGCGGTGTAAATCGCGTTCCTTAAAAATTTAATTTTTTTTTGCTAAAATTTAATATGTTTTATATGTTTTGAATTGTTTTGATGTGCTGATATCAAAAATGATTTTAAAAAAATAAAAAAAAATCATTAGCATGCATTTTAACACGAAAAGTTATTTGAAAAGCAACCGCAACCGCACTGCCAAACAAATTTTGACTTGTTATTTATGAAAGTTAATTTTTTAAAAAAATCATATTGAAATTAACTTTATTGAAAAACAATTTAATCCGTGATTAAAATTTAATATGATTTTTTAAAAAAATATATTATTTAAAACAATGTTAAAATATTATTATTTTATATTCATTTAATTTACTTTTATTTTTTATTATTATTAACATGAATGTTTGGATCAGTTTGTACACACCTCGACTAATCCCATAAGCTCTAATTCACCTCTAATCTTTAATTATGCATTATGTTAGGTTTAATAACAATATTGTATATATGTACAGATATAAGCTTACCGCATACATGATACATGGCACATTAATTTTATCTAATCATACCTGAGTCTAAAGAAATAACGGGGAAACATCATACAAGATCTTGATTCTAATATTAATTTGATTTCATAAAGTTAAAAGAAAAGAACATATCTCCTTAATCACCGATCATTACATCTTGTCAATAACAAGATTCAGTTAACATGACCTAATCTAATCAAACAAGATCCCGACATGGAGGATTGCGAAACGGGCAACATCACAGCAAGGAACACCGACAAAACAGAGAATTCCATAACAGCTTCAACCAACAACTTCATATGCGATTATGATGTAAAACTGAAACTCATTGCTTACAGGGCACACATTATTACCAGATTTTGGAAGTTACACTTCCTCAAATGATAGGATTATTAATCTTTTTGTTGGTAAAGAATATCCCTTTATTTACAGAGATTTTTTTAACTAAAAAACGAGTTCATTACACTCTTTCCCCCCGTAACCCTTGTTGAATTCTCTATTAATCTCTCGTTTCTCTAGAGTTATATATCCACATTACTTTTGGAACCGTCAGGGGAAAGAAGAAGAAGAAGAAGAAACTAAGAACATTATCTTAATGGAGCCTCTAGCTTAGCGAAGGAGACCATTGGTAATTCCTTAACTTCCTAATGTTGTTCAAGTGGCCTTTGTTTTGTTTCCGTCCATGTTCTAGTTCCTCTCCCCCCACGGGCCGTGAAATACAACAGGAGGAGGCTGCAGGGCCAACATGTGAAAATGTTGGATCCATTTATGATGATAAAGGTGGCTGCAAAGATGAAGAAACCAATTCTTCAGCTAGCCGTAGTCGGAAAAGCTTTTCCAGCTTTGCAATTGAAAGAGGTTTCTTGAAGTGGGTTCTTCGTTCTAATGATAAAGATAGAGGTTTATACAGGGAAAGAGAGCCTGTCCATAAGGGACGAAAAGATGTCTCTGATTCACCAAAAATGGAAAGGGAACCAGAAGCAGCTAATGTTGTTCAAGAAGCAAAACATGTGAAGACGGTCAATTCTAAGGTCATGGCGGAGGAGAAAATCATAAGGCGATGGAACCCTAGTAAGGGGGCTGGAGACAATGAGGTGATGGAGGGGGCTGCTAGCAATGGTAAGGAAAATGTAAAGGAGGACAACACATTATATTTTCAAGAACCTCCTAGTTTCAGGATATACTGTGTTCATAATGTCTCCGTCGATGGTGATAGTAATGGAGGTGAGATTTTAATCAAAAGATAATTAATTAATTAGGATTATTCCACAGAATCAACATGCCTTTCGTTTATTTTTCAGGGTGAAAAGATCTCCTGTAATTTTTAGATGCTCAAATATTAGAAAATCAAGGCAAGATGATCCTGAACTTTTTTATTCATAATTTTCTGAGAAATATATATATCTGCGAACCATTTTCTTTCCGAGACTTTGGGTTTATGAGTTTCTTTGTGGAGGGTTCTTGTTGATATGAAAACACGGAGCTCCAATTCTGAATCTTTATGGCTATATATAAATGATGCACAAATATGTGTTCTCAAAATTAAGCATGCAAGAATAAATGTTAATGCATTTTAATTCTCGAGTTTTTCCTTTCCAAACCAAACACAGGTAGGACTAATTACCTTCTGGGTTTCCTAATTATGTGATTTGTTTTCTTTTTCATACAATTTATTGAGATTAATAGGCTCTCCAGTTATCTATTTCAATAGAATTATGCACCTGATAGTTAACAACATTGCCCTTTAGCACTGCCGCTAATAAAGTCAGCTGAAACCATTCTGATCTGTATACATAGCTGCAATCCAATACTTGAAATAATTGTCTTTCCTAATGCAAGACTAAGAGCTTAACCCAACATTTCTGGCATTTTGCATGTATACGCTTACAGTACTTAATCACATCCTTCAAGCCTAAGCAGTGTGTGCATGTTGTTGAAACGGGTTCTTTGCAGAATTGATATTTACCATTTCTCTTCTTTGGGCAGGGATCAGAGAGCCAGGCAGTGGAAAGAAGAAGAAAAGTAAAATCTAGGACTGCTTTACGAAATGGTAGACCTGCAGCAAGAATGAAAAGCTTCCTGCTTCTCTCTTGCAGCTGTCCCAATCCTTCAACTCCTCAGGATAAGTGTCCATAAATCGGTTGGATAAGTTGTCTATCTACATGAGATAAAGGCGATCTTTCATTCACTGCCTTCGATTTTTTTCCCTTCGAATTCTTAAGTTCCAAAGGCAACGTTCTTATTGGAGAGAGCTCCATCTTCCCGGCTTTGGGAAGTAATATTGGGTAAACATCATCATCTTTGAGCCCCCCTCCCCCATCCCTCTCTGTAGCTGCAGTTCTGCTTCTGTTTAGAAAAGGGATTTGGTCAAGTCAGAATTACTGTTAATTGACTCTTTTGACCTGTGCGCTCCATTTGTAATGTTCAAAGGTTTTCTCTCCGCTGTATATAGGACGTTGTGCAAATAAATGCAAGTAACGTTTCTGAAAAACATCTATGCAGTTCAACTGATAGATTTTAGATTTATTTCTTAGAGGTTATTGATTCGAGTTCCACTAATCTCAGGATCATTGGAGGCTTACATGATCGTTAACTTCAGAACCCGTAAGATTAGTCGAGATACACGCATGCTGGCCGAACACCCACATTAATTAAAAAAAAAAGCACACAGAATTCCCCACCTGTAAAAGAAAAAACTATTCAGATTGAGACTAATTGCCCCGAATTGGGCTGCTGGGCACATGAAGTATAATTGTGCATAATTAGCTATCGCAGCATGCATGTCAACATCATGCGTGACTTTTCCTCCCAAATCAGCCCATAAACAAAGAAACTAGCTATCTTGGCTTGCTCCTGGACCAAGAAAATAATCTTTGAACGTGATCAGATATTCTTAAAAGTCAGAGACAAACAATAATAGATAGAAGGTCATCATGTATAGTCGCAGTAATGATGGAGTAAAGAGGAGTAAATTTCCTCGTTATCTTATCAGAAATACGCAGGCCAAATATATTCTTGCTGGAATGGTCTTAGCAGAATAGAACCGCAGCCTACACATCAAATCAAAAGGCAACATGGATTGCGAAAACGCCATCCTTTGGTCTCTCTCTTAGGCTTCAAGCAACAAACCTCTTTGACCGCATAAAATCAACGTTCAAATGACCGCGTATCTTCCATCTTTTTCTGTCCCTGTCACGCCCTATGATTCTCCTGGACATGGCTGGACCTTGCATTTACAAAATAATAATCCCTCTTTAGGCCATAAAGTAGAAAAGAAAAACAGTGAAATGATGAGCAGATTGTATATGTCTGTCTTAAATTAAATGGAAGCCTTTATTACTTTTAGGTATTAAAAGAGAATCATGTGTTCATACTTTTGCAAAGAAGGCAACTTCCTCAGCACTGGGAGAGCTCCATTCCTCTTTTTTTTTTTTTTTTTCTCTTTTTCTCAGGATATTTTTGGTCAAGGTACGCAACATCTCACGCTTCTTTATGAAGTTTGTAATCAAAGATTTAGTTGGACCGGTATGAGCCTTTTTTTAGTTAAAGATTCTCTAACCTTTAAACAGGCCTTAATTAGGTAGGATGGATTTGATTACTCCCTTTAAAATGAATATGTCTTTAACGTTTGAAAATCTATCATAAAAATAAATTTATTTTTATTTTTTTAATTAAATATATTTATGTTATCATAATCTTCACCTCTACTTTCTCCGGACAATAATCATATTCTAAAAAAACAAAAAAAAAATTATTCATCATTCTATAGAAATAAAAAAAAGGATAATTGTTGCCAATATTTTTAACAATCCCAATCCGTGGGAGGATTAGTTTAAAATTCCCATGGTTTAATTTTGTAAAATTTTATTACAAAACATCATGTTCAAATCTTGAAAAATACCTACGAATAATTGTATTAGAATGACTATGTAAATAGAAAAATTGTTCAGTATATCAGAAATTATATTTCTCTCTCTCACGTCATGATAAGATCCATGTATAACTTTTATGACAAATTTCAACTTTTTTAAAGATAATTACAACTTTTAACATATTAAATAATTTCTCATCCACAATGCCGTATCTTGAATATTGTCTATACACACACACACGCATCAATGCTAATATTATTGTGATGACACTACCCGCACCAATAATCTATTTGAGATTGTAATAGTTATTGTGATTTAAAGTATTTTTTATTTAAAAATATATTAAAATAATATTTTTTATTTTTAAAAATTAATTTTAAAATTAATATATTAAAATGATCTGAAGAAATTTAACAAAAAATTTAAAATTTTTAAAAAATACGATTTGGATAACGTTTTTAAAAGAGATAAAAACGATTTTGGAGTCTTCGAGTCAAATTTATCATGTGAAAGAAACGGAAGGAAACCTTACTAGCGTCGTAGTATTGC
>Ga0307515_10023651_pt1 | contig 10753 bp, 9 predicted proteins | sample 17_EM_MG_FD_194513 | JGI IMG/M metagenome (GOLD analysis project Ga0307515, IMG submission 194513) | Populus trichocarpa ectomycorrhiza microbial communities from riparian zone in the Pacific Northwest, United States - 17_EM | ecosystem: Host-associated > Plants > Roots > Unclassified | place...
AGAAGGCATGACGTTCTAAATGGGAGTCATCAATCTCGTGACCTGTGATGGTCTGTCTTGTGTAGCAAGCGATTATCATTTCTAATTTGACACATGACCTCGAGTGAAAGGCTACTTGTTGGAGATGGATGGGCTGTGCAAATGCTGTACAAACCAGATAGTACTGTAATATGTATGTCATTTGTTATTATAATATTTTTCCACAAGCTATTCGCCCCTAACCGACCCCGCGAGCCTGACTAAGTTTCTTTGTTCCCTGTGAGCTTCCTTTGTTTCCATTTCCTCGACCACGTACCGCACAAGCATGCTTGAAATACGGTAATAGGTATATTATTTATCATTATTCAAATTTTCCACAAGTTACTAGCCCCATACCATTCCTGCATACGCAGCCTGCACCCCTCTCGCGAGCCCCGTTCCGCAGCCTGCGCTGCGAGCCCCTTCTCCACAACCCGTGACTCGTTTTGGGGGTCTAAGAGGCCGTCAACTCGTGGAGTAGCTGAGGAGTAGCTGTCGTACAGTCCGAGTATTTCGCAGTGGAGGAATCATGGGGGTATTGTAGGCATATCCATTAGTGGTTATGGTAATTTGGCACCCTATTCCCGATTTATTTGTCGTCTTGCGGCCCTCATGCGTGTTTGTGTTTATGTCAGTTTGTCCGATGACGTTTGCTGTGTTTGTTTGTGCGGTTTCCCCTATGTCTGTTGTTTTGTGCGGTTTCTCCTATGTCTTCTTGTATTTATAGCCTTCATCTTGTTCATCATACATCAGTGCAGTTATTCTATTCACATATACACAGCACCCTGCAAATGCCTGCCCCTCGGCTGTTCTCTCGGCTGCTCTCTCAGCTGCTCTCTCTCCTGCTCTCTCTCCTGCTCTCTCTCCTGCTCTCTCGGCTGCTCTCTCGGCTGCTCCAGCAGTTTGACACCGCAAACAAAATCAATCGAGAAATACAGCACGAGGCTGCTTATAACACACCGTACGGTAACCTCCTCCGCTATCTCTTCGGCCCCGCCTTCGATATCACGGCAGAGTACCATATCGGCACGTCGCGGAAGTCTATCGACTTCATGGTCAGCGGGGCGCGCGCGGGTCCAATTCTCTTTATAGAGATAAAGTCACCTTTTGGCTTCAACAACGACTCCAGGCGTGCGCAGGCAGATGAACAGATTCGTGAACGCTTCCACCAGCTTCGCGCGTACATCAAGGTACGCCGACTCGTCGGGGTCAGTGCCTTCGGCACTCGACTGTGACGTAAATAGCCTAGACTAAAGTAAGCTCAGCGTTTCGGGGGAAACAGCTGTGTATTAAGTACCTAGACTAAAGTACTAGATACTCGATATAAGTAACAAAGTGATACAACAAGAAATAGACGACTTACAGCTCAGCGTTTCGGGGGAAACAGCTGAGTCTGAAAGTGCCATCGGAGTTTGTATTATATACAAGCACGTGAAAAACTGGGCGCAAGAAGCGCGCACAGATCGGAGCGCGGCGAAGACTAATAAACTCTAACGGACTGGCGTTTTACTACTACTACGACTCCGTCGCGGACACGGTCATTCCGGCTCCGATCACCGCCGACCCACTCATCAACAGCGACGTGGCTCCAGTCGACCGATGGAGCTGCAATCTGCTCCGCTACGAAGGGATGGATCAGATGCGCCAGGTGGCAATGGAGGTTGGGGCCAGCGAGGTGGAAGCGGGGGATGGGGTCATCCAGGGTGTCGGGATGGGGCATGATGAGGTCAACCCTGTTCATGTGCAGGTGTGGGCGTATGTCTTCTTGGGTTTGCTGCATGTTTTTCTTTGTTTTGTATATGTTCAGAATAATCTTCTAGCTTTATTCACATGTATTATTCTGGTACCGTACATTCATTTGTTGTTTGTGCATGGTTCATAATCAAACTGTCGTTTCTCACTTCACCTTGAACGTCCCTCAATTGAGAGCGAAGAGAGGGTTGCCCTGCTCGAATCCTCGTCTTGTACCAATGATGTGGGTATCTCGTCGCGGGGATCACGAGTGTGTGAGTTACCGAGTGAGCTCATTGGGTCTCCTCATTGGGCGACTAATGTAACGTGGGGCACCTATCCGTCAGGAAGTTGCAAACTACTTCCTGTTATCATCACCTGTAATCCCTAGTACCGTCAGTGGCTCGCACCACCGTCAGTAGCTGCACCATCCGTCCATTGTCGTCGTCGCCGTCGCCGTCTCCCACCCGGCGTCTCCCACTGGCGTCCTGTCCTACTCTCCCGGGAATATGTCAGATATTCCCAACGCTGTCGCGTCCACCCCGCCGGCCGGCCGGTGCTGTTATTATCTGCCCTCTCCTCAACACAACACGTTTTTTTGGACCCCGCCGTCGCCGTCACCATTGCGAAAAAACCCTTGGAGCAGAGAGGACCGTGTCGGGTAGACAGGCACTTCCACGAGTATCACTCCTATTATATTCCCAGCACCACTTACTTCCTTCTCTCGCCTTCCCTGCCGGCCGATATGCGCACGCACCACTGTGAATTGAATGCAATCCGATGTCTGTGAAAATGAGAGGGTATAGCCCTTAGATTCGCATGCACAGTTAAAGGGCGGGAATTATGATAGCAGCGAGAAGAGAGGGCAGCAGGTGATGCGAACACCTCAAATTCCAGCCTCTCAACGCTTTTCGACCTTGACCAAATTAGAATAAACCCTCAGAATAAACCGAAATGCAAGCTCTAAGCAGAATAATTGCCAAAGCACCCTTGTGTGCCCTCACTCACCGCGAGAACGCTCGCCGTGCGCACGATCTCACTGCGGACGTTTTCTGAGGCCGCCCCATCCCTCTTTGGGGGCTCAAAAGCCGGCCACATCCCCACTGATATCGAGCGTCTCCAGCTTCTCGATCAACTTCACGACGTCGATGTTTTCAACACCCCTGGTCATTGTCAAACCCTGCACTATCGAACGCCCTACTCTGGTCCCTGCTTATGTTCGTGGTGGTCCCTGAGAAAGCTATTGGAACTTGCTTGTTTTCTGGGAGTTGTCTTTCGTCTACAGACGCCGCCAGAATCGTTGGTTGCACCAAGTTCCCAATCGACTCGCACGACTGGATGGAAGTACACAATAAGGGCACCACCGCTGTGGTAAGTGTGGACATGGTACATTCGCCTTTCCGTCCTGTGCCTCCAGTGAAGAATTTTCACTAACCAAATTTCCACGCGCAGTGTTCAAACTGTAATATCTAGGAGGTGCAGAGGAGCAAGGCCATGGCCATCATTAGACAGTCTTACTCCTGTAGCCTGGACAGTATGAATCACTTTCGCAGCCTCTTCGGTGGTGACTGGGTAGCAACTGGCGCCTGTATGAAAGTTAGTTACCAGACTCTACTGTTTCTAATTCAAGAAACGTAACGGCCCGAATATAATCTACAATCCACGAACTCCGGTATTTGGACCGATGTCCACCCCCTTCTATTCTACTTGCACCGTAGCAGCCCCTGAAAAACGGACAATACATTGATATAATATAATGTTAGTATACTGATGTAATACCAGCATGGCGGATGAGTACCCTAATCAGATGATCTCACGGGGGTTCGCCGTCTAACTGTGAGTGGAGGATACAATTAAGTACCAAAGACAAGAGCGAGTCTGACGAGTGGCCTCGATTAGGCAAATATCTGTGTACATTTCTAGTTTTTCCCTATGATCAAGCGGTCTATGCGGGCGGGTGATAGTACACTCATCGAACAGCGAGCCATCAGCAAGTGATCGATGAGAACAAACAAATCGAGAGGGACGACGAACACAACATAGTGGTATAAGGATCTCTTCATATCCTATACAAAGGTTCGTCAATGCCGATAGTATGGGGCAAGCACTAAGAAAGAATCCTCACAGGTAGTTTTCACTGTACGCAATTAACCGATGCGCCAACGCCCTAGGCACCGACGCTGACGCTCCCAACGCTAATACTAGACTCAACACTCTCAGCACGGTACGCGCTCCTGACCTCGCCATCCTCATCGACGTCCATACCCTCGCCATTGCCCTCATCTTTTGCAGCAGCAGCAGCTCGCTCGAGCGCTTCCTGGTTCTTCAAGTACGTCAGGTTGACGTAAATAATGAGGTTCCGGACGAGGGCGACGTGTCTCGCGCGCTCCTCCATTGAGATATCCTCGACGGACACGGGGGTGGCGGCGAGGGGCTTCTTCTCCGCGAGCGGAGGGGTGTCGAGGATGACAGAGGCGAGACTGGGGAGGACGACGTTGTTCCTGCCAGTGTCCGTGGGAGAGGAGGATGACACCGAGCTGATGGACGGTCGCCGTGGGCTCATCGATGACGCCGACGAAGCCGAGCTCGCAAACGGGGAGAGCGCACGGTCCTGGATTCTGCTTAACAATGATGATGACACCGACGCCGGCACAATTGACGCCGAGCTCAGGTCGGCATAGAGCGAGCTAACGCTGGACGCCTCGCCGCTCCTCGCGGAGGCGGACGAACGTAAAGACAACATGGGGGCGGTAGCGGTGATGGGAGGGAGAGCGGGGAATTTCGAGTCGCCCTTAAGTCGAGCGCGGGTAGTTTGAGTGCGGGATCGCCCTCGATGTGCAAGAGCGGATAGAGCGCATGGCCCGGTTTGTGTGCTGCGAGTTCAGGATCTGAAGCACCCACAGGACTCTCCGCGTCTCCTGGGACAGCAGTAGTCTTGGGAGCAGGAGTGGGAGTAGGCAGGCGGGAAGGAACGTCGAGAACCATTTTTTCTTGTACCCCTTCGCTGGTGGTGGAGGTATCATCCGCGAGTTCGTCGATATCCTCGTCCTCGTCTTCTTGATCCTCCTTAATCCTCCCCATCCTCTCGCGCTCCGCGGCAGCACGCGGACTAGCCTGCAGACGCAGAGCGCTCTTGACGAGATAGGAGAAACACTCGCGGGTGGGGGAGTAAGACTCGAAACAGCGGTCTTCCTTTCGTGTCCACTTCCGAGACCCAAGGTGGTCAAATCATCGAAATGGCGATACAGATTGGGTATGTTGGGGCTCTCCGAGTATCCGCGTTTGCCCCCCCGTGAAGGCTCTGAGAGAATGAGGAGTGGGAGTCATGTGGAGCAGCAAGGCCGGGCAATTAAGGAAGAGAGACCAAACTGTGCGAATGTGTCCGAGTTGAACCTCTGAGAATCTGTAGGTATTGAAATGTTGTTGTAAGCTGGGATTCAACCCCCTCTGTTGTCCCTGTGCCAACAGTGAGTAGTGCGAGATTACGGAGCACAGGGAATAGTGAGACTGTGGCTGTGTCAAATTTGCTCAGCCATTGGAGGAATTCCCAAAGGAAAGGGTAATAACATACACCAATTTTGTCGCCCAGAAAGCAGGATAGGTACGTGTCAGAATGAGTCGACATTCTACTCTCTCAAGCACGGGGCAGTTTGGAAATTGGAATCCATTTATTGGATCCTTAAAGAACGAAAGAGAGAGTCGTTGCAGAGGAGGAAGCTCCTTAGGGAGCAGAACCGCCATCTTCTGGACCCCAGTGGTCGTGATACCATATCAGTGAGGTACATCTCTTGTAAGCCCTGTGTTTATGGTTCCCCAGTGCTTGCAGGGGACCAACGAGAAGCTCACTACCAAATGCATCATCGCATAATATACGAATGCAGAATGTGGATGGGACGTACGTGAGCGGCTGCAATGAAGCATTGCTCGGTAAAGCTATTCGCTTGCTCGCTTGCTGGTCCCCGAAAGTGGCTGAAAGGATCTAGTTGTCCAAAGAGAAGCGGTATTGACCACTACACAATCGAGCCATGAAGCAGGTTGCGAAGCAGGAGGCGCGCATCAAACGCAGAGGTGACATAATATATATCTTGCTGAGTACACCAGATGGTATTCGCAGTACGTAGTCGGTGTCAAGGAAATCACCGAGCCGAAATTATATCGAAACAAGAAGACAGAATTTTCACCGTTACAATCTCACCGGCCTTTGAAGGTGTACTTCGGCTGCGAAACCTGCATATTCCCACGCGTCGTTTGGGCAAGCCAGCCAATTTCATTCGAGCAGTAAGCATTGCATTATGGATATCGAGACAATTGGCGTGGACGTCACAATACGGCCGGGGCGATTGGTTGAGATGTGATTGAGATCGTGGACATGTCTGGAAGCACTCTAGAGCTTCTCGAAGTATGTCCATATTTCAAACTGCATGCCCTTGAGGTTATTAACATATGCCTGGCAGTCCTTCGACCTCGATAGCCATTGTGCAAAGGAGAAGGGCAGGTGATGAAGAGACTGAATAAGCTGGTCACAACTAAACACCAGAGAGAGGGTAGTTAATTGGCTACCAAGCTGCAGTGAATAATTGCTTCAAGAATGCCGATGGTACCGTAGACGGAGTGCGATTTTATTTCGAACTCGCTTTGTGCGAAATCATACGAATCATCAACTCCAACATCTGCGAGGAAAAGTGCCAAGTGTTCTAAAAAATCCGGCATCACCCGTGCAGGCACCCGTGGAGGCCAATGTGACAGTCAGGACTATACTAAATGATGGATGGGTCCTACGATTGTGGTCTTGATTGCTTGTAACCTGGGTGCTTGCTTAGATGAGCCAGGTAATGCAGGAGCCAAATATTTGACCAAGAATACGAGGTGGAACCAAACCGCCCGTCAACGATCTCGAGCCACCCCAGCTCTCTCATCCCTCCTATCTTCTTCATTCACTCCACATTGCAGGTCCAAGCAGCCTGACCACAGAAATCATTTCGCTTATTACGTTACTTTGGCGATAAAGTTCGTGGTTGGTGCCGCTGGAATGATTGGTAGGAACGTGACCGCTTATTACGAGGCTTCCAATGGGCTACAGGACCTGCAGTTGGACTAGAAAGGCAAACGGATTAAATTCACGGTCTTGGCCACCAATACCAAGAACCGCGCATATATACGATCGAGAAGCCGCTTCAAGAGTATGTTTGTCTAGCTAGTCTAACTTGAGGAAGCATCCATGACAGGCCAGTGAGTATAGTATAGAAAGATTTCAGTTCAGGTTCGGACACTTTGCAGCGCTCTTGACGAGACTTTCGTCATCCTTGAGCACTAGGCGGAAAGACGAATTAGTCTACCGCTCTGCCTCCCAATGAGAGATCACTGGTGTATGTGCAATCGGTACCCAGGAACAATTTCTCGCCATCCAATCGCCATCCAAGCTAGCCGATTGCATAGCAGTGAAAGGAGGAATGTAGGCGCCCCAAGGATCCCATTGACACTCTTTCGTTATGCGGTTTCGCTAGCATTCTTCATCTTCAACAATCAACCCTCCAGCCAGATCCGTTCCGCCTTGAAGAGACGAGCTCATACTGATACTATACCCAGAAGTGCTTTTCCAAGTTGACCCATTCGCCATTCACATCCGATACGGGCCTTTCCGCCACGTCCGAATTAGTGAGGGAGAGTGGTGGTGGTTAAGTTATGCGAAGAGTTTCGGTAAAGAGCCAGGAGGACTGCGATTGCTCCGAACAGTGACCGAGGAAGGATATTGAAGAATGGATAGCGAAGACAAGGTGAGAGCATTGAGGACACTCCCGGGCTCATGCTTTGGTCTCCGATCAGGACGACGTTTCTGATGGAATGGTGGAATCAAATATTGAGGTCGCTATTCCTTATTATATCCATCTTCCCTCATAGCGCTGTTCATAAACATCTGGCACACTCCCACCAGTTCGTCTCCCTTCTGTACCTCAAAGTGCCGGTCCAGTGAATCGCGGACCGAATCGTCCTAACCAGCACATCGAATGCACATGGCAGACCCAATCATGCTTGTGTCGTGGAGCCCTTTGACAGAGCGGCCGAGAGGAAGTGGGTGATGGTGCCATGTAAATCGTGGGGTCGATCAATTCAGCCAGGAAACAGAGGAAGTGGAAGATGTGAGTGATGTGCAGTTGACATATCCAAGGCGACCTTGTGTATGAAGCAGTGGTCAAAGATGAACAGATTGGGGAGCTAGACTACACTCCCGAGAGCGCGCATCCATGAACACTGTTACACCAGAGAAGGCCAGTGGTTCCACACCAGACACCAACATCTCTTACTTTAGTTATTCCACGAACGCTGGATTGGCGAGCAGGTTGAAGCGCGCCTTGAAATAAGAAACCAGGCGTCCAGCACCAAGCTGAAGAAATTCACTCTTCCAGAATGCCTGCTTCAAACATTGCTGCAGACCAGGGAATTTTGAAGGTAACCCGCCGCTGGAGTATTGGGCACCTTGTGGGGGGTGGCTGGCTGGTCGTGCCGTAAGCGCGTTCCCAATATTGGATATGGATATAAAGACTGGGATCGAGATCTTATATACTCGGGGTGCTGCCGTGCGATAGCGGGCATATGATCCCCTAACGATCGGAGCGCCGACCAGCTGACCGAAACGCTGGGGCTCCACAACCAACACATATTTACGACATGCGATTCACTGGGACAGATACGCGAAACGGTCAGAGGTCGACAGTGGCGACGGCAGCAGTCAGCTCCCGAACATTTGGATGTCCATCCTTATTATGGGCTGGCAATCGAAACAACTGTCTGGAGCCCCTCATTGTTCTGGGGTGTGCACTTGCGACAATAGATATGGCTGGCAGCGGTAGCGGTGAAAAAAAAGGTAGCTTGCTTTGTATGAACTTCTTCCAACTCTTCCAACCAAACGCTTGTCCACCCATTCGCGAGTGCAAATATAGTTTGTACCACAAATCTGTGAGTGGATATCGCCCTTTCTCTCTCGCGTCACTGCCTGACTATACTAGGGTATATTTCCATCACACCACAGACGATACAATGACGCCGCCGAGTGCCAATCGACGAGGAGACTGTACTAAACTGGAGTCAAATTGATGAGACGGCAGAATGAGAGAGTGCCTGGTATCCAAACGGCGGCGCCCGTCCTCGGGGCGGCGTTGCTACCCCGAGGCACTCGCATTGTCCTATGGTAGCCTCCTGACTTCCCCCCAAGTGCTACCAAGTGCTCTCTGATCTACCATGGACCCATTCAGATTGGCTACTGGCGTGGTTGGCTTTGGTCGGTTTCCCTCTACAACTTGTCGCCGCCTTGGGAAGCCGCAGACGAATTGAAGGAATTGCAGGAAGACCTTCATACCCTTATGGCGTAAATGGTGCATCTTTATACTACGCTGAAAGCATTGGCGTCAAGCACCACGGAACGCGGATTCAAAATCTTGCTGCGAGAACTTCGAGAGTGCGCCTCGCATGGTTCACGAGTATCTGTGGAATGTTCCTAACATTACCTAGGGGAGACAGTTACGCCACAGTCGCCGAGCTGTGCATCGCACTTGACGAGACTTCCATTTTCGTCCAACGACTGACGGACCGAACCAAGAGGGAGGACTTCAAGCTGGATTCACTATCTCTACCTGATGATACGGGTCATTGGCAATTCTATGGGTGGTACTCAGACAGTTCCTATAGATATAGAGGAGAATCAGAGGAGAATCAGAGGAAGTCAAGTGTGGATTTTCAAGAGTTCGCGTCATTCAATGCTTCCGATGGCGGGCTGCTTCTTTGTCAAAGACCCTGAAGTGAAAGACAGTATATGATGTCATTAACAAGGGTGAGACCACCAGTCGTTGCACCTTGGCCTTGGGTGAAGCCTAATACGTATGTTTACAGAGTACTGAGAGAGTATTAGTACAGCCTCCCCTGCCAATGGAGCCCGTAGACTTCCGTCCCGCGGTGTTGGTGATTCGACCTCTCTGCCTGTCGCCCAACCACAGTGCCTTAGGGGTCACCGTGTACCGCATATTTCCACAACAAGCTATATGGTCTTGAATTCTCCTTGGCGACAAGCGCCGCCTGACTCCTCTACTTCAGCACGACTTCGTGACCTCGTACCCACTACACGCCACGCCACAAAATGGCCTCCAGCCGTAGTATGCCACAACCGAATTCCTTGCTACTTGTGCCAACAACGGTTATCATCGCGGGATGGATCTATTCTCTCCTCGATATCACCATCTCCCTCCTCTATACGGTCTTTCCCTATCGCCACTACAACATGGGCCAGAGGTTCGGATACCCTCAACTACCAATTTACAGTCCACAGCTGCCCCCAGAAATGTCGGCCGCATCAGTGAATGAGCCACAGTGTAGAGCACTGCGTCTGTCCAGAAACCAGCCCTTAACCAACCCCAAAATAGCCCCATCCCAATCACCACCCGCACCAAAACTAAGCAATAGGTCTTCCATTCCCAGCCGTCCAGTGCAGCCTCCCTCAGCCAAACACGCTCGAGTATAATGTCGGGGATTCTGGCTGGGAAGGGCCCTGAATAGAACGTAAACTGCCGGGATATGACTAACTTACGCTTAGGTCGGTATGACCACAGCGCTAGACGCGATTTAGAGGATATTACAAATAAGCATGGATATTCGCCTACTCCTCGATGGACGAGCAAGCCTAACTCGGGGACCTGATGTTGCCAATAGAAGAAGACACTAGGCAAATGCACTGTATCCGTCAAATACCCGTACTTGGCGACTCCCGTGAGCGCCAACGATGGGCTAGTGGGCTGTTGGGCGTGTCCGAGTCAGCAACGGACCGATGTCATCGGATCGGAGGAACCCGAAACAGCGGCGATCCCGATGCGCTAGGATTTGCGGTGGGTGGACAAAGACAACTGCACCCCTTAGCTCGCGTGGTGTGTGACGCTCGTCACTCAGGTCTCCGACGACATCGGTTTATCGCTGACTGATGGGGGTTTCTTCTACTCCTCCCACTCGCTGACTTGGCACT
>Ga0307515_10023652_pt1 | contig 10753 bp, 11 predicted proteins | sample 17_EM_MG_FD_194513 | JGI IMG/M metagenome (GOLD analysis project Ga0307515, IMG submission 194513) | Populus trichocarpa ectomycorrhiza microbial communities from riparian zone in the Pacific Northwest, United States - 17_EM | ecosystem: Host-associated > Plants > Roots > Unclassified | place...
ACCATAATTGTCGACCCGCCGACAACGATCGTTCCCCCGTCCGTCGCCGCCCCAGACCTTGAAAAGGGACCGGCGGTGCGTCCAGCTGGTAACGGCGACGTTCCAGACAGGGAAACGAACAAGAATGTCCAACCTCGACGAACCTATTTGCCACTCTTCCTCTCAAACTTTATTCACCGGATTGCCGGCGTTTTCTTGTGGTTCATCCCTCAGTCGATACAGCGCTGGTGGAGCCCATTGCACTCTAAGCGTCCAATTGGTAAGCACACCGCCAGCACATCGTTTTGTTTTCTTCTGACGTTGTTCGACCCCAGGACGTCCTTGATCACCTGTCCTGACTGCTGTCATCCCATCGCCCTCATACAGCATACCGTAAGACTATAGTTAATATTGACCTAATTTATGGCAGAAGTAATGGACTCTTGCACGCCCTTTACTCTCTTTCGGCCTTCATCTCTCCTCTTGCCTGCGCACGATCGCGCGACCAGCCTTCAGGTATCGGGTATTCTACGGAACATCGTTTTAAACTGGCAAAGACTCTTAATCTTATTTTGTACGCACGGCCTCTACGCAGGCCAAATATTGATTTGTTATAATCACCTCCTTGTCTCATCTCTCCCACAATCAGCATGGCAACGCCATTAACTGGCTCTTTCCCTATTAATATCGGTGGGAGACCGCCGGAGAGTCTGATGCTGCGCGTGTTTGAATATACCTCAGTTGCGGTGGTCTCATGTGCATGGCCCAGCCCGACTTTCACTGCTCCTATGCCATCCACAGTTCTCCAATGCCCATGCGAGGCGCTCGACGCCCGACTCCTCGCGAAATACCCTGGACAAACTTGATGCAAGCAAAGCGCTTCCCTTGCGCCTTTCGGGTGCCCATAATTTGCGTTTTGCCAGCGTATCAGGTACTCCCGACCCGGAAGGCGGAGGGTCTACCGTCGCCAAATTACCATGTAAATTACCCAGCCGCAAATATGACCGAGGCAGACCCCAAATTCTCACAAATCTAATTCAATTTTAAATAGCGTTGGTATCATTATTACCACAATCCATATTCATATGAAACAGAGATGACAGTGTTAACAATTGCTTGGCTACATGTACATGTGTGGAGTATTTTGGGAGGAAAGCTGTGGAACAGCTGTGGAGCAGTCCATTTGAGATGTACACTACATGGCCTTGATATAATCTCTGTAATTTATTTCCTCAGCTCACTGCTAGCAATCTCTTGGGACCGCTCATGAGCTGTGTTTCAGTAATCCTAGTAACTGAATTGGCTATGCATTGGATCATATCATAACTCTACATGGCATTAGTGGTGGCAATCTCCAATGTCAATTGACGATCTTCATTCCGCGAAGAATGTGAGCGTGGGACCTCTGGGCTGTTGGAGCACTAGCACCATGTTCTCTGTTCGTATTTTCAATAATAGGAACTTGCACAGGAATGGAGGAGCACTACCTATATATATTTAATTATCCTCCTTGGTGATAGCAACACCACCACTCAAGCCAAATCTCTGATTCAAATGGCTGAGTATCATCACCCAGGATAACCTTTTCTATAGCAAAACTCCCATGCCTCCTAATTAAGTCAAACTTGCATCGGGGCTTCCGCTGGAACACAAGGAAAGTGAAACCCTCCTTGGTCACTGCACAAAGAGTGACCTATTAAGTACAGGACTAATTTATGACGTGTATGTGGCCTGAAGTCAGCAGGAGGACGAGCGACTGGGGTGTTGGTACGGTAAGCACATATTTAGGGCGGACGTAGGATGAGCAGATACGCTAAGGCAGCTAAAGACGTAACCACCCTTGATAGTTGGTGACCATATCGTCCGCTGAGACACTGGCTCATAGGGAACGAGGGTGCGTGACGGTGGGGTGCGGAGGTCCTTTGTGAAGTCCTTTGTGATATCCTTTGTGAGGGACTGGACGGGTGAGGCTCCCCTTCTGAGTCGTTACCAGCGACATCACTTATTTCGTGGCGGACGCGCCCTGCAGTATTCTCAGCTCATCAGCTACCGGCTTAGCTCGTTTATGGTGGTTACACGATTTACTGCGAAATGTCCATCCTTCGGAGCATCCGCCATCTTCAGTAAGCTTGGCCATCATCACGAACGTATACAGTACGGAGGTTTGGGGAATGAGCATAAAGGCCATGTAAATAGTACGATCCGATCCTCTATATCCCACTCAAGCAGCACCGCTTTGCGCCTCAACTCCATGGAATGGGATTTCACTTGCAGAGAGGTGAATGTTGATTTGCTTTAAACACCTTCACATGTTGTACCAGTACTCGTCAAGTTTTATTAGGCTAATGCGCGCCACAAGCACCCACTGACTTACGGGTCTCTACAAATAAGAACAGAAAAAGTTCATGCTTACGCCATCGGGGATACACGAACTGGATGTGTCCGGACGGGTCCTTCTTCAACCCGCAAATCATTGATTCAAATATTTATTCCTCCTTTGTAGAACCCAAGAAACCGATATAGACATGGAAGCATAAATTGTACCACCCCTCCCAACCCAGTAACTGTAATAACCCGAAAAGCTTACTTTGTGCGGTGCCAATAATACATTAAGACTAGCCTGCATATATCTTCGAGCCCTCATCTCGCTCCCTACCACAATCCACACTACGAGTCTCATACTTGAGACATCCAAGCTCCATTCCCGTGATATGGCAGACATAGCAGCTGCGGAATACACCCTCAGCCTCACAGGGACGCATCAGCCAAGCGTTCCCTTCACGGATCGGAGGCCGCTCTATCACATTGAGGGCCTTTGCATTGATGGCATCCACCAGCCACTTGATAATCGTCGCGTGGAGTGGTTGGTAAAACCCAAGCTCCTTGACGCATTTCATTTCCTTGCGGAGCATGGCTCCCAGATTCCGCTTACGAAGTTGGGACAGAAAACGTGGCCAACTCGAGGGACACTGGGCTATAGTAACGGAATTGAGTTGAGGGCAGGCATCGAGGTTTTGTTCTAGCAACTTGAATAGCGTGTCAGCCGGGGATTGTTCGGACAGCATGTACAGATGTTGGGACAGGACAATTCGTTGTAGGGATATCAATTTCTTAAATGTTGCGAGGTTTGGTGTGCCATACGGGTTAATCCACTCTGTCACCAATTCCTCATTCCACACTGCTGATAATGATCTACCCTGGCCATGTGATGGGCCTGACATAGTCCCAAGGCCTGTATTGAGAGCATAGAATAATGGCGCTGGTTTGGCGAGATATAGGTGTAATGGGCTAGAGGGTGAAAAAACATCGAGAGACTGGGTCTGAGGCAGATGAAAAAAAAGGACATGATCGCCTTGCTTGTCGCGAGATATCTTAATCCCGAGATACACGTGATCCAATAGATTGTTCGTGATGGCACCCCAATCATGCTTATGCAGCGTTCCTGCACCATCCTCAACCTGGACTCGGAGAACTCCGAGTCGAGGCGCTTGGATATGTCCCATGACGAGGAGGTGATCAAGGCTGTCAGCAATAATCTCAAGTGAGACCAGGCTGGGCAGTGTGATTGAAGGAAATGAATCCGACATAGCGAAACCATAGAGGCGGAGTTTCCGTAAGTGTTTTGGGAAGATGTGAAGGACTTCAGTCGTCAGTTCTGTAAGTTGTGGTAACCTCCACACCAGAATCTCTTCTACCATATCTTTAATAACTCTGGATGCTCCCTGATGCCTTCGTGCAGAGAGGGCAACCTTCAGCGAGCTCTGCTGGACATGTGTTAGAGAATTCGGGAGGTTAAGCCATTTTCGCCAGTGCGTGTATATGGACATCATAAAACGCAGGTGTTGCATCCGCTGCTCCCGCAGCGCCTGCCGCTGCTCCTGCAGCTGCTCCTGCTCCCGCTCCTGTTGCTGCCACTGCTCTTCCTGCTCCTGCTGCCACCGCTGCCGCCACTGCCGCAGCATCTCCTTCTCCTGCCACTGCTGCTGCTCCTCCTCCCGCTGTTGCTGCCACTGTTGCTGCTGCCGCTGCTGCTCCCGACGCTCCCGATGCTCCTGCCGCTGCCGCTCCCGTTGCGTCCGCTCCAGCCGCTCCCGCTGCTCCCGCTCCCGTTGTTCCTGCAGGTCCATTTCCTGTAGCCCCTGCAGCTCGTGTAGCCCCTGCAGCGGCAGCGGCAGCTGCTGAATTTGCAGCCACACCGCCAAAGGTCCTACCGGGTCAACCTCGGTCACTACGCCAATTTCTAGGTCGATTTGCAGTTCTTCTAGCGCACCATTCCCATCAAGTTCCATCCAGGTTGCAGGTTCTTCCTGCGGGTTCTCGAGATCGAGTTCTAATCTGTATTGGAGGTCCAGGAGCTTTAAGTTTCGACAAATCATATTAATTGGCGTGCCAACTTGATGATGCGATGCAATAGCCACCTGAACCCTAAGCACCTCAAGCTTTGGGAGTTCTAGTCTATAGTTGTGCGCTGGATGTAAGGTCATATCAAGACCGATTCTCAATGAAAGAAACGAGAGAGATTGAAAATGTGAGAGCGTCACAAGCCTGGACAGGGGAAATAGCCCACCCATCCATAGACTTTGTGTGGAGGTCGGGAAGGAGTAGTGATTCAAATATTGCTGTGGTTGCATGGCCGACTGCACTTCTAGTGTGTACCATCGGCAAACATGCTCAAGTTGATCATGTGATGCGCCGAGATAATATCGAAATCTTGCCAGCGTGGAGCGAGAGATATTTGGGGGATATACCAGAGTATCTATGCGATCTCCCACTCGCAGTAAGGCCAACAATAGGGTGTCGCACAAGGCCGCGCTCCCATGAAGGATGATGAACAATTTCCTATTGCGTGACATTTGAAGGAAGAGTTGCAGGTACTCCAGAACATCCTCGTCGTCGGTGTCGATGAGCACGTACGACCAGAGTTGCGGGGACGAAGTGATGAACTGACTCCATCGCCGACTGACATTCATAAGCATAAGAGGATCACCTATATAGTGTCTTGGAATGATTTCTGTCCCCCACGCTCTGCTCTCCGCAATGTCCCATAAGCTGACGGCGTATATGAGGACCTCGTACATCACGTCATGACCCAAATAGAATAGCGGATCAAATCGACGTTCGTGTTTGCGCCGAAGATCCCATATATTGTCGATGAGGTCGTTGAGACCGAGGGGCTCCGCGAATGTATCGAATGGTGGATGAGGTGGGAAGGCACCCTGGAAAGGAAATTGGGACTTTTTCGCGAGCAATAATTGACACTCTTACTTCATATGCCTCCACGTATGCAGCCTCTGCGCTTGATAACGCTGGATTCGTTTTCAGGATTTGCTTCAAGTCCGCGAGCCGCTTTTCGAGCGCCAGTTGAATATTCATCGACACTTCTCCGACTTGGCCTGTTGGGCGATGGGCGTTGCGATGGCCATCTGACATGTTGTCAAAGCGATGAAGATTCCAACGCGAAACGAGTCGTAATTTGATGGGCAGATGGTGGGTGTAAAGGTTGTATCGACGGTTGGACTGACAGTTAGTGAGAGTAGAGGAACCAGTAGATCGAGCGTGATCGGGTACTTCTACAGCGCTCGTCGTTTCGAGGTCAGGTCCAAGGCGCTCGATCCGCTGTTCGGCCACCTAGCCGAACGTGGGCCCGTGCTTCCGCTCGAAGCGGTCCAAAAGCCGTTAACTTGTTCCATATTCCCCTCCCTTTGTACCCTCATTCGATATCAAGACGATTAACTCATTAAATGCCATTTTGAGGATCTGAAGGTAAACGGCCGTTCGGGGATAATCGAGGCAGCTGAACGAAAGTGAATATGCCGTCCGTCGAGATACCAAGTATCAGGAGTGCCATGGATGTCGAGGAACGTCAAGGATAATCGAAAGAGCTGTAAGGCGCATAGAGAACAAACAGAGAGTAAAGTGTAGGTGTGTAGGTGTGCCTATTTATATACAGGCGAATAACAGTAGATGACGTCCACAGAAGAAGACCAAGATGAATACAAACTGAAAACCATGAAACAATAATCCATCGAAAGCAGTGAGGTCGGACTGAGCCTTGTTGGATTTGGTTCCGCATTAGGTTCCGGATCGGAGGAACAGTCGGTCTCCCTGGTTATCACATGGTCGGTTTCATACGATCGAGACTCGGCTCCACGCTTTAACACATGCATCGGCCCCTTGCTTTTGATTCCGATCCCCGTTCTATATAAACACCCATAACTCGGTTCATTTGTGGCTCAGCGTTTGTCTTATATCGCTGAGCAGTACGTTTCCCATTTCTGATATTCTTAATACGTTTGTCTAATTATCTGTAGCTAGTTAATCACACAGGTGATTAATATTACAGCGTTTGTCTTATATCGCTGAGCATCTATTACACAGCCGTTGACTACAAGGTTATGAGCCCTGAGCTCCTATACGCTCACTCCTATGTCAACCGCCCCTGTCGCTCCTACAGCTCCCGCTGTCCTCGCTCGGTGTGCTCAGGGGTGGGAACCCGACTCAGCCGCAATGGATTCGCGCTCTACGAAACCCATGAACGACTTATTGCTCGTGCAGCATCTAAGAACGGCGTGTACCCAACCACCCTTCATACGATTTACCCCGACTTCGGTCTAATCGCGTCTGATTTCTCCCAGTGCTAAATGCTGTTATGGGGTTCCCATCTTCGTGCTCCAGGCGCCGATGCAGCGCTTCATCCGTTATGTCAGGCGCACCCGTGATTAGACCGAAGTCGGGGTAAATCGTATGAAGAGTGGTTGGGTACATGCCGTTCTTAGATGCTGCACGAGCAATAAGGCGTTCATGGGTGTCGTAGAGGACGAATCCATTGCGGTTGAGTCGGGGTTCCAATCCCTGATCAGAGCGAAAGCTTCCCGACGGAGATAAGGCGATGGCGGATGTTGGGTACATAGTAGACGTTGAGAAATTCCCCATTCGTTTCTTTTCCATTCACATGTGTGGCGAATTTGAGGGTGCCGGAACCGAGTGCCTGGATGGTACCGCTTTCTGCCGTAGTGATTGACCGGGGCACCTCACAGCCTTGCAGGATGAGGCACGATCCGCTCGCTACGTATACGTTCACATACTAGTTCTACGAGAGTATCGACTATCACAATGACATGATTTTTCCGGGTTCTGAAAGTCGCACCCTCGGCAAGGCACTTGAGCTGACGCTAGGGTAGGCAAATGGAACACACTGGTAGAGAATCTTAATCGGAATTCAGATGAAAGAATTCGGTCCTAAAGTATATATAGGAATGTCATAAGGAGGTCACAGGTGAGTGAATCGAAATCGAAAATCCCCAATAATCATGGAACAGGCAGGGGCTGCAATAATTCTAGGAGAATACGGAGCATGCGGATTACAATTATCCACGTGCTCCGAACCACAGAAGGAATTATTGTGGGAGAATCGTGTTCGAGGTTCGGTCCTGGCTATCTACGGGACTAACCTACTTACAACTGGAATTACGCAGTAACAGGGACAGGAAATAACGTAATGATGCGACCACGGTGCGTGGTTGGAGGGTTAGCAACTGAGAGAAAATCCACGGGCAAGGAGCCTTCTGGATCCTGTAAAGAGCAAGAAAACCAAGTCATATGAATAATAACATTCTGGTCTGGATCATGACCAAAAATACAAACGTCGTACCATTCATTCAGACTCACCTGGGAATGTATTGAACAAAGTGTTGTTCGATCGCCTCAATAAAGAATCAGTGAACACACTGTTCATTCACTCTATAGTAAAGACCGTCAGACCAGGTACAGGCCCGGAACTCGATTAGGAATGTGAACAAGTACTCAAGAATATTGAATGAAGTACAACGGACTGCCAAGGATATGTGCCAAACTACCACCATTCATCACGGCCTTCATATCTTCTGCTTCCAGTTAGATCCGACTGAAATGCTCAACAGCAACGGACATGGTGGGCGAGAAGGGCGCACGCAGCATGCATAGTGATGAGAACTGGATCGAACAGAAGCTACAGGGGAGAACTCAAGGTGTAACACCTTGCCGTGATCTCAGGCTGTCGAAGGGGCGTATCCGCGTCTCTGGAGGGCATCGAAATGCTTATGCACATATCCTAACTATGAGGCTGTAAGAAGAAAGAGAAAGCCATGGAGTAGGTGAAGGATATAGTGATCTTTGCCTTGCTGGAGACCATTTCTAACCAGATTTCAAGGCCATAAGACCGATGGCAAAGCATGTGAGACATTATGATGATGTGGAACAAGTCGATGAATAAGAGAGCCGATTAGCTTCTATACTAAAAGACTAAGTTTAAGCTTTATGCATCGTATATCAGCGTGCATATCGTCAATTCCAAAATCTGCGCGGCGGACTGTTTACCTCCCTAATATAAACTACCACCTACGGAGTTGGCTTGCGTTTTGGGCTCCAGAAAAGACATAGCTGCACCCTGTAATCACGCAGCTGCGATCTCCACCACAAGGAACGCAGGGGATTCCAGAAGAGAGCCTTGGTGATATAATCATGTCATCTTGTACTTGGTAGTACCACACAGCAACGCTCGCGACGCCATAAGATATTCTCGATTCGTCTCCGGAATGGGCTCGCGCCTACAGCTCCCCTTGCACCCGGATGGTCGGGTAGGCTTTTACTAGCATGATGAGAATGCCCCCACCAAGTGTAGGGAGGCATGTACAGATGGCATGGGTAGTGGTTCTCCGCTAGAGTAAATGGACTACACCAAAGATTATATGAAGTCGAAAAGGACACCTCGGACAAGTCCGCAACATGCCATTCCGTATATTGAGACCAAGTTTAGACAGCTTAACATTGCAACGAGCTTCTGGTTCGTCCTGCGTCAGGCGTCACCCCATCGAGAGTAGGAGTTGAGCGGTGTCTTGTGAGGAAATCCTCGCGTCAACCTCTTTGTAAATTTCTCTGTACACATAGAGATCCTTGAGGAGGGACCGTAGAACTCGAAGGCGATAAAGGGATCGGGACTAATATCTGTTCGCGAATCGCGAAGTCGCTTGCAGTGGTTTCGGCAAGCAAAAGACTGTGGTACACGCTCTTTCCGGTTCGACGGCTTCGATTGGAAGAAGCGGGGCCATTTACTACTGTCGTTGGAATAGATTAGTTGTTGGGCGTAGACCCGTCGTAGGTTGGTTCACTCAACGACTGGCCTCTGATCCTGCTGCCTCCACACACCCGGTACTCGCCTTGTTCATCAGCTTACTGAGCCCGAAGATGAATTCTGACGGGCAATTTGGACGCTATGAGCAGATAGTAACCTTCTCAGAACTCGCTACTGACGATCAGCAATGTCTCACGTACGTTCCTTGCTCGTCTTATTACTCACCTTGCACAGCGAGGCTCACATCTGCTGTCCATATTGCTTGCCATCACGTCCCCCATCAATCCCTTGGACCCCGCTTGATACCGTGGTTGATTTTGGCGCCCTGGACCGAGCAGCACGACGAGGACGATCACGACCTTAAGCCTACCTTCCACGCAGGTCAGTATCGCCTCCCATCATGCCCTCATCCCACCCACGATCAGAAATCCCCGGTTGTACGCCATTCAACCGCTTCGGCTCGATCCCACCGATCGGAACATGCACGCGCGCGCCTATAATTATTCGTTGGTTCGTGACTTAGGGGTATTGTGTGACAGGCTATAAGCTGGGAGAGAAGAAGACCGCCGAGGAGCTCGCTGCGCTTGACGCCGAGGACGAGTCTCTTGCCAAATGGAAGGCCTCCCTCGGCATCAGCGGAGTGAGTGGGAGTGCCCCTGCTACTGGACCCCAGGTGCGTCTCTACATCACTCCCCTGCTTGAGAGGTCTCGGACATCGCATCGAATGGGTCCTACACCTTTAATGGGGGGCTGTGATGCAAGTACTGAGACGACATTTTACGAGTAGGTCACGGTGTTGTCCCTGTTCCTAGAATCGCCCACTTTGTCCCATCCACTTTCCCTCGACTTGACCAACGCCGCTGAACTCGGTACGCTGAAGGACCACCCGATCAAGATCAAAGAAGGCGTCGACTATAAGTGCGTCTCCTGGTGCTTGTCCTGCTGAATCAAGGAACGGTGTCACTGATGAAAGCGCTTCTCTTATAGTGTCGGAATCACCTTTAGGGTGAACCACGGTATCACCTCTGGCGTACGATATATCCAAGTCGTTAAACGTAGTGGAATAAAGGGTATGTTGCGGCTTCTTGACATGAGATGATGTGGAAAAGGTACCGGAATGACGGTGGCTCTCGTGGGGGGCTGACCACTGTTGATGGTACTCGCTCCAAGGAGCCATACCAGGGTGGTTGCTACGGATGTTGGTGGCGGGTCGCAATCCGGTTTGGCAGCTAAAGAGGAATGCCTGGTTCTATTCGTTACATATTCCTTCTTTTATCCCTGTCTGGACAAGGATAGTCCCCACCCCACACGACGGTGGCCATTAGCCTGCCATCCCAAAGTCTACAGCGTAACCGCAGCGCTGGCTCATGGCTCATGGATTCCCAAAACGAGGGAAATATTGTACTTCTTCACCTTCTTACCATACCATGATGGCAACGCGGAGGGGTTAGGTTCCCTATCGCAGGCCTTCGCCTTATTCTCGTTCCGTACCTTCATCCTTACATCTGACATCACTCAACTCAAAACATTCTTTGCTCTACTAACGCATTGCCAATGAATAGTGGACAAGATGGAGCAAATGCTCGGCTCGTATGCTCCCGCACCAGACGGTAGTCCATACACAAAGAAGTTCCCGGAAGAGGAATCGCCTTCTGGTATGCTCGC
>Ga0307515_10023653_pt1 | contig 10753 bp, 1 predicted proteins | sample 17_EM_MG_FD_194513 | JGI IMG/M metagenome (GOLD analysis project Ga0307515, IMG submission 194513) | Populus trichocarpa ectomycorrhiza microbial communities from riparian zone in the Pacific Northwest, United States - 17_EM | ecosystem: Host-associated > Plants > Roots > Unclassified | place...
TCTCCAGCACGGCCCGCGACTGGGTTTTCTCTAAGATAGAGTTTTTCCTATAGAAGGTATTAGCCTGCGTGGACCCACTAGGGGGACCGGGACGGGCGGTAAATTGAATTTATTATTATTATTATAACTCCGTAGTTATAGATAAACTAATAATAAAAGTTATAAAAACTAAAAAAGGACTAAATCCCTTTTATAGTATAAGGGGGTTTTTAGTTACGGATAGCTTCTACCTTCTCTATATTAACTTTAATTCCTTTTATAGTAATAATAAACCTAAGGTACTTTATATATTTTACCCTAAATTTATATTTCTTAATATTAACTTATAAGCTTACGTTCCGTAGTCTCTCTAGGACCTTTTTAATATAAACTTAGTGCTTAAGTTTATTATTTAAGTATATAAGAATATTATCTAGGTATACTATATAGAATTTATTAAGGTAGTTAAAAAGGATATTGTTTATATACCTTTAGTATATAGCCGGCCTATTTATTAATCTAAAAGGAAGGACTTTATATTTATAGGACCCGTAATAGGTATGGAATATTATTAAATCTTTAAATATAGGGTTAATTCTAATTCGGTAGAAAGCTTAGCGGATATTAAGTTTAGTAAAAATCCTTACCTAGCTTAAACGTGTAAGGGTCTTATTAATTAAAGAAATTGGATACTAATTCTTTTAAGTAATAGTATTTAGCTTTTAGTAGTTAATATAAAAATAAAGGCCTTTATTAGGCTTTTTTATAAATAGGATAGAGGAAGTAAAAGGGGCTTAACTTAGCTTGATAAACCCTTTATTAAGGTTATTAATTAAGTACTACTTTATTACCTTTAGCTTATCCATTAATTATTAGTAGAGGGGGCTATATTTTAGTAAGTTATTAGCTTCTAATTAAATCTTATAATTATATGTTTAGTAGGGGGGTAATATATTTAAAGCTGCTTTTAAGAACGCGTCTTTATAGCTTAAGAGGTAGGTAGGAAGAAGGCGCTTAACTAGCTCCTTATTACTTTCCTTAACTAGCCCTTCTTCCTTCTTATTAATAATCTAGTTAATTTTATATAAGCTAATTATAAAAACCTTATTATCCTTTTGGTATATATTAAAGTAAAACCCTATAGCACTAATAGCCGCGATATCTAACGTAGGGGGGTTACGCGATAGTAGGGGTATATATAATTTCCGAGGCTTCTAGGGTATTAACCTTCTTATTTCTCCCTTTAGCTCCTACTATATCTTCTAGAGGCTATCTCTTGTATCCTATTAGTAGGTCCTCTTCTATATAGGTCAGATCTCCGCAACTTAGGCAACTTCTATATTACTATCCGTTCCGCTTCTATATATAAAGTTTTCTTTAACTATAGCACTATAGGAGAGTATCCTTATTAGTATAGGGTTTTTACCAGCTTTGTAACGGGCGTCTTTTTATATAAAGGCTAGGTCCTAGTCCCTAATATCCTACTTATAGGTAGGATCCGCCTCTACGGCTAATGTCCTATAGTTAGTTTAGATCTCTTTAATAAAGGAGGGTAATTTTAGTCTATCCTTTAGCTAAATAAGCTGCCTTTATTATATGTTTAGCTAGATATTAAAATAGGATATTTACTTCTGACTAAAGATTATATTATAGGAACCTAGGTTTAGGATATAGAAGGGTATACTATATAGGTGTTGTCTATTAAGAGAAATATATAACTTTAATATATAGGTAACCGGCTTACCAGCCTAGCCGTTATAGCCTTTTACTTAGATAGGCTTCTCTAGCTAAGTAGCTTTTATATTTAGAAACCTAGTAATATTAGTTATATAAGCAGTATCTATAAAGGTAAAGCTATTTACTTTAGTGTTAATAAGGGCGGTTGTATTAACTCTATATATATTTTAAAATACTATATATAAAACTATAAAGTATTTTCTACCTATTAACTAACTTAGATTAATCTCTTTAAGATTAATAGGGTACCCTAGGGGGAAGTTTTTCCCTAGAGTTCTTTTTTTTTAACTTATTAGACGTTTCTGCTTCCTCTATCTCCTTAATATTGCCTATATCTTTTAGCTCCGGGCAGGATAAAGTAAAGTATTTATCTTTTCCGCAGTTAAAGCACGTGGCCATAGTAGGGTTAATTAGGGTGTTATAGTGGGTATTAGTTAGGGGCGTAGCATATAGTTAATTGGGAGAGGCCCGCTAAAGGGCAGTTGTACCTACCTTAGGTATAAGGATACTTTCTACTAGTTTTCTAGTGCTAGCCCTAGCAGGTATAATTGTCGGTTTTTAATCGCTACGGGATTTCTTCTACCAATTGGTGCGGGTATCTATTCGCCGTAATTCTAAATCTAATAACAGATATTAGGCTGTAAGTCTTTAGTAGGTTAGTAGGTTATCTAGAGCTACCACGATCTTCTCTTATAATTAAACTATTAGTTTGTTATATAGGTCTAATTAGTAGTTTTTAAGGGGGACCTGGCCTTCGCCTGCTAGGTATAGGAATTAGGTCTAGAACTTAGTAAAGGATTAATTTAGTTTTATTATTAGGCGATTATAGTCATACCTAGCGTCGCGTACTTTGTTTGGGTTTATATAGATAGCCACTAGGTACTATAGCATCTTATTAACGGATGTAAACCGAATAGGTAACTCGTCCTCAAACTTGGCTTAGAGGTGCTTTTAGGCGTCCCTAGTAGTTTAACTAAAGAGGTAAAGCATCTTAGCTTCTTTAGAAAGGAAATAGTTGTGGTTAATATAGAGCTTTCCTCATATTTAAATTCTCTAATTCTTAAAAGTAGGGTCTATCCCGTTAGATAGTAGTTAGGGGTTAGGGAGCTTAATAGACTTTAATTACTTTGTTATTATTTCCATACTCCCTAGTATATTATCCTTAGTTAAGTAAATAGGTTAACTAGGACTTCTAGAAGGGAGAGCTAAGCTACTTTAAAAAGCTATAAGGCTGTCTAGGATCTCTTGCAGGGTCTCCTATATACTTTAAGCTTGGAAATAGTCGGCTTCTTAATTAGCCGTTAGGGCACGAATCTGCTTATATACGTCTATAATATTATCATTATCTTTAATTTTAGATCCCAATTGAATCTCGTGTTCTTCTTGGGTCGGGGCAGCTCTTTTAGATAAGCTCGCTTTAGGTGCCATTGTTAGCTTCCTAAGGTTCGTCGGAATTATACAATTTGGTTTTAATTCTAGGGGGTACAGGTCTAGTCCTATCTAGCTCACAAAGTGGGGTATTATTAAGGCCTTCGCAGGCAGTATAGAGTTGTTTTAATGTCTAAGTATAGCGCGTTAACGCGTTATTACAGACAAAGATCTTCTCTTTTTTAGGGGTAGGATATTATTAAGGCCTTCCTAGGTAGTATAAGGAGAGCTTAGTATAATGTAACGGCTTATATAAATGCCTCTAAACCAAAGCTTGTAGATTACTATCTAGTAAAGATACTAAGCTAAGGAGAAGAAGAAGAGGAGGAATGCTATTAGGGGTCACTAAAGATATAAAGGGGTCGCCAAGGCGCTAGTAGTAAGCGAGCCAATAGTAGCGTAGCAGAATTTGGCAGGTAGCATACCCTAGCACTATTATAATTACAGTAGCCCTAGATAACCTACTAACTTACTAAAGACTTACAGCCCGATATCTGTTATTGGATTTAGAACTACGGCGAATAGATACCTATACTGATTAGTAGAAGAAATTCTATAGCGATTAAAAACTAACAATTATACCTACTAGGGCTGGCACTAGAAAACTAGTGGAAAGTACCCCTATACCTAAGGTAGGTATAATTACCCTTTAGTAGGCCTCTCCTAATCGACTACGTACTACGCCCCCGACTAATACTTACCGTAATACCCTAATTAACCCTACTATGGCCACGTGCTTTAACTATAGAAAAGATAAATACTTTACCTCGTCCTGCTCGGAGCTAAAAGATATAGGTAATATTAAGGAGATAGAGGAAGTAAAAACGTCTAATGAGTTAAAAAAAGAAGAACCCTAGGGAAAGACTCCCCCCTAGGGTACCCTATTAATTTTAAAAAGATTAATCTAAGTTAGTTAATAGGTAGAAAATACTTTATAGTTCTATATATAGTATTTTAAAATATATATAGAGTTAATATAACCGCCCTTATTAATACTAGAGTAAATAGCTTTACCTTTATAGATACTACCTATATAACTAACGTTGCTAGGTTCCTAAATATAAAAGCTACTTAGCTAAAGAAGCCTATTTAAGTAAAAGGCTATAATAGCTAAGCCGGTAAGCCGGTTACCTATATATTAAAGTTATATATTTCTCTTAATAGATAATACCTATATAGTATACCCTTCTATATCCTAGACCTAGGTTCCTATAATATAATCCTTAATTAGAAGTAGATGTCCTATTTTAATATCTAGCTAAATATATAATAAAGGCAGCTTATTTAGCCGAAGGATAGACTAAAATTACCCTCCTTTATTAAAGAGATCCGAACTAACTATAGGATATTAGCCGTAGAGGCGGATCCTATTTACGAGTAGGATATTAGGGACTAGGACCTAGCCTTTATATAGAAAGACACCTATTATAAAGCTAGTAAGAACCCTATACTAACGAGGATACTTTCCTATAGTGCTATAGTTAAAGAGGACTCTATGTATAGAAGTAGAACGAATAGTAATATAAAAGTCGCTTAAGTTGCGGAGATCCGACCTATATGGAAGAGGACCTACTAATAAGATATAAGAGATAGCCTCCGGAAGATATAGTAGGAGCTAAAAAGAGGAATAAGAAGGTTAATACCCTAAAAGCCTTAGAAATTACGTACACCCCTACTATTATATAACCCCCCTATATTAAATATTACGGCTATTAGTACTATAGGGTTCTACTTTAATATATACTAGAAAGATAATAAGGTTTTTATAACTAGCTTATATAAAATTAACTGGATTATTAATAAGAAGGAAGAAGGGCTAGCTAAGGAAAGTAATAAGGAGCAGTTAAGCGCCTCCTTTTTACTTACCTCTTAAGCTATAAAGACGCATTTTTAAAAGCAGCTTTAAATATACTACCCCCCTACTAAATATATAATTATAAGATTTAATTAAAAGCTAATAACTTACTAGGATATAGCCCCCTCTACTAATAATTAATGGACAAGCTAAAGGCAATAAAGTAGTACTTAATTAATAACCTTAATAAAGGGTTTATTAAGCTAAGTTAAGCCCCTTTTACTTCCCCTATCCTATTTATAAAAAAGCTTAATAGAGGCCTTTATTTTTATATTAACTACTAAAAGCTAAATACTATTACTTAAAAGGATTAGTATCTAATTCCTTTAATTAATAAAACCCTTATACGTTTAAGCTAGGTAAGGATTTTTACTAAACTTAATATCCGCTAAGCTTTTTACTAAATTAGAATCGACCCTATATTTAAAGATTTAATAATATTCTATACCTATTACGGGTCCTATAAATATAAAGTCCTTTCTTTTAAATTAATAAATAGGCTAGCTACGTACTAAAGGTATATAAATAATGTCCTTTTTAACTACCTTAACGAATTCTATACGGTATACCTAGATAATATTCTTATATACTTAAATAATAAACTTAAGTACTAAGTTTATATTAAGAAGGTCTTAGAGAGACTACGGAATATAGGCTTATAAGTTAATATTAAGAAATATAAATTTAGGGTAAAACGTATAAAGTACCTTAGGTTTATTATTACTATAAAAGAAATTAAAGTTAATACGGAGAAGGTAGAAGCTATTTATAACTAGAAACCCCCTTATACTATAAAAGGGATCTAGTCCTTCCTTGGTTTTTATAACTTCTACTATTAATTTATCTATAACTATAGAGTTGTGGTAAAGCCTCTTATATAACTTACCTAGAAAAATATACCTTTTATTTTTAATAATAACTATATAAAAGCCTTTAAAGAGTTAAAGGATTGGCTTATCTCTTTTTTAATCCTTTATTACTATAACCTAAACCTTAAATTAATGCTAGAAACGGATGCTTCTAACGGAGTTATAGTAGGAGTTCTGTTATAGCTATATCTAAATAGTAAATAGTACCCTATTACCTTCTTCTTAAAGATAATAGACCTGGCTAAATATAACTATAAAGTATATAATAAAGAAATACTAGTTATTATTTAATCGCTATTTTAATAGCGTATAAAGCTTAAAGGCATAAGCTCTTAAATTAAGGTTTATACTAATTATAAAGCCTTAAAGTATTTTATAATAATAAAGTAGCTTATTAGTTAATAGGCTTAATAGGCTAAAATACTTTTTTAATTCTTCTTTATAATTATATACTGTCCTAATAGATAAAACTCTAAGGCTAATACTCTAACCTAGAAAAAACAGGACGTAGGCCTATAGGACGAGCTAAAGGCGTAGTATCGGATATGCGCCCTCCTTAGCCCTAAACAGATTAATCTATATATCTTTAAGAAACTAAACTCTAAATAAAGCAAGCTAGCGCCTATAGAAGGAGAGTTCTTAGATAAACTAATAGGACTAATTAACTATATTTTAACCGTAAATCGTACGGCTAAATCCCTAAAGGCCCTCTGCGATTAAGCTATAAAAGGTAACCCTAATTTAAAAATAGAAGATGGACTACTCTTATACTAAAAGCGGCTTATAGTTTTAGATATTAATAACCTATAGATAGAGTTAATATATAAAGCCCACTATTAAGTCTCTATAGCGTACCCTAGTTAAGATAAAACCTACTAATTACTATCGCCCTATTACTATTAGTGAGGACTCCTATCTAATATAAAATAATTTATTAGAAACTACTACGCCTATAAATGTATAGATACCCCTAGGGATCGCACTCCTAGCTAGTTACGACTACTACTAATTTTAAAACGCCCTTAGCAATATATTATAATAGACTTTAAGTTATTTTTAAAGGACGCCTATAGCTATAACGCGGCCTTTATAGTAATTAACCGACTATATAAATAATCCGTCTCCCTCCCTTACTTTAAAACTATAACTGTAAAGAATATAGCTCGCCTCTATATTAATAATATCTACCAATTCTACGGCGCTTTTAAATTAATTATCTCTAACTACAGTCCCTAGTTTATATTAAATTTCTAAAATAAATTCTACTATATTCTTAGGATTAAAATTAAGTTCTTTATTATATTCTAACCTTAAACTAATGGCTAAACTAAGATTATAAACTAGTATCTTAACTAGTAACTACGTCCCTTTATAAACTACTATTAGGATAACTAGTTAGAATTACTACCTATAATAGACTACGCGTAGCTTACGCTCCCCTATAATAGTATAGGGATATCACCATTTAAACTACTTAATAGGTACGCGCTATAAACGTTTTTTAATTAGAATAGGCCTACTAAACCTATAATGGCTCGCGAACGCCTTAGCTATAAAGAGGCCTAGGTATTTACTAAGAGAATATATAGGGCCTAGAAGACTACTTAAATAATTATAAAGAAGGCGTAAGAAAAGAAAGAGGGTAATATAAATTAGCATTATTATAAAATAGACTTCTAAGTAGGAAATAAAGTATAGGTATTAATAAAGAACTAGAAAACCTAGAGACTAAGCTATAAGTTAGACCACTAAATAGCTAGTCTATATAAGATTTTAAAAAAGGTAAGACACTCCTTTAGGGTTAAACTACCAGATTTAATAAAGATCCACCCTATTTTCTCCCTAAACCAATTATAAAAGGCTATAAACAACCCATTGCCTAGATAGTATAACGACCCCCTACTACTAATTTAGATTGCAAAGGATAAAAAATAGGAAGTTAAAGAGATCTTAGCAGTTAAGAAGGTCTGTAGTGTCTTAAAATACTATATAAGCTAGGTTGGCTATAATAAGGACTTAAAATGGTATCCTATATCTAATTTTAAGTACTCCCTCTATAAACTATAGGACTTCTACCTAGCCTACCTAGACCTCCCTAGACTACTAAGCAAATTAAATAGCTAGATTAAATGCTAGGAAGAGGGGTTAGATAATTATAATAATCTAAACAATAATAAGGAACTTAGACAACGCCTAAGGGTAGGCTTTTTTAAGAGGGGGGGGTGATATAATAGTGCTAGGGCACGCTACCTACCAAATTCTGCTACGCTACTATTGGCTCGCTTACTACTAGCGCCTTAGCGACCCCTTTGTATCTTTAGTAACCCCTAATAGCGTTCCTCCTCTTCTTCTTCTCCTTAGCTTAGTATCTTTATGTCACGGAACCCCACCATAGGGGCCTCTATAGGAGAGCCCCGTGCTTTTGCGTATACCTCGCGTATAGCTTATGTCAGCTACGCGTAGGTATATCACCTCCTTACGCCCTTGACCCTTACGATCGATCGCGTAACGTCTTGTAAACTCCTTAAATATATACGCTTTATAGCCACTGCCCCCGTCCTATGACATTACGTTGCGCCTTTTTTACTACTGACGCTTAGCCTACGACTAATTCTACGTCTTTGTAATACTATAGGCGCTGCCAGAAGTAGCATGTTTACGAATTACCTTACTTTATACTTTTAAGGAACCCACAATAGTAAGATAATATCCTTTACTAGCTATTATGTCAAACCTAAAGAATAATCCAATACCTATACTTAACCTATAATGCTAATTAATCCTAGGAGAATTTAATTTATTAGCCCTAGCCTTAACCCTTAAAGAAATGGACACTAATAATGTCTTATCTTTTATTAACTATATAACTACGGATAAGTAAATGGAAGGGCTACTACCTATTAAAATTAAAATATAAGACGCCGAGACGTTTGTAAAAATAGTAGCATAAGACCCTAATAAATACTACCGCCTTCTATAGAACTACTACCTAAAGCTTATATAAGCCGAGATGCGTGCTACCTAAGATTGCGATATTATCTAAGACCTATAAGCTTATAAGGCGCTCGCTAATAATATATATTAAGAAACCGAAGATAACCTCCGCGTGTCTAAACGCGACGTCTAATAGTTAAAGAAGGCTGAGATTATACTAATTGCTACGGTTACTAAAAGAGAAGGTATAATTAAATACCTATAATCTTAGCTTAACGAGCACATTCGTAATAACGCTAGATACCTCTCTACTATATATAACGCCACCTAAGTCTCTACGCCCTTAGTAACTTTACCTACTTAACGCTTGACGGAGGGCTAGCACTAAGCAGCTTTACCTAACAGAAACCCTTACTAAAGCAGCCATAATAAAAGCCATAATAATTAGACCTAAACTACTACCGTAGGGTCTAATATATGCTACCCTAATCCCTTAGTCTTCTAGGGAGACTGTAAGGAATACAGCCATTAGAAGATATAAATCCGCGAGAAACTAACTTAGAGTACCTGCCTTTTTCCTATAGAAGATACTAAAATCGGCTATATTATTAGGCGAATAAAGGGTACACTATTTAATAGACTCTTCGCCTAATAGGAGACTAGTAGCCCCTGGAAGTGGCAGTCCTATTAAGAAGTCCTTAATAATCTCGACCTAATATACCGCGACTACGACCTACTGGCCACCAACTAAGCTAAACTACGTGCCCTAAAGATGAGCCCTATTGAATTATTTAACGAATTCTATATTAAATTCTAGGAATATACCAGAGCCCTCGCCTGAGACGATACTAAAGATTAAAAGGACCTCCTTAAAAAAGTTACTTATTACCTTAGTTACGTAGCCGCCAGCTATAACTATAACGATGTTTATAATATAGTAGTAGCTCTATAGAAGATCGAATAATAACTAAATTAGATTGCTACTACTAACCCTTACCTAAAGACCTCTTTATAGAAGCCCTCTAGGCCTACTAAACCTATATATACTAAGCTACCGACGCCTACTACCTTAAGTACTATTAGAACTAATATCGATTTCTCTATACTAACCTTCCTATAAAAACTCCTAGATGGAGAGCGCGAGCTACTTTAGAAACTAGAATGCTGCTATAAATGCTGTTAAGAAGGCTATTATTGCGATAACCTAAACTGCCTAATAGCTAGGTTTAGTAGCTGCCGCCTAATACCTAACCTAATACCCCAAACACTAAATATGTTACTATATACCACTACTATATAAGATAAAGACATAGTAATAGCGGTAGAGTTAGATATGGAAGCGGAAAACGCCAAGTCCTAGCCCTAAGTTGTAGGTTAGGACGCCCTAATAATAGAGGGATCTATATATCGGCTTGCTTAATAGATAACTCTATAAAGATAAATAGACGGAAATAGATAGTTTTACCTATAATAGGAACTACTACTAAAAAATAATATAAAAGCCGTTTTATAATTAATTGCGGAGCTACTAATAAATTTATAGATACCTAATTTGTGCGTACTTATAACCTACTTACCTTACCCCTTATTAAAGCCCGCGCCCTATAACTTGCTAACGGTAATTATACTATATAAAAGATTACCTATATAGTATAACTCTACCTAGATATAAATGGGCACCAGAAAGAACTCTAGGCCTATATTATACTACTTACTAACTGCCCTATTATCCTTAGAATAAACTAGCTTAAATAATACAACCCCGCTATTAACTAAAAGAAGAAAGAAGTAACCTTTAACTCTAAATACTGTAGAGAGACTTGCCTAGGGTATAGCCTAGCTGCCTCTATTTACTCCCTAGGATATTAACCTAAGGAACCCCTTATTATCCCACCTATAACTAACTGCCACTATATAAGTACCCTAGCCTTCTACTATATAGTACGTAAGA
>Ga0307515_10023654_pt1 | contig 10753 bp, 1 predicted proteins | sample 17_EM_MG_FD_194513 | JGI IMG/M metagenome (GOLD analysis project Ga0307515, IMG submission 194513) | Populus trichocarpa ectomycorrhiza microbial communities from riparian zone in the Pacific Northwest, United States - 17_EM | ecosystem: Host-associated > Plants > Roots > Unclassified | place...
TGCTAGTACGTTACCGAAATGCTCTAGAGATTATATCCTTCCTTATTAGTCACGGCCCTTTCTAAGGAGATATAACTTTCTCGCTAGTAAGGTAGTACTTATTAGTAGAAATAAGAATATATAATAAGCTTAATACGGCAGACTAGTGGTGGGAGACGTAAGAGTAGCTACCGCTTAGCGTAACTATAGTGCCGATTATATTAGCTAGCGATAAAACCTAACTAATATAACACGCTAGCGGCAAGAAAGCATGGCCGCTCTATATTTTAATTGGAAACATTAAACTACGCGTTTAACGATCCGTAAATTGACTAACCCTATTACTGCTTATATACCTCCTAGTCTATATACCTAGCAACTAAATAATGTAACTAGCGGTATAACATAAGACCCTTGCGGCCATCCTTAAACGTATACTTTAGCGATAACCCTACTACTAGTATAGTTATGCTAATAATGCCTACAGCGTTAGAGAAAGCTGGTAAAGAAGGAGTACGTTTCCTATACGCGGATGGCTAGGATTAATACTACTTTCTACTTCTAGCTATATTTATAGCTGATTATAAAGAATAGGTTACGCTTATAGGTATTAAGAGTAGCCGTAAATGTTTGACTTGTTATATATATATAAATAAACGGCATAATCTAATAACTGCTATTTAGCGACCGTGGCCGTTTTATATATACTAATTAACAAAAGACCAAATACGAATGCAGTAGGAAGGTTATAATACTAATAAGAAGGATAACTTAGATTATATTTGGCCGTTTTGCAACTTTATATAGGGCTATAATCTATCTAATATCTATAAGATAATGGCGCCTAATTTTCTACACTAGGTGCTTAAAGGCCTTACTAGTGAATATCTTATATACTGGATTAAGGGGCTTATATAAAGCGAAATATAGGCTAGAAAATATTGGGGCCTCGATATCCCGCGCATAGATGGTTGCGGCTAGGAGATATTAAATATTAATATACTTATTACTACCCACTTTATATAGGTGGAATAATTTACCGATATAATAGTATGGGATAGCTGGGTAAATGTCGGCTAATGGACAGGAAAGATGTATAAATCTCTGTTACGACAATTAGTCCCCGCTATAGCACCCTTACTAAAATAGAATAAAGGCGCCATGCTATTTATCCGGGCGTTTGTGGACTTTACTATACTATTTTAATATGTATTACACAACGAATTAACCATCTAGTACCTAGTAGTAGCTATTTATAGAATAGATAAGATAAAGGATGTATTCCTTCTATTTCGACTAAGCAAGGTAGGACTACTATACTTTAATATTCCTAAGCTATATACTATTACCTACTATCTAGAGAGTATTTAGTAACTAGGAGTAATTAGAGGTATAGATATAGAGTATTCGGAGCAAGTATATAAGCTATAAAAGGTATTCTACCGTAGGACTAATAAATGGAACAACTACGAAGAGCAGATGCTACGATATAATACTATATATCTTAATACTATACTTTAGAACGAACTTAAGCTATAGGCGTTAACTAATATAATTGATACAGCAGACCTAATAAGCGTAATATAAATAATATGACTAGGCCCTATAGTTAATATATGCGCATATTGCTCGTATATATGGAACTTCGACGACTATATAACTTAGATACTTTAAGACCGGAGAATTAATATATCTATCTGGCGTATGGTTAAGGAGGTATAGCGCTAGATAGAGATTACTAATCTTATATTTAAACTAGCCCCCTTTATAAGGAAATGCTGTAAGTAGATTAACGGAATCTGGTGAATAGACTGGGACGTTAACCAACTAAAGGCCGATGACGATTGGGTATTAAAGATGCCCTTAAGCATCTATTATAGCGTTATATACTATATTCGCTTCGGGAAGAATACTACTAACACTAATAAGCTTAATAAGGTATTTGCTCGATATACCCCATTATAGGCTAATACTAAAGCCCCCTACTATAATGCTGTAATGGTGCAAGAATATAAGCGGGTAAATAACAGCCTCTATAGTAATAAAGTAGGGAGGCTTTATTTACTACTTACAATCTAGAATACTAGGTAATTAGATAGTGAGGGTAAATACCTAAAATACGCTGGTGCGTTAGTAGAGACCCTCTAAGTTTATAATGGTGGTAAGATTAATATAAGAACCGGAATGCTTAAAGTGTAGAGTATAAAGCTATCTAATAGCAGGACGAAACGTACGCTAGATGCCCTCTAGATATATAATATTAACCATATTGCAAGGCCCATCTTACTTATGCTGACAGACATTAACGTTATAGACTGTTTCTTTATAAATAACTATAGTAATTAGGATATATATAATACTATATATAATAAAGATTTCGAGCGAATAAATAGGGTATAGGTTAATATATATGTAAGGAAATAGGCTCGCACTAGGTAGTAAATAAATATAACTTAGCCGAAATAGCGGTAAGTTGCGACTAGCGGCGCTGGATTATAATAAAGGGGCAAATTGCCGCGACTATAATAAACTAGAATATAACACCACCACGCATCGCCCTTTACGCGCTAGCTACCCTTTATATCCTATACACCGTACCATCTACCTTAAGAGTAGGTAAATATCGCGAGGAACTAGGCTTCTGTGCGGTATAGAAAAAATATTACGTAAAGTAGGACCTTATGCTATAGTAAGGCAATCTAATCGCCCCGTTATAAAGCCTAATAAACAGTTAGGCCGCCCTCCTAACTTATTATTATAAGTTTATTAAAGCTCCTTTCTATATACTTAGCGAGAAATGCCTAATTTATATTATAAAAGTTAACTAGGTTGTTGTTTAAAGTATATTAGGTATAAGACTCTAGACTGTTTAGCGTCTTTAAGGGAAGTAAGGTGTGTGTAAAAGCTAAATAGTTCTACTAAACTAACATACTTATCCTCTACCTATTCTGTAGAAAAGTAAATAAAGACGCTGTAAGTTAAGTAGTAGCTTCTAAGATAATCTAGATCTTAAAGGGGATAATATTGGGCTCTATACCGTAACTATCTCCATTAAAAGGCAAGGCTGTTATTAATATGCCACAGTATAACCTATTATTGTTAATTTTGATAACATTATCCTAACAGACAGTCCCGTTCTTATTAGACGAAAGCCTACAAACCCTAAGCGACCGCAAGATATCTGAAACCCACACTTAAAAGAAACGTATATATTACTTAAATGAATAACCGCTATGGGATAACTTTAGACGATGTATAAAGCAGCTACTTAGCCTAGTTAATATAATAATATACGGTATTACTTAGATATATCTTATTGTATAAGTAATAATAGGCTCTATACCTAAAGAGCTTTATCTCTCTCCCTAGCCGGAAATAAATATAAGCGGTCTAAATATACTAATAAAGCAGACGTAGAAAGAGGCGATTGCTATTGCAGACCGTTACAAAAACCCGATAAATGGAGCATTAAGTATGCTACTAGGGCCGGCGGCACGCAAGGTTCGCGGTCCTTAGATTTAGTAGCACTATACTAACCGATTTTCTAGCTATATAACCAGCTTAGCGTATTTTAGTATTATATAATAAACGTAGTGCGCGATACTGTTACTAGGAGCTATAACTGCCTTAAACTAGATACCGAGGCTGTGGTAAAGGAAGTAGCGGAACTACTTAAGAATAACCGCTTTACGCTTGGTGGCCTAGTTAGTACTTTACCTTTTACTATACCTAACTAACTAAGGCTAGAATAGAGAGATAAGATTTAGGGCGCCGATTATCGCACGTTATATTAAGCGCGTGTTCTTTAATACTGGGCTAAGGTTACTCACCCTTAATAAGAATAGTACTAACCTCTTCTTGCCTATTATAGCTAATACAATATGGCTTATATGCGTAGTAATTTAATATACTCTTAAGGACTATAGAAGCGGAATATAAGTTATTTATAAGTTTAAAGCTAACGCCATAATTACAGGTAAATCTATGGGAAGCCTTTTACTATACTTACTAAAGCGTATTATAGATAATTGGGAGCGACTACGGAATACCTAGAAGAGCTACTAACCTAAATATAACGAAAGGCTACGCAGGCTACTTCTATAATAAGTTAATAAGATGCGGAACATAACTAGAGATAAGATACTATAGACTTAGCAGGCAATTAGTGATCTGTTTAAGGATACTATAGAAAATCTAGAGGAACTAGATCCTAAGTACGATAATAGGTTTACTTAATAACCGTATACTATAAGTGTAAATATATAATATTATATTAATTATATCGCAACGTTATATCGCGATACTCGCTATATACTATAGCACTTTACCGCCGTTTTCTATATTATAATATCGCGCCATTTTAATTATTATATATGGGCTAATAAAGATAATATAATAGGACAATAGTAGCCTAGCATATTTATTGCAAAGAATAAACCCCGAAACTATATATAAGGTCTCCTTCTCGCAGTATACTAATAAGACGATTTTAATACTATATAACTATAATATTAACGCCATCTAAGTGCGCCTTAAATAAATTTAAGGTAATAATAAATAGGAAACAGGAATTAATTACCGTATTTTGCGGTATACTTTCGCTGGCGAGTCTAAGGTTATAGATATTATGGATAGTACTATACTAAAGGATATAAAGGCCCGCCTACGGAGTGGAGATAGACTAGTAATACTAGAATTTGCTAATAAAGAGGATAAGAGTAGAAAAGGCAGCGGAATAAATAGGGAAAATAACGGTAATAAAGAGGATAAGAGTAGAGAAGGCAGTAAGATAGACGGGGAAAATAATAGTAAGAATAACGGCGAGAATGAAGATGGTTAGGGGTTTAATGGTACTGTGCTACTATCGCGGCAGGACTTATATAAATATTAAACTTAAAATAATAGGTTAACTAAAGGGCGTTATTAGGCGTATTAAGGCTATACTATACTACTATTAGGTTAAAATATGTTCTTTATATAGTATATGCCAGGCGCGTAAAATAAGTAGAGAATACTAATTGTGTAAAATAAGTAAAGGGTACTAACTGCGTAGAATAAGTAAAGGGTACTAACTGCGTAGACTAAGCAAAGTATACTAATTACGCGGAATGGGTAAATACTACTAACCGCGCAGACTAAGTAAATACTATTAAGTGCGCGGGAAGAGTAACGCTTATCTATTACTTAAAGTAAGCAAGATATATAAAATGCGTAAGGGGGGTATTATATATTAATTGCGTATTAAGTGTAGAGAGAGCTTAATAGAATAAAGGCACTACTTACCTAGGTGGCTGTAAATGCGCAATTAGCTATACCGCGTTATTAGATGCGGCAGTATGCTATACCGCGTTATTAGATGCGGTAGTATGCTTATACCGCGTTGCTAGATGCGGCAGTATACTGTACCGCGTTATTAGATGCGGCAGAATGCTACACTGCGTTGTTAGATGCGGCAGAATGCTATACCGCGTTATTAAATGCGGCAGAATGCTGCACCGCGTTGTTAGATGCGGCAGAATGCTACACCGCGTTGTTGGATGCGGCAGTATGCTTGTACCGCGTTGCTGGATGCGGCAGTATGCTGTACTGCGTTGTTAGATGCGGCAGTATGCTGCACCGCGTTGTTGGATGCGGCAGTATGCCGCACCTGAGTCGATACTATACGCTACACGTTACAGTGCGCGGATTGCGCATTTGGCCGCCAAATGCCGCCAAATGCTGTAAAAATGCTGGTAAATTTTTTCCTGACGAAACTAACCACTATAAGAGCCACGTCTCCTCTTAAGGTACGTTAATATTAGCTTTACGGCTCTTTCTTTTTAAGGGCTAGCTTATAACCTCCTTAATAAAAAAGAGAAGTAGCTTATCCTCTATAATGGTATCGCTATTATAGTACTACTTCTATTTATAGAAGGCCTAGAGCTAGATAACGCGTTAATTATAGGCCGCAATACTTTTAGGAAGGGGGGGGTATTACCTTAAACTCCTTCTACTTTGGATTGTATATTAAAGACGTATTCTTAGGCCTTGTAGTATACGTAAGGGCGAGGACATACTACGCGTTAGCGCGTAATTCGGCATTATTAGCGATATTAATCTCTACGCGGTTAGTCAGCGCTATTTTATATAGTAGGTATAATAGCAGACGTGCTACCGCGATTGAGGATTAGGTAGGGAAGACTTTTTTATATATATTTGGGGCCTTAATAGCCCTAATTACCCTACAGTCGGCGTTAATTAGCGGCTTAATTAGCGGGCGGCCCTTAATACGCGCCCCCCTATAGCTTAGCGCTGGTAGCGCTGTGGAGATCCTTAAATCTAACCTAGGTAGCTGGCTAAACACGTAATTTTTCAGCTAACTGACAATTAGCTAGGTAGTTAATACCACCCTATTAGTATAAGGGATATAACTTCGCTTACTACTTGTTATATAGCTCTACTAGTTCTATTACAGCCTATACTATATTACGTTTATTAAGTACCGCGGATAGACCGCAGCGCCACTAATTATACCCATTCTAATTAATCTAATTACGTTACATTTCTGGCAAAAAGTACTAATAGGAGCTGTCGTAATTAATATCTTTATTAAGGTATAACGTAATCTATAAGCTAGTGGCCTATATAAGTAAGTAGCCCACCTTACCTAACACGCGACGCGTTATTTAACAACCACCTAAATGGCACCATAATAGCAAGAGGCCCTTTTTTAAGAGGGTCGACCTAGGTGTTTAAGCCTATAAGCTAGGCTAAATTATATCCTTGTAAGGTGTTAAGAGGGCATATAATAAAAGGGGGCAGTAAAGGGGGTAGCGGTAGCGGCGGAGCGACTGTAATAGGTAGTACGTAAATATAGTATGTGCAAATTAGCAGAATACATAGTATATATATACCCTAGACGGTAGGTAACTAGCGTATAAATAGCTACACCAAATATAGTTATTTGTGGTTAAATAATTGTCTTATTTTACGATCGCGTGTTTAGTAGGGTGGGCTACTTACTTATATAGGCTACTAGCTTATAAATTACATTATAAGTAATATATAGAACGTTAATCCCCTAATATCAATTTTAACTTAAGTTTATAAGTAATAAGCCAATTAATTTTAGAGCTTTATTATATAGACATTAATTAATATATATAGAGATAAGGTTTTCCAGGGGGAGACCCCCTAGGACCCCCCTATATAGAGCTTTTACTTAATTTAGAAGTAGTAGTAAGATTAAGGCGCCTTAGTTACTACTAGGTAAGGATCTACTATAGTAACCAAGGCGCCCTACTTAAGCTAGGCTTAAGGATTATATTAGTCACAAATCTAATATATATTTAAACTGCAGAGCTTTAATATAGAGCCCTCTACGTAGGATCTAATATAGTAGATTATAATTCTAATTTAAAGTTTTATATATTAAATATTTTTAATACCTAATAACTAAATCGCCGCATAGCTAAAATTAAAGTAAATTTACTACCCTAACTTAATTAAATACGCGTATAAGAAGAGATATAACTATATATAAAGACGTCTAATATAATTAAGTAACTATATTATTACCTACCTAGCTTAAAACGCGATGGCTTGGTAATAATATAATAGCTTAGCGCCGAGTAATAGGAGGGGGGAGAAGGGGGAGAAGATTAGGGGTGGCTCGGCCACTGCAAGAAGGTCGTAATATTAGTATAATATTAAACTTTAAAAATTATATCCTGGGAGCTTAATTAACGACCCCTATATAAAACGTTAATAACGTTTAATTATAGAGCTTTAAACTAGTAGATCTTTTAGGAATACTTATTATAAGTAGCTCTAAGTATAAAATCTAGAATATTTAGTAGTGGTATAAGTATAGGACGGGGGTATATATTTGCGTTCCTAAATATTATTATATAACACAATTTTTAGGTAATAAAAACCGCCGTTAACGTTACTCGACTAACACCTACTGGAGGTTCCTCTGTCATTTCTATCTTCTCTTTTACCTATCTCCTTATTTAATACTATTTATATTGCTATATTAACCAATAAATCCCTTAATAGAAACTAGGGAGAGGTATTAAAGCGCCTTTAGCTCTTATAAGGAAGAAGAAAAAAGAAGAGAGGAAGGTATAGAGGAGGGAGTATTTATAAATAGGAGGAGGCCTACGAACGGGAGATTAGGTAGCTATAATATAAATATTAACGTTACTTAACTAATACCAACTAAACGCCCCTCCGTCCTTCCTATCTCCTCTCTTACCTATCTTCTTATTAGATGCTGTCTATATCGCTATATTAACTAATAAATCCCTTAGTAGGGACTAGGGAGGAGTATTAGAGCACCTCTAGCTCTTATAAGGAAGAAGAAAAGAAGAAAAAAAGGTATAGAGGAGGGAGTATTTATAGATAGGAGGAGGCCTATAAGTATAGGAGATTAGGCAGCCATAATATAGCTAGTAATATTACTCGACTAATATATACTAGAGGCTCCTCCGTCCTTCCTATCCTCTCTCGCCCGTCTTATTATCCGATACTATCTATATTACTATATTAACTAATAAATCCCTTAGTAGGGACTAAAAAGGGGTATTAGAGCACCTCTAGCTCTTATAAGAAAGAAGAAAAAAGAAGAAAGGAAGGTATAAAGAAGGGAGTATTTATAGATAGGAGGAGGCCCTATAAGCACGTAATTTAGTAAGTACTAATAGCATAAGATTCTTATATAAGATGGGCTTAATTACTTACTAAAATATAGGGTGTCTCTGTTACTATAGTAGCTACTATAGTAGTAGAGACGCCTTAAATATTTAATATAATTAACTACTAAGGCTATTAATATGGTGCGAATAATGTAGTTATTAATATTGTTTATAGCCTATTTTTGCTTCTAGTATACGCGTAAATCGTCCTTATATTTAGCGTAGAGCTAGTTATAGGTAGTAAGCTAGTTTAGGTCTAGCTTTGCTATTAATATAGCCGTAGGTAGTATATCCCTTAGTATAGGCCAACTTAGTAGTTCTAGCTTTAGAAGACCGTCTTTCTTTTTAAATAGGTCGATATACTGCTATACCTCGTTAGTTTTAGCTATATCTTAAATAATAAAGAACTATTAAATCTAATTAGATGGCTTATTAAGGATAAGGTTAATTTTTAATTTAGTAAAGGTCGTTATTTTTAAAATTTAATAGGTTAGGAAGGGTCTAGGTTAGGGTTTAGCTAGCGTCTTAATAAAATCTTATTTAAACATTCCAAACTTTTAATTTAATTCATTAGTTTAGATCACTAAAATTTAAAATTTTGTTACGGGGAGTACAATTAATAACCCCTACTAATAGCTCTAACTATATCTAATTTTTAATTTATAAATTAGCAGATTTATAGGTAATAGTTATTATAAGTAGCTCCAGGTACAGTATATATAAAATCTTAACTATAGTATAGAGAAGTCGTGGCTACTAATATACGGTCCTAAGTATTCTTAGAGGTTATATAACTTCTTATATAAGCAATATTTCCGCCCTTTAAAAAAATTCTAAAATTCTAAAAATTGATTAACGCTATAAATAGTAGCAATATTAATCTGGCAAGACTGCTAATTCTCTCTATATACTATTATATATATATCTAATAGCTCTAAAAGCAGTAAGAAGGTAGAATAAATAGGGGGATTAAAATTTAAAAAATTGGATTTCGCGGTTAAGCTATTTAAAAATTAGGAAACTAAGATAAATACCATATTCTCCGCTTACCTCTAAGCTAGTATATAATTTCCTATTTAGGAAAAGTTGTTTATAAGTAGTTACTACTACCTCTATACAAAATCTTCTTATTATACCTCTTTGGTCTTACTTATAGATAACTAAAATCTTTCTATATTAAACCTACGTTTAAATATAAGCCCTAAAAGCTTCTTAACTTATAAGATTGCTATATAGGTTAGCCTAGCTATCTTATCCTTTTCCTTAATATCTAGAACCACCTAGTTAAGTATTAAGCCCTAGCTTTTATATATAGTAAGAATAAAAGCTAGAGTAATTAGAAATTAACACCGTAAGTAAAAGCCTCTTATACCCTCCTATTTATAAAGTACGGAAAATATAGAAATAACTTTTTTACCATCCTACCGAGTAAATAGGGCAGGTTTATTATACCTATTTATTATAATTAGTAGTAACTAAGGCTGATCCTTTTTAATATCCGCGTGTCCCTTCTATACGATATCATTAACTATACTAGTAGTACCGTTTACTAAGCTTAGTTTAACCCAGATATTCTATATTAGTATTACTTTCACGCCAATATATAGGGCTAGATTTTCTATAGTATTGCACTAATTAGGAGTAACTTTCCGCGTACCTACACTAGTATTAACTAATTTAATAACTACTACTAGCTATAAAAGGTCGCGAAGCTAAATAGTGTTATACTTACCTATAGTAGCGCGTATACTATATAGCTAAATTATATTATTAAAGCCCGCAACCTTATTAGTAGACCCTACTTATACCTAGTTAAATAGACATGTCTATGTAGCCAAGCGAGCACTACAGCACCCCTACATCTCAGCAACACCAACATCATCAACATTCACAAAATTGAGCCTTGCTTGCTTGCTTTCTATATTAGTCTTATTTAAGAGCCAATACCTTATTTACTTAATTTCTAATAATTAATTGTTGCTATTAATGACTTAACGACCTATACGCTCGTCTAAACCTTCGCAAATCGTCCGTAAAAACCTCAAAAACTCAACTAATAACGACACACTCGACGAGCTAAACTCCTCAGAGGTTAC
>Ga0307515_10023655_pt1 | contig 10753 bp, 2 predicted proteins | sample 17_EM_MG_FD_194513 | JGI IMG/M metagenome (GOLD analysis project Ga0307515, IMG submission 194513) | Populus trichocarpa ectomycorrhiza microbial communities from riparian zone in the Pacific Northwest, United States - 17_EM | ecosystem: Host-associated > Plants > Roots > Unclassified | place...
TAATAGTCAACAAGTAATAATAACTGGTGGAGTAGTTACCCAACAGATTAACTCTAATTATATTCTAAGAATTACTATAAGAAAGGAACTATCTAGGTAGGGACTAAGGGTCCTTAAATACATAACCGTACTCCTATAAAATCCTTCTTATATATAATATACGTGTTATATATAAGGTACGTAAGTTCTTCTTATTTCTCTTATTTAATACGTAGCATATTATATAACCTTAGTTACTATTTCTTATTATATAGCTCTACCAGATCTATCTTAGACCGTGCTTTTATTAACTAACTAGCTTCTTCTAACTCTTCTCTAAGTAGTTATAATATTGTACTTAAAGCGTCCATAATACTATCTCCCTTCTCTTTATCTTCGTCCTTAAAGATTTCTAATATCTCTAAGTTATTTACTAGAGGTATAATATCCGTCTAATTAATTTAGTTAATATTGTTACTTATTATACCTAAAGCATCTTCTTCTTTATACGCGCAACGTTATACCCGCACTATTACTACTATATTATCGCTTAGTAAAATTATACCGTCTCCATGTTCTTGTTATGCGAAAAAAAGGTTAGTTTATATTGCGTTAGCAAGTCCTTTATCCTAGCAACCCTTCTTTTATTTAGAGTGCACTAAAGTAAACGTTTAATTATTCTATAATATTCACTCTACTTCTAATGCTAAATATACACGTCCTATAACTCTTAGTAGTCTTTAAGTTCCCTAAGTAATTTATTATAGGGTCTTATATTTAATCTGCTGCTATAAAGCTTAATAGTAATCTAGCGTAGGCTCTTGCTAAGCTTAAGCGTTCCCATAACGCTAAGTAGAAGGCCCTAAATACTTATATTATAGCGTCCGCTCGGCTACTTTGTCTTAAGAAAGTTTATAAAAAGGTTTATTTTAAGGAGTAGAAACTTATAAAATAAGGTCTATAGAAACTTAGTAATAAGAGAACTAACTCTCTTCCTATAAAGGGAATAACTCTAAGTAGTTCAGCAGTCGCTCTTCCTAGGTCCCCCTTAGGTAACTTATTTTTTAGCAATTCTTCTTTATTAATGTTGCCTAACCTATTCTCTTCTAATACTTCTATACCTTTCTTATAGTATTCTTTAAATTCTCTAATAGCTCCTAGGTAGTCTTATTATAGCCTATCTACTTAACCTTATACTATATTTTGTCATCAATATCCTTATAGCTAACGATCTTTAAAACTTGCTATTTGTCTTCCTTCTGTCCTCTATATATATCTACCTTATAAACTAGTAGCTTAATATTCCTATATACTGGCTTTAATATTATAATATACTATATAGGGTAGATCTTTATTTTAGCTAGTAGGTTTAACTTAAACGTAACCAGTAAAATTCTTTATATAATTTTAAAAGGTCCTAGTCTAACATAGTCTAACTTCTTACTTAGTTGTTAACTCTTGAAATTTTTATATAGTAGCTATACTTTATCTCCCTCCTTAAGATCTGGTCCCTTAGATCTCTTAGTATTATAGTACTTTTTTATTCTCTCTTATACCTTCTTTATTAATTCTATAAGGTTTATATAAAGATTTATTAACGTCTTTATTCTTTTTTTAGCTATGCTACTTATTTTCTTCGCTTATTATAGCAATAATAATATTCTTAGCTTATATCCGTAATTCGCCTTAAATAGTAATATACCCATTCCTTCTTAAGGTGTTATATTATATATAAACTATATAACTAGTAATAGTAATACCCAATTATTCTATACATAATTAATATAGTGCCTTAAATACTGCTCTAATGTCTAATTTAATCTTTTTATTTAACTATCTGTCTGCAGATAATATATAGTAGAAGTTACTACTCTAACTCCTTATTCCGCTAAGAATACCTCCTAAAATGCTGCTATAAATCTTAGATCTCTATCTAATATAATTTTACTTAATACTCTATATTTTATAAACACTTCTTTAATATAGATTCTAGTAATATCTTTTACTAAAATTTCTTCTGTATAGGCTATAAAGTATCCCCACTTTATAAGCTTATCTACTATTACTAAGATTACGTTATAATCCTATCCGGTAATAAGGTCTCTTAACTTTAGTAACTTAATAATAAAGTCCCATAATATAACCTCCTATAGTTTCTCTAGTATTTTAATAGGTTATAGCCCTCTATATAGCTTATACCTTATTAGTTTATTTCTTTAGCAATCTAAGCACTCTTTAGTAACCTTCCTAGTTATTCTCTAGATTCCGTTAATAATATACTCCTCTTAGAGTCTTAACACTAAGCCCATAGCTCCATTATATCCTTAAGTTAGTCCCTTATAAAAGTCTTCTATAAACTACTCTGCTATACTTCTTAGGATATACTTTACTTCTTAATTTTTGTATATATCCGACTATAGATCTTCTAGCTATACTTTTAGAATTCTTTGTTCCTAAAAGCTCTTCGGTAACTTATAAATCCCCTTTAGTTTATTATCTTCTTAAGTTGCTATAATTTTCGGATAATTATACCTAATTAATCCGTCTATATCCTTTCGTAGTAAAGCCCCTAATAGCTTCTCTTTGTTTTATAGTTTAGCCTTCTAACTTAGAGCATCTGCTTATGTGTTATCTGTACCCTTAATATACTAAATCTTAAAATAGTATTCTGTAAGCATCTCTACCTATCTAACCTATCTTTAGTTAAGTTCCTTTATTATTAGGAATCCTATTAAGTTCTTATAATCCGTCTTAACTATAAATAGTTTCTCTATACCTTATAAGAATGCTCTTTATTTCTTTAATACTGTAACTATACCTAATAACTCTTTATTATAGATATTATAGTTTAACTCTAGTAGTGTTATTTTCCAACTATAATATGCCACTAGGTGCCATCTATCTTAATATTTCTATATAAAGTATGCCCCTAGTATATAGTCTAATGCATCCATTTCTATAACCGTCTCTAGTCCTAGTTAATAGATTTTAAGAACTAGCTCTTAGGTAAATAATTCCTTAATTTTCTTAAATAGTTCTTACTACTCCTTTCCCTATATCTATAGTTCTTCTTTCTTTATTAGTTACGTAAGTAGCTTAATATCCTTTAACCACTACGCTATAAACCTTCTGTAGTAATTGCAAAACCCTAAAAATAATCTTAACTATATGATGTTCTTTAGTTCTTACTAATTTACTATAGCCTCGATTTTCTTTAGATCTATACTAAGTTAGCCTAGTTTAATAATAAATCTAATAAAATTAATCTTTCTGGTAAAGAACTTATATTTCTTAATTACTACTAGCATCTATTTTTTTTATAGTCTCTTTAAGACCTATTTAACGTGTTCCCTATATTCTTCCTTAGTTATTAAGTAGATAATAATATCGTTAAGGTATACTATAACAAATTTATCTAAATATTCTCCTAATATATTATTAATACGCTTCTAGAATATTACTAGTGCGTTTATAAGCCTAAATTATATAACTAATAGTTTATATAGTCCTTCCTTTAACCTAAAGGCTGCTTTTTATTTATTGCCTTCCTTAATCCTAATCTAGTGGTACGCCTATCTTAGATCTATCTTCGTAAAGATTTATATATTGCCTATCCTGTCTTAGATTTCGCTAATTAAGGGTAAAGAATACCTATCCTTTTTAGTAATGCTATTTAATTATCTATAATTAATATATAGCCTTAGTTTACTATTTTTCTTTAGTATAAATAGTACTGGATAACTTACTAAAGATTACAATAGTCTAATATATCCTTTTTATAAGTTTTCTTAAATAAACTCTTTTAGTACTCTACCTTCTTCTTTAGTAAGCTTATAGATTAAAAAGAACCTTAGACTTATTCCTAGTTCTAATTCTATTTTATAATCCTATACTATATACTCTAACAGCTTTTTACTCTTAGGTGACTATAATTTCTTACCATATTTATAGTATCTTTTTAGTATATAACTTAAGCCTCGCTTAGTCTCTTTATATATTACTCTAACTTAGTACTATACTAACTTAGCTTATTATTACATCTTACGTTATTAAGTATCTCTAATATTAACCTAACCTGTAATCTAATTAATCTTTAGATTATATTCTTATAACTAAGGCATTCCTAGTACTGCCTTATTATTTCCTAATAGTAATATATTAAAAGACATCTTAATCTGTCTCCCTTTAATAGTTATCTAAATTAGTTCTATTTTAAGATTAATAATCCCTCCTCTATAGGCTATTAGATCTCCTAAAATTATAACTAATAGGTAAAGATATTCCTTTTATCTATATAGTAATCCCATTCTTTTAACTGCTACTAGCGAGATATGGTTCCTTATTACTCCACTATCTATTAGCGCCTTAAACTATTAATCTTACTATTTAACTTATAAATTTAGGTGTTATCCTTAAATTCCTTTAAGGGTCTAAGGCTCTACTACTAGCTCCCTCTAGTTTTATAGGCCTCTACTTTTTCTAACTATTAGCTGCTTAATCCTACTGTACTTAGCTTATTCTTTAGCCAATACCTAGTTCGCTTTTTATCTTTAATATGCCATAGATATATATTCTCTAGGCATTCCCACTACTATTATCCATCTAGGCATTCTTCCGTAAGGAATCTTTCTAGTTAAAGTATTAAGTCCCCTTATTCTTAAACTTCCACTAAATGCTAGCTATATATATACTTAGCATTCCTATATTACTACTTATTTATTATCCAATATATCCTTATAAGGTATTTCCAATTCTTTTCCTTTGGATTTTTATATATCTTATATATATTATCCACGCATACAATCTATAATAGCGTATAGTGTACTAGGTGCTTTAGGTTAACTTTTAACTTATCTTTATTTTTAAGTTTAAACCTCTATCGTACTAATCTAAACGTTATAACTTCGTTTACAGGTACTAAGATACGCCTCTTACTTCTCCAGTCCCCTAATCATTTCTTTAGATCTTTTAACGTTATAATTAAGGCTCCTTTAATATAATTTATAGCCTTCTCTATAATTAGGTGGTCTTAAATAACTTTTTCGTCTAACTATATATAGAAATCTTCCCACTTATTATTATGCCTTTATCTATACCACTTTTAGTATAGTTACTAGAGTATATACGGCTTATTTATAAGGAAGTATCTTCTTATTACTATATTGTAACAGCCCTTTATATATCGTTCCTTAAATCTAGTAGGGATCCCTAGATCCTCTTCTTACTCTAGTTTAGTAAGCTACTTAGCCCTTAGTATGCCTGCCCTAGGCCTATTAGTAATTCTTTATACTAGTGCTTTGTTCCTTATATATCTTAATATACTAAATCTCTTATCTAGTTTCTATTCTTACTATAAGGTAATTCTTACTCTAAATTCCTTTATGGTTTCTTTTCTTTCGCGTCTTATAACTAGATCCTTAAAGTTATCCTACTTCTTAATCTTAGTATTAACTTTTCGATCTTTAGTCTAAACACTATATTCCACTAGTAAGTCCTTTAGGTTTATATATTTGTCTCCTAATTTAACTGCTGTTTATATTATAGATTCTCTAATCTATAAAGAAGCTCCTTGCCTCTTACCTATAGGTATCCTAATTTGTTCTCCAAATTCTTAGTCCCTTAGATTCTTTAATCCTAAGCTTGCTTCTAACTTAAGCTTAGCTCCCGCCTTAGTCTAACTAGGCGTCCATAGTGTTCTTATCTCGTCTTAAGAGTCTTAAATCTTACTTATCTTGTCTTAAGAATCTTATACTATTAGGAATTCTTATCCCGAGCTTATTTATATATCTTTAAACTAAGCTACTACTCTGCTCCATCGGTTATTGTCTATTATAGGTCCTTAAGCTTACCTTATCTTATCTTAAGAATCTTAGTCGTCTCTTATCTCGTCTTAAGAATCTTAAGCCTTTAGCCTTTTGCCTTTATTAAGTGCCGAAGTAGTTCGCTGTTTTACTTCTCTTATATCTTATAAAGCGATAGATATTATATCTAGTGGGGTCTTAATCCCTACTAATGTTCCCTATTCTATAGTGGAATTATCCTTTACCTCTAGTATAACATCTCTAATAGCTACGTGTTCCCAGTAAACCGCTTTAATTGCCTTATTATTACGGAATGTTTCGCTTGTGTTAAATTTATTATCCTTAATATCCGATCTATAAACTAGTTTATTAGTTCCTCTATATCCTATAGGTGCTGGCTCTTATAGCTAATAGCTTGCGCTATATTTAGCGTCTTTATAAATTTGGTATGCGTTATTATAATAAAACGCGAAACTTTTAATTAAATACTCTTTTGTTCCTTATAGCGCATTATTATCCCTTTATATGTATATATTATCTACTATTAGTCTAGTTCCCTTTATTATATAGTATCTCTAACTATCTTTATAATCCCTTATAAAGTAACCTTGTTTTCTATAATTTATATAAGCTCCTTCTTTAAACTATTACTTTTATTATAGAGTCTGCCTAAACGTCTTCTGCTGTTAAGATCCCTGGTTTAGCCTCTGCTCCCTAGTCCTATAATTACTAGATCCTTAACCTCTAGGTTTTTATAATTTCTTACTCTATCTCTTATAGGCTTCTTTAGTACTACTTAGGTCTATTAGCTCTGCGCTATACCATAGTTTCTAACTTAGCTTTAGTTATTACGTACTTTACGTCTTATATAACTATAGAACTCTATCCTAACCTCTCTTAGTCTACTCCCTTTAGTAAATCCTATTATTAATCTTTATTACTTAATCTATTAATTCCCTTAGGGTATCCACATCTTTTATTAGAATAATTACATCCTAGACTTTAGCCTTAAGTCCCTGTTTATACTATGCTATAAGCGCCTTATTATTCTACTTAACTTATATTGCTAATATTTAAAACTATATTATGTACTTAATTGCTAAGATTCGTTATATAATATCTTAGAGTTTTCTTTTTACTATAGTTACTACCTCTAGGTCTCTAAATATTTATATAAGTCGTTCCACAAATCCGTTCTAGCTTAAAAACATAAACTATACCTCTTAGTTTATAGTTGTTATTCCATTCGCTTATATTTCTATAAGGTAGGGCTTAAACTATTTAAGTGCTCTTCCTGTTAAAAATAGCCCTGCGTACGCTATTTAATCCATAGGTATTACTAGCTTTACTCCCTCTTACGCGACCTTAAAGTGCATTTATATAAGAAATCCTTTAAGCTTTAATCTCTCTCCTAAGAATCTTTTAATTGATAGTAACTTAACCTTTACTACGCCTATCCTATTAATCCTATTTTTAAGTGCTGCATTATTTTCTGTTAACTAGTTAACTATTTCTTATAACTGTCCTACCGTTATAGGTTGTTGCGAGTTAGTGTCCGCTATACTAGTGTCACCCCCTAACCTTAACGTAGTTGCCGCCGTCAATGGCGTTATAGTGGCTGCTTTTAGTGGCATATTGTCCGACCTACTATTGTTTAATACCATAACTAGGTAGTAATTATATAACGGAACCTTATAGTAGGAACTACGGTGGGTCCTGTTATTGGGCTAGGTGTATAGGAAATGCAAATAATAATAGTCGACAAGTAATAATAACTAGTAAAGTAGTTACCCAACAGATTAACTCTAATTGTATTCTAAGAATTACTATAAGGAAGGAACTATCTAGGTAGGGATTAAGGGTCCTTAAATACACAACCGTACTTCTATAAAATCCTTCTTATACGTAATATACGTGTTATATATAAGGTACATAAGTTCCTCTTATTCCTCTTGTTTAATATGTAGCATGTTATATAACCTTAGTTACTATTCTTTGTTATATAGCTCTACCGGATCTATCTTGGACCGTGCTCTTATTAACTAACTAGCTTCTTCTAACTCTTCTCTAAGTAGTTATAACATTGTACTTAAAGCGTCCATAACACAAAACGCAAAACTTTTAATTAAATATTCTTTTGTTACGTATAGTATACTATTATTTCTCTATATATATATCTTCTACTAGTCTAGTTCCCTTTACCGTATAGTTACCCTAACTATTTTTTATAGTTTCTGGCAAAATAACCCTATTTTTCTTATTATAAAGTCCGCCTAAACGTCTTCTACTACTAAGATCCCTAGTTTAGCCTCTACTCCTTAGACCTTTAATTACTTAATCCTTATCCTTTAGGTTTCTATAGTCGTTTACTTCTATATTCTTTAGTACCACTTAGGTTTATTAGCTTTAGTCTACTATTCTATAGTTTCTAACTTAGTTAATACGTGCTCTGCGCCTTATATAACTATAGAACTTTATTCTAACCTTTCTTAGCCTATTCTCTCTAGTAGGTCCTATTATTAATCTTAATTGCTTAATTTATTAGTTCCCTAAGGGTTTCCGCATCTTCTATTAGAATAATTACGTCTTAGACTTTCGCTTTAAATCCCTATTTATACTATACCATAAGCGCCTTATTATTCCATTTAACCTATATTACTAGCGTTTAAAACCATATTATATACTTAATTACTAAAGTTCTCTATACTAGGTTTTAAAGCTTTTTTTCTACCGTAGTAGTTGCCTTTAGGTCTCTAAATATCTACGTTAGGCATTCTGCGAACCTATTCTAACTAGTAAATATATACTATACCTCCTAGTTAGTAGTTGCTATACCATTTCCCTATACCTCCATTAAATAAGGCTTAAACTACTTAAGTGCCCTCCCTATTAGAAATAATCCTACGTAGGCGACCTAATTTATAAGCGTTGCTAGCTTCGCTCCCTCTTATATAACCTTAAAGTGCATTTACGTAAGGAATCCCCTAAGTTTTAACTTTTCCCCTAAGAATCGCTTAATAGATAGTAGCTTAACCTTAGCTACTCTAATTCTATTAATTCTTTCCTTAAATATCCTATTGTTGTTATTTAATTAATTAACTATTTCCTATAGCTATTTAACCGTAACTAGCTAAGAGTTAGTATCTATTATACTAATGTCGTTATCTAATCCTAATATAGTTACTGCCGTTAACGCCGTTATAACTACTGCTTTTAGTAGCATATTATTTAACTTTATTAATACTATAACTAGGTAGTAAATGTATAACAAAGCCTTATAGGAAATACTATAGTAAACTTATTAATAGGCTAGGTGTATAGGTAAATAAGAAGTTAATAATATAATAATAGCTAATGGAGTAGTTACCTAATAGATTAACTCTAATTATATTCTAAGATTTACTACAAAGAAGAGAACTATCTAGGTAGGGACTATAGTCCTTTAAATACATAATACTGCGCCTAAGAAATGTACTAAGTACGTCGGTACGTTAGTACGTTAGTACGTCTTACGTTCCTATATTCCTACGTTTTTACGTTCTAAACTTATAATATAACTAACTACGTAACTCGGCTACCCCTCGTCCTATAGTGCGACTGGTTCCAGCACCTCCTATACTTCCACCACTAGTCTATTTATATCTCTCCTTAGTAATGCTACTACTGCTAATATAAGGTTCGTAATACCGTGTCCGCTATAATATATAATTAATTGATTCAACCGTATTGTATATAGCGTCAATCCGTATTAGTTTATTATAAATTTCTATCGCACCGTACTCGGCTCCAAATTTAAGGATTTATAACTTTATATCGATTAGATAATTAGAAAAATAAAATAGCAGCTAATAAAGCTTTAATTAAAGCTATAAGAGGGCTTATAACCTATTAGACCACTAAGTAGGCTAGTGAAATAATACATATAATACTCTATAAGAAAGAATCTAGGGGGCTTAATGGTCGAGAAGATATCTATATAATAGCCCGCGCGCTATTATATAACCTATTATATACACGTTACTAAGCTTAAAGAGACTGCCTAAGTACCCCCCCTACTAATAACTTATATACTGTTCTATATATATACTATATAGAGAGTATAAGGCTAAAGTATAGGGTTAGCAGTAGATTTAGTGTTACGGAAATGGGCATAAGCTAGAATACAATGTACTAAACAAGGTAGTAATTAAAGAAGGCTACGTAGTTAATACAAAGACATTTAGATAAAGAAGAAGAGTTTTCGTGTGCTAGGTATAGGTATAAATAGAAGTTATAGGGGTACGTGCGTAGGTGTTTCGGAACGAACGTAAGCACGGGTTAAGAACGTTAAAGCGCGCAGGGACGTGAGAACGGGTAAGTCCCGTAACATTTAACGAGTATATAGCCTTTCTATCTATAAGTCTAGTTATATATAAGTAACCTATAACCTAGCTATAAAGTATATACACGCTATACTAGTATAGCGTTAGGTTAAAAGTGTAGGGTTAGCGGCGGATTTAACGGGTATATTGCCTTACCGTCTATAAGTCTAGTTATATGCGAATAACCTAAGACCTACCTATATATATAAACTTTTAGAATATTTCTAGTCTACCGAATTTAGGTAACGGTATTAAGCTCTACTAGCTCTACCTATTAAATAGACTAATCAGGATTTTTTATACTAGGTATAAAAAATCGCTATTAGCTTAGTTAAATAGGGGGGAGTCTTAGTAAGGCAAATCTAACTAATTAAATAACTTTAACCGCCGGTTAAAGTTCCTTAATATCTTCGCGCCGCGTATATATACTACCTATATCTCTATAAGTAAAATTAAAATGCTTTGTCCCCTCTAAAAAAAAATCCTTACTAAGGTTTTTAATAGGGTTTTATTAAGGCTTAAGTATATAAAGATTAGGGATAATCCTTTTAAAGGGGGGATATTATTAGGTAAAACCTAAGTAGATAGTTATATAGCCGTAAGGTATAGGCA
>Ga0307515_10023657_pt1 | contig 10751 bp, 16 predicted proteins | sample 17_EM_MG_FD_194513 | JGI IMG/M metagenome (GOLD analysis project Ga0307515, IMG submission 194513) | Populus trichocarpa ectomycorrhiza microbial communities from riparian zone in the Pacific Northwest, United States - 17_EM | ecosystem: Host-associated > Plants > Roots > Unclassified | place...
CGTGTTGGTCTGGACGGGGCTCGACCGGCGACTTGACGGTTACCGGGAGGACCATATAACGCGAGGGGATTGGACGATGAAGTTCCCCATCACTCACCAGTGACTGCTACCTGTTTCACTTCCACACCTTCGACCATACGCTTCCAGCATGCCGTCTTACTTCTCTCGCTTTGCTGGTTCGTCTACCGGGCAGTGCGCCCGCCGATCCAACGTGACCCGTCAGGGCACGCCTTTCGCCTTCAACCTGGGCGAACATCTCGTACGTTCCTTTTGCTCGTTGTTCCTCGTTCCTTACTAACCACCTTCCTTTAGACTGCTCGTGACAACGTGGATCCGTACCCGTCGTATGACGAGTTCTGGGCACGTTCGGATACCGACAGGACCGAGGACGGGTTTACGGACCTGTACCGGGCCGACTTCATCAGCGCCGTGGGGCGTGTCTCGAGGAGGAAGATGGAGAGGCTCCATGCCTCGCCTTACCACCATGCCTTGTTGAGGCGTGGTATCAGCAAGAGGGAGGAGGAAGAGGATACGAGTCAAGACCTCCGTCAAGCGATGGAGTACACCGGAGCCGTCGGGGTCGGTCTTCTCGAGATTATCGAGGAGACGTCTCACCGGGTCGAGGTCCAGGTCTCGGCTCTCGATCTGGTGGTGACGGATATGGACGAGAGGGTCCAGGATACGGAGCGGAGGTTGATCAACCTCAGAGGAGTTGAGGGAGTGGCGCAGGAGGCGTGGCAGATGGCGGCGTCGGCTCGGGACGCGACCGAGAACATCCAGTCGACACGGGACAAGGTGTCCAACCTTGAGGAGCGGATGGAGGACACCGAGCTTGTCCATATGGAGGTGGACAAGCGGTTGGTCTTGGTGGAGCGGGACGTCAACGAAGCCAAGTTTGACGTGACGATGTTGGTGGCAACGCAGGATCGGATGGGTCGGGATCTCCAGCGGATCAGGGACGTGGTGGTGGATCAGCAAGACATGATCACCGACCTCCACAACCTGGTGGACTTGCTCAGGGAGCAGGTCTTGGCGTTGCAACACGGGGCAGGCAACCCCATCGTCATTGAGGACTTTGGCGGGACGGACTCGGAGTCGTCGGAGGGTGATGACGATGATGTCGTCATGTTCTATCCGGCTCCGGAAGGTCTTCTGGTTCCGATCGAGGATGACGAAGGTAGTACCGCGGTGTCCTCTGCTTGGTAGATAGCCTTGTTCCAATAATAGATCTGCCTTCTTGTTCTTGAACGTGTGATCGTGAATGAGAAGATAAGAGAAAGAAGATAAAGGAAAAGGGTATGAATAATATGGGTATACAAACGAGTGTGGGTTGGAGTTGGTCTTTTTATGGTGTCGGGTATTATCGCTGGTGACGGATGGGCGCTAGGGACTTGGCCGTGAAAAGAGGAAAAAGACCAGGAAAAACGTAACAATCATGTATAGTATGAGTGTACATAAAATTCCTTTGTAGCAAAATAAATTGGATTTATCATGAGAAAAATGTTTGGATTAGGCGAGCTCGACACTGCCATGAGGGGTACCCTCATAAATAACATTTTAGGATCAAGCGCGAAAATGAGGCACTTCCAGATGGCCGATCGACCAAAAAGCGTCGTCTTGCACGGGGAGTTCAAGGCGTCCATGCCCCAGACATGTCCCTCGTCACTCCTGAAAGCGCCCCTTCACGACCTGGTTGGCGCGTCACACCGATGGGTCGGATCGTTCATCCAATACGAATGCGGCCAGAGAAACCCCTTCCACCTGTGTATTCCGTAACCTCCAGCACAACCGGAAAGGACGGGAAGAAGAGACGGAAACGGGAAAAACCCAAACTTGTCAGGGCAAGGCGGAGGACTATCAATCCGACAAAGTGGGATTCGCAACATTTAAAGGGTGCTTTTCTGGATTCGATCGTTGTTGCAGATGACGGCGACAATCTGTCCGTGACTGCACCTTCTCAGCCGCACACATCGGGCGACCAAGAAGAACCTAGTGTCTCATCTGATGAGGAACAGGGGGACGGCTCTGACTTTTCCAGGTCTGAGGATGTTGTCGGGGGGTCCCCGACTACCTCGGATTCTACTGACAGATCCGGTTATATCGTTCAAACAAACCGAGATGCGGTTGACTCAGACCACGACTTCAATCAGGAGAAACTCCATGCCCTCTCGCTTCTGGATTCGATGTTCGGTGGCCTAGAAGGGGATAAAGAGTGGGGTGGAAGGGAAGCGTTGGACTCGGATGTCGACATGCCAGAACTCCCCCCAGTGCAGATATATCCTTCGTCGGAATCCTCTCCTCTAAAGGAGGAGCCCGAGCTCGTTCCTGCTGCCGAGGGTGTACAAGGGGATTCGGGGGGTGAAGAATCATCCACTAGCACACCTACACCGGTACCAGAGCGTGTTCTCGCGTCTGTGACCACTCGGAACAAAGATACGAAGGCGAAACTCAGAGATCTCTTCGCTCCCCAGGAGGAACAAAGTGAGCTGCCCTTTTCGAAGTCATCTAACATATCTGATCGCCGTCCTGTAGGCTTCTCTCTATTAAATCAACTCGATCTCGACCTGGAACTCGAGGACGAAGAACCCTTCCCGAACGCTCCCCTTCCCTCGGCCCCATCTGTGGCAGTCCAGCCGTCGGCGATCACCCCGAGTCCATCCACACGGGTATCGCTTCCTCACGCTCAAATCACGCTCGACGCGACCCAGCCCTTGTTCTTCCCTTTCTCGACCGACGAAAGAGCAAATAGGCGGGGGGACGAGAAACTAAAGGATATAATGGATGTATTCAGAGAGAAAGGTCTGGACCCACGGTCGACGGGATTTTACCGGACCGAGAGCAGTGAGGAGATCGTGAAGAGGTGGGAGGAATTTACGGGGGATTTGACGCGGGATTGGAAGAAGAGGCACAGAGAAGTGGTAAAGAGTAAGAGGAGGAGGGGTGGTGGTGCAGATGGTGATTGAATTCACGTTTTGTGGCACGGTCGCTTTACGTAGGGTGGCCGCATTGTCAACCTCCAGTCTCCAGGAGTGCACAGATGAGCACATGGAAATTGGTCCCGCTGAACCCGGAGATTATGTGCCTGTCAAAATGCACCACCACAGACAGATGAGGGCAGTGATTATTTCGTCGTCTACCACAGGGAAATGCGAGACTGACTGTGCGGCTCTAGGACCGTTGAGCAACCCAGGGAGTAACAAGGTACACAAAGTGCACGAGAAACCGCAACCTTCGTCCATCTGTCTATCTCAAGGGTTCTCCCAATGTTGCCCGCCTCGTCATTCACCACACCGAGGCGGGCAAACAGAATACGCGCCACATGAGCTCACATGAGACACCTCCAAGGGCTCGGGGAACTCCGGTCCCCATCCCGTAAATCCACGTAAAACTGGCCGTTTCCCACGCTGATAATCATCTCTTTCACCACACCATCGTCCTCGAATGATTCGGTTCTACTCCCACCCCCACTGGCAGCAAGACATCGGCAGGCGGTCATCGGTCACAAGGGCGATCAGTATACGTTGTTCGGGAGGCGTGGATGTGCTCGAGCGTTGCCAACGGTCCCCCAGATAGAAATCGCGACTATCGACAGACTGTCGTTGCTATCATCACGATTCGATCGTTGCCTCACCGGTGTCAGTGTAACCCGAGGTTGTCTTTCTCAGACCTGGTTACACGCATTCCGAATGGCGGCGTCGCTCAGGGCTCGTACCATCCGGTATTTTTGCTGGCTTCACTTTCTGAGCTACCTCCAATACTTGTATGCATTTCGAAGGGGCAACATTCCACAATAAAACCCGATTAGAAACCCAGGAAGAGTATGGCTCAAATTCTAGGATGCATGGAATAATAATAAACATTCGGGTATATATTCCAGATCCTCCAAACCACCGGCCGTAGAAACGAAGGATCAAGCAGATGGCACGGTGTAGAATTCCAGAAGTTCCTCAAGCTCCTCCAGCACTAAAAAGGACACAGTTAAGCAGAATGTCATGATTCCGAGTGATCATACCGTGCTTACCCTTTGATAATAGATCTGGGCATTCCCATATCGACTTGTTCACTGCCAGTTGGTAGTAGCGGCTTAACTCCCCGTTCAGATCCCGGGCTCCCTTCCTCCTTTCGTGCTCCGCGTCTGGAGCCTTCTTTCCCTGTGTGCTACGCGTGTTGGTGCCTTTCTTGAGCCGGGGTCCGGCGTAAACCGGTGCCCGGGTAAACTCAATCACCCCCAGCGCAGCTGCATTGCAATCAATCAGATCAAAGTGCGCCATTTCACAAAATGGGATCTGTACTCACTGTACAACGCTTCTCCGTACGTTGGAGTTTGACCGAGACCCTCCCATGCTTTGGCCCAGGCACGCAACCTGTGCATATCTCTCTGATATTGAATGCGCCAGTTGCGCGGTCGTCCTGTGCCCCGGGCTTTCTTGGGTTTCTGACACCGGACAGTCATTCAGTTACACGAGGAATTTGGGAACAGTAAAAACTACTTACTGGGGCCGCATCTTCTTCTTTAATTGTTTGGTTGTTTTCGGCGTCAGCCGTTGCCTCGGATGACCCTCCGGAGGGGTGCATAGCTGGTGGTGCCATGTACGATGTGAGCGGAGGCATCAGCGTTGACGGCCCCGCCTCCGCGTTTGTGTGCTCGTTCAGACGAGCATTGGGTGCCTCGTATGGCCGGAACCGCAAGGTTGGTACTGACACGTTCTTGGTCAAACCAGTACTATGTTTATGCGGCGCTTGTACGTTCTATGGGGAAGTGTTAATCCGGCTTTCGAAGGATGATCGAGCTCGGAGACTTACCATGTCGTGGAACGTGCTAGTTGGTGATCCGTTCTCGTTATTCCACCAGTAGTCGAGCGGTGCTGTTCACAATCGGTAAGCACTCGACTCATTGAGGCTCCATAGGAAATACTCACCGCTGCTAGGGACAGGGACCACCGTAGAAGCCCCCGACGCCGCTGTGCTGGTGAACGAATTTTCCCAGCTCGCGATACCGGGACCGTGGGGCTGGGGGGACCGACCAGTCACGGGCCAGGAATACTCGTGGAACGACAGCGCCCCGTCGTTGTGGGCTTGGGTGTTGTATGGGGTGGCCGAAGTCACTGCATCTGATGGTTCACGGGTGAGACGCCTACCGTCTGGGAGGCTGCGGTAGTGCTCACCGAAGCTGGCCTCAGCTTCGAGACTCCTTGACCAATCGATCTCGTTGTCCGGTTGTACACCTACGCGGTAATACTCAGGGAGTGACAGCGCCCCGTCGTTGTGGGCTCGGGTGTCGTATTGGGTGGTCGGAGTCACTGTATCTGAGGACCCCCGTGAGACGCCCATCGTCTGGGAGGATGCGGTTGTGCTTACCAAAGCTGGCCTCAGCTCCGAGACTCCTTGACCAACCGACCTCATTGTCCGGCTGTACACCCTCGCAGTAATAACCAGGAAATGATAGCGCCCCGTTGCTGTGGGTTTGGGTGTCGTACGGAGTAGTTGAAGTCACTGTATCTGAGGGCCCACGGGTGAGACGCCTACCGTATGGGAGGCTGCAGTCGTACTTACCGAAGCTAGCCTCAGCTTCGAGAATCCTTTGCAAACCGACCTCATCGTCCGGCTGTACGCTCACGTCCCAGTCACCAGCGAAGATCTCATTTGTCTCTTCTGTAGTTGACGTTTGTCCCAGGGACAAATACGCGTCGAAATCGCCAGCAGTGTAGGAGGTGGATTCCAGGTTAGTGTCGTCGATGTTGAAGTAATCCATCGAGATCCAGTAGAACGTGTCGGGAAGGGATATGGAGAATGGAGAGCGGAGGGTGAACTCGTCGTGGGCTTAAGCTAGACGGCGTTGGGTAGGTGAGGGAACGGGTGCCCAGTTGTCCTTGGCTTAAGTACCCCTCGGTTGCCCAGGGTGGCCAGGGAGTTGTTTTGTCAAATACATCCGTTATGGCCATGGGATGAGCCATCCGTTGCCCATTAAAATTACAGACTGTGGCGTGTATGTCCAAGGCACCAATCACAAAAGATTTTTCCATCGGCTGATCTGGGTCACCTTCCTCATGTTTCCGGGAGGGGAGAGGGCAAATTAGCGCACATCGTGGGTTTAGCCTCTGGATTTGTTCAAGCGGGACTCCTTCGTCATGAATCGTGGATTTGAACGGTGGATATGTCGGGACGGTTGCGTAGTAACGGTGGCTCATGGCCATGCACGAAAACGCAGCACAATGGACGGGAGTTGAAAGATTTCAGACCCATTTCGCATCTGTCCCAAACGCTACCGAGCCTATCCGGGGTGCTTACACTACTCCTCGCGCGTCAGGTTTTCAACAAAGGAATATACGAGGGTGAGAGTGAGTCAGATCAAATTCCCAATAATTGCGACGAGAAAGAGAGCCGAGGACCATGCCCTCGTGCCATGTCGTGCACGCGAGCGCTAGCACAAACCGTCGCCTGTCAAGTGAAAGGGATTGACGGATCGCCATCGAGGCCGACAATCCCGCAGGACGATCTCATGCACGGCATCAACGCGTATGAGGTGGTCGCCTCAAGTCAGAGCCTAGGTGTGGTCTGAGTTCTTCCGGGGGATCCGGTCCACCAAAGGATTTCCACTTCAACTTCCGCAGTCTAACAACCCTTCTGGGGGCGGCAAGTGGCAATAAACCATGTCCGAACACTGCTCCAAAAGTGGACCTGGTTACGGGTTCTGAGCTGGCGTTTCCGATCGACGAATTAGAGGGCCAGCGGGGAGTGGCTCACCGGCACGAGCCCCCACACGGCCCCCATGGTCACCTGCCCACGTCTACGCTCACCGAAGCACTCCTTTCTGTGCGCACAACGCACGCAGGGGTTCGTTGCAGGTCGGTCGAAAGGAGCCTTATTTCATCATAGTCGAGTCCCGGTCCACAATACTGGGGGATGTACAATCGATCCCAGCAGTGCCATCCGTTGACTCCGTCAAAGCACGTCCCTGCCTGCGAAGGCCAACCGACTTGGTTCCCTAGAGGACAAACAGGACGATTCAAGGGGTCCCCATGAGTACTTGTATCAGCGTCAGAGGCTTTTGTTTGAGAAGCGTTCTGGTCCACATACAGAAGAGAAGGATGGGTGACGCAAATTGTGTGAAGGCCGTTGGGTCGGGGGATAACTCGAACGTCACCGTCACGCCGGTCCCGCCTTGCCTTCCATCTTTTACGTCAACGATGGCCTCAAGTGAATTAACGAGCTCACTAACTTGTATTTTCCGACACAACGTCGGTGGCCTAGACCAAGATCAACGCTTCGCTCACGATATCGAACGCAAGGTTATCGGTCGGATGCAATTCAGCTGTCGCCTGCTTCAGTCATCATATCGCCTTGGGAAGTAGAACCACGGAAATCCTGCGTTCGACATCAGAACCGGGGAGGACATGGGGGTGGGGCGCCCCTAATTTATCCACCACCACCAACTCTTGCTCATAAGTTTCCAAGAGGGAAAGTTCTTCATCATGCTCTCGCAGTCTCCTGCCCGGAGCCTCCCGACAGAGCGACATACAGATTGAACCGTGGAATCTGAGGGTTTGCCAATGAAGGGAGATACAATATACACGAGATTGTTTGGACTCTGGGACGATAGTCGGTAAACAAGCGGCTGCGGCGACAGTGTATTGATTCTTGAATGCGTGTTGTGGTTTTAGCTTTCCACTCCAAGACGATTTGCGTGGAGGGCTCTGAGCGTCGTACTTAATCTCGAATTTGGACGATATTAAGAGAGCGAAATTGCCGGGGAGGGTATTATATTGAGTGTCAAGCAAAAGATAATGCAACGCACATGCGTAGAATGCGCCCCCTCACCCAGGATCCGGGATCAAACGCGGCATGTCATGGGAGGACAGCAGCAGCACCGGTTTTCTTCGCTGTCGACTGCGATGACGACGATTCATGCCGTTCCGGTAGGCTTTCAATGACAGGGAGCCCGGCGGCCTTCCTATCTGCTTTCCATTTGTTCCAGGCTGGTGTTCCTGCGGCGTCCATGAGGTCCGTGAAGATGGTCGACGACCATTTACCGTCCATCGTGAAACTTTTCTTCGACCCGTCATCTGAAAACCTCTCAACGCCCAGTAATCAGAATTGAAGCCAGTGGGAACTCACCGAACTCCATGTATAAACCGGACTGCCAGGTGTCCGCCTCGATCTTTGGGACCTTGTTGACCTCTATTGCTATCGTCGGGTTTGCGTACTGAATCCTCGGTAACTCGTCCTTCACGAAGTGCCTATAATTTCCGACAGAGGCATCACACAGCGCGTCAGAATGACCGTACATGCCAAAAGCCACACGGTCGCCGCTAGATGAGCGACGGACGTACCTGGCACCAAAATGATCGCTCCGTTTCGCGTATGTGAGCTTGAGACTCCTGAGTGAGGGTGCCAGGACTGGCTTAGGGTCAGTCTTTAGTTTCTGGAGAATTTGCGAGAGTCGTGAGGGACCGAGCGATGGCTTGGGCATCACGGCTGGCGGTCGGAGTTGGGAGGAAGAACCGGAAGGAGAGTGTTGGCGCGATCGGATTCGGACTCTGAACGCGTTCAAGTGCGACCACCATCTACTCACAACCATCATGGACGAACCGGACTCTTTGGTCGTGAGACGGTCGAAGCGGAGTACTGCTGGGAACAGGTACGAATGCACCTCAGATCCGGTGTCCAAACATGAAAATCGATATGCAGGATGGAGGCCGTCATGGCCTCGGAACTGGCTCAACTCGAATCTCGAACAACAGATACACCTCAGGCGGAAATTGAGGATGTGGACTTTGAGTTCAATGGTAGCGTTCATCAGGTTCTAGGCTGATGTCGTCGCCATCCTGAGATCTCTCCGCAGATGAGAAGGATATGTTTGAATCCGACTTTGAGAGCACCGATGAAGAGGAAGAAGCAGGCGGTGGCGAAGAGCGGGATTCCATTGCGGAACGGTATATCCAGGAGGAAGAGCGTAAGATGAGGAAGGTACGTATCTCTAAAAAAACCATCCGCTCCGGAATTTTAACATGATAACCACTGCGCTTAGAAAGCGAAAACGAAGCTGGAGCGGGCGACGGCTTTAGCTCATAAACATCAACGAGCCACCTTCAAGCCTGAGTTGTATAGAACTCCTACACCACGAACGGCCTCATTCGATCGACGAGTCCAACCGACGGTCATCGTCGACCCTGAGACCGGAGAGGTGACGGAGCCGAACAAACGGAAGAGTCAGCGAACGTCAACGAAGCTGAAACGTGCTGCTACAATTAACAAGCTACTCAACGATGCGAAAGAGAGGGTGAGCCTCCGATCTCCCCTTCGTTGTATTATCGTGGACCGACTTGAAATCAGTCAAAAGTCGTGAAGAAACCCAAAGTCCAACGTCACGCCCCTACTCAGGATGAACTCCTTAAACGTGCACAGGAAACGGAAGAACGAAATGTTATTGAACATCGCGATTATCTCAAAGCCGAGGATGAGAAGCGGGAACGCGCACGATTGGTACGGCCTGCGATTGAAGGCAAGTTGGTTAGGTGGGTAAGTAGAGTGGAAGAAGAAGTCACTCCTCTTACACCACCTGAATCGCCAATGTCGGTGGCGAGCACCTCACACGGATATGTAACACCATTCCGGCATTCGACCTCTTACACGGCACCGTCCTATACGATCGGCCCTGGGCAGCCTCCATACCGGAGCACCTTTACAATCCCATCCGGTTCACCTTCTCCAGGCGCATATGCTGGCGCGTCGTCCTACCCCCAGCCGCCTCCGTTCCTGTATCCCCATTCCCCGCCGCCACCCCACATTTCTTCCACCTCGAGCGCGACACGACCGCTCGAACCATTCCCCACCATTGTCCAACGAAGGCGAAAAATGACAAAGAATTATGTGATTTTGGAGAACGCGCAGACGGAGAAGGCTCCGAGGGTGACTTGGAAACAGACGATGGAAGGAATGTTCGGAGATCATGTGAGATGGGAAGATGTAAGAGTGTACTCGACGAAGAATCGACCAATGTGTAAGTTTTTCTCCTGTTTACTTGCACGATATTGTGTCTCATTCGTGTGATGTCAGCGCGTCCGAGGGAGAGATGCCCAATCACAGGGTTGGCCGCGAACTACTTGGATCCGCGAACGGGCGTTCCATACGCGAATGTCTTTGCGTTCCAGGAGATCGACAAGATCCTGGAGCACGATTATGTCTGGAACGAGAAATTTGGATGTTATGTTGGACAAGAAGAGGTAGCGTCAGACGAAGATGAAATCCAAGGAGAGACTCGACGAGTCTCAAACTAGACGTTTCTCGAAGAACCCACGTGTATTTTCTTGTATTTCTAATCCGTACAGTGAGTATATTATCGACTTGAGCCTACTGTAATCCCAAGATTACGACGGATCAGTTACGACGGATCATTGAGTTCGCCGAGGTCTCGCCGAGGTCTCGACTTCAGGGTCTCGGCATCAGGGCCTATCAACCATGCAGACTTCAACCATCGAATTCTAGTATATAAGAACACGGACGACTCGTAGATAGTTCATTCTCTCTTTTACGAATCCCACGACGTTGTCCTATCGCTCCCCGCTTGTCTCATCCGTACTCGAGTGTTGGCTGCGTGCCGCAGCCTTCCACCTACATCCCTATTACACTGGGGGCGAAGGGCAATATACCCAGTGGGTACATTGTGAGTTCATTGTGGGTTCTGAAACAATTCGCCCGGCTCATACCCAGCGGGTACATGGTGGGCACTTTCAAAAAGTACCCACCCATTC
>Ga0307515_10023658_pt1 | contig 10751 bp, 1 predicted proteins | sample 17_EM_MG_FD_194513 | JGI IMG/M metagenome (GOLD analysis project Ga0307515, IMG submission 194513) | Populus trichocarpa ectomycorrhiza microbial communities from riparian zone in the Pacific Northwest, United States - 17_EM | ecosystem: Host-associated > Plants > Roots > Unclassified | place...
TACTAATAATAAAGGAACTTAACTAAAGATAGGTTAGATGGGTAGAGATGCTTATAGAATACTATTTTAAGATTTAGTACACTAAGGGTACGGATAATATAAGAGCAGACGCTTTAAGTTAAAAGGCTAAACTATAAAATGATAAAAAGCTATTAGGGGCTTTATTGCAAAAAGATATAGATAGATTAATTAGGTACAATTATCCAAAAATTATAGCAACTTAGGAAGAATTAGAGAAAATTTATAAGTTACTAGAAAGCTTTTAGGTATAGAGAATTCTAAAAGTACAACTAGAAGATCTATAGACGGATATATACAAAAACCGAGAAGCGAAGTATATCCCAAGAAGCATAGCAGAGCAATTTATAGAAGAATTCTATAAAGGACTAACTTAAGGATACAACGGAGCCATAGGCCTAGTGTTAAGACTTTAAGAGGAGTATATTATTAACGGAATTTAAAGGATAGCCAGGAAGATTACTAGAGAGTGTTTAGATTGCTAGAGAAATAAACTAATAAGGTATAAGCTATATGGAGGGCTATAACCTATTAAAATACTAGAGAGACCATAGGAGGTCATATTATAGGACTTTATTATTAAGTTACTAAAGTTAAGAGATTCTATTACCGGACAAGATTATAATATAATCTTAGTAATAGTAAATAAGCTTATAAAGTAGGGATACTTTATAGCGTGTATAGAAGAGATATTAGTAAAAGATATCGCTAGAATCTATATTAAAGAAGTGTTTATAAGGCATAGAGCACTAAGTAAAATTATATCGGATAGGGATTTAAGATTCGTAGCAGTATTCTAGGAGGTATTCTTAGCAGAGTAAGGAGTTTAAGTAGTAACTTCTACTATATATTATCCGCAGACAGACGGTTAAACGGAAAGATTAAATTAGATACTAGAGTAGTATCTAAGATATTATATTAATTACGTATAGAATAATTAGGTATTACTATTACTAGTTATACAGTTTATATACAATATAACACCACAAGAAGGAATAGGTACGTTACCATTTAAGGCAAATTATGGATATAAGCTAAGAACATCGCTATCGCTATATTAAGTAAAGAAGATAAGTAGCACAGCTAAATAAAGGATGGAGACATTAATAAATCTTTATAAGAACCTTATAGAAACAGCTAAGGTAGTATAGTAAAGAATAAAGAAATACTATAATGCTAAGAGATCTAAGGGACTAGATCTTAAGGAGGGAGATAAAGTGTGGCTACTATACAAAAATTTCAAGAGTCAACGACTAAGTAAAAAGTTAGACTACGTCAGGCTAGGACCTTTTAAAATTAGTTAAAGAATTTCACCAGTTACGTTTAAGTTAAACCTACCAGCTAAGATAAAGATCTACCCTATATAATATATCGCAATGCTAGAGCCAGTATATAGAAAAGTTAAGCTACTAGTTTATAAAGCAGATACGTATAGAGGACAAGAGGAAGATAAATAGTAAGTTTTAAAGATCATTAGTTATAAGAATGTTAACAATAAAATATAGTATAAGGTTAAGTAAATAGGCTATAATAAGACTACCTAAGAACTACTAGAGAATTTAAAAAACGCTATAGGAAAGGTATAGAAGTATTAGAAGAGAATAGGTTAGGTAATATTAAAGAAGAATTACTAAAGAATAAGTTACCTAAGAGGGACCCAGGAAGAGCGATTGCCAAACTACTTGGAGTTATTTCCTTTGCTGTTAGAAGAGAATCCATTCTTTTATCACCAAGTTCCTGTAGACCTTATTTTATAAGTTTCCACTCCTTAGAACAAACCTTCTCACGAACCTTCTTAAGGCGAAGAAGATAAGTAAACGCCGCGATTTAAGCATCTAGGGCTTTTTATTCCGTATTATAAGAACATTCTAGCTTAGCTAGGGCTTATAATAACTTACCATTAAGCTTCGCAGCGGTAAATTAAATACGAGACCCTATAATAAATTACTTAGGGAACTTAACGACTATTAAGAGTTATAAAACACGCATACTTAGTATTAGAGGAAGAGTAAACATCGTAGGACAAATAAATATTCGCTTTAGTACACTCTAAATAAAAAGAGGGTTACTAAGATAAAGGACTCGCCAACACAATATAAATTAACCCCTCTTTTACACAACGAGAACACGGAAATGGTATAATTTTACCCAGCAATAGTATTGCAGCAATAGTGCGGGCGCGTTATTGCGCGTATAAAGAAGAAGAGGCTTTAGGTATTATAAGTAATAATATTAACCAAATTAATTAGACGGATATTATACTTCTAGTAAACAACTTAAAGATACTTAGAATCTTTAAGGACAAAGATAAGAAGGAGGGAGATGGTGTTACGGACGCTTTAAGTATAATATTATAACTACTTAGAGAGGAGTTAGAGGAAGCTAGTTAGTTAATATAAGCACGGTCTAGGATAGAACCGGTAGAACTATATAATAAGGAATAGTAGTATAAGTCATATAATATACTATATAAGGAATGTAGAGAACGGACGGAACGTACGTACCTTATGTACCTTATATATATTATATACAAGAAGGATTTTATAGGAGTACGGTCGTGTATTTAAAGGACCTTAGTCCCTACCTAGATAGTTCTTTCCTTGTAGTAATTCTTAGAATACAATTAGAGTTAATCTATTAGGCAACCACTCCACTAGTTGTTATTACGTTGTTAACTTTACGCATTACCTACACACCTAGCCTATTAACAGGACCTACTGTAGTACTTGCTATAAGGTTCCGTTATATTATAATCTTATCCAGTAATAGGGTCTCTTAATTTTAGCAACTTTATAATAAAGTTCTATAATATAGCCTCCTATAGTCTCTCTAGTATTTTAATAGGTTGTAGCCCTCTATATAGCTTATACCTTATTAATTTATTTCTTTAATAATCTAGACATTCTTTTATAATTTTTCTTATTAAGCCTTAGATTCCGTTAATAATATACTCCTCCTAGAGTCTTAACACTAATCCTATAGCTCCGTTGTGTCCTTACGTTAGTCCCTTATAAAAATCTTCTATAAAGTATTCTACTATGCTTCTTAGGATATACTTTACATCTCGGTTTATATATATATCCATTTATAAATCTTCTAGTTATACTTCTAGAATTCTTTATACCTAAAAGCTTTCTAGTGTTTTATAAATTCTTTCTAACTTATTTTCTTAAGTTATTACGATTTTAGAATAATTATACCCAATTAACCTGTCTATATCTTTCTATAGTAAAGCCCCTAATAGCTTCTTATTATTCTATAGTTTAGCTTTTCTACTTAGAGTATCTGCTTATACATTGTCTATACCCTTAGTATACTAAATTTCAAAATAGTAGTCTATAAGTGTTTCTGCCTATCTAACCTATCTTTAGTTAAGTTCCTTTATCGTTAGAGGTCCTGTTAGGTTTATATAATCCGTTTTAACTATAAATAGTTTCTCTATTCCTTACAAGAATGCTCTTTATTTCTTTAATACTATAACTATACCTAATAACTCTTTATTGTAAATATTATAGTTTAGTTTTAGTAGTATTATTTTCCAACTATAGTATGCCACTGGGTGCCATCCATCTTTATATCTCTATATAAAACATATTCCTAGTATAAAGTCTAATATATCTATCTTAACAACCGTTTCTAACTTTAGTTAATAGATCTTAAGGATTAGTTCCTAGGTAAATAACTCCTTAAGTTCCCTAAACAACTTCTTTTATTTATCTACCCATACCTATAGTTCCTCTTTCTTTATTAATTAAGTAAACGGCTTAATATTCTTACCATTATGCTATAAACCTCCTATAGTAGTTGCAAAACCCTAGGAACGATCTTAACTATATAACGTTCTCTAGTTCTTACCAATTAACTATAGCTTCAATTTTCTTTAGGTCTATACTTAATTTACTTAGTTTAATAATAAATTTAATAAAATCGGTCTTCCTTATAAAGAACTCGTATTTCTGAATTATTACTAGCATCTATTCTTCTTATAGTCTCTTTAAGACCTATTTAACGTATTCCCCATATTCTTCCTCACTTATTAAGTAGATAATAATGTTGTTAAGGTATACCATAACAAAATTATTAAGGTGTTCTCCTAATATATTATTAATTCGCTTTTAGAACGTTGCTAGTGCGTTTATAAGCCTAAATTATATAACTAATAGTTTATATAGTCCTTTCTTTAACCTAAACGCTGCCTTTTATTTATCGCCTTCCTTAATTCTAATCTAATAGTACGCCTATCTTAGATCTATCTTTATAAAGATTTACGCGTTACCTATCCTATTTTAAATTTCGCTAATTAAGGGTAAAGGATACCTATCCTTTCTTATAATGCTATTTAGCTATCTATAGTTAATGCATAGCCTAAGTTTTCTATTCTTCTTTAGTATAAATAGTACTGGATAACCTACTAATAACTACAATAGTCTAATATATCCCTTTTATAAGTTCTCCTGGATAAACTCTTTAAGTGCTTATAACTCTTTTTCTATAAGCTTATAGGTTAGAAAGAACCTTAAACTTATTCCTAGTTCTAACTCTATCTTATAGTCCCATGCTATATACTTTAATAGCTTTTCACTTTCTAGTAACTATAGCTTTTTGCCATACTTATAGTATCGTTTTAGTATATAATCTAACCCTTTCTTAGTTTCTTTATATATCGCTCCGACTTAGTACTATACTAACTTAGTTTATTATTATATCTTACAGCGTTAAGTATCTTTAATATTAACCTAACCTGTAACCTAATTAATCTTTAGATTATATTCCTGTAACTAATGCATCCTTAATACTGCCTTATTATTTCCTAATAGTAATATATTAAAAGACATCTTAACTTGCCTCCCTTTAATGGTTAATTAAATAGGTCCTATTTTAAGATTAATAATGCCTCCTCTATAGGCTATTAGATCTCCTAAAATTGTTACTAATAGGTAAGAATATTCCTTCTTTCTATATAGTAATCCTATTCTTTTAACTACTGCTAGTAAGATATAGTTCCTTATTGCTCCACTATCTACTAATACTTTAAACTACTGATTTTGCTAATTAGCTTATAAGTTTAAGTATTATCCTTAAATTCCCTTAAGGGTTTAAGGCTCTACCACTAGTTCCCTCTAGTCCCGTAGGCCTCTACTTTTCTTAACTATTAGCTACTAAATCCTATTTATACTTAGTCCACTTTTAGCTAATACTTTATTCGCTTTTTATCTTTAATATGCTATAGATAAGTGTTTTCTAAATATTCCTACCACTGTTGTCTATCTAGGCATTCTTCCGTAAGGAATCTTCCTAGTTAAAGTGTTAAGTCCCCTTATTTCTAAACTTTTACTAGGTACTAACTATATATATATTTAGCGTTTTTATATTTCGCTTCGTCTAGTGCCTAATATATCCTTACTAGGTACTTCTAGTTCTTATCTTTTAGTGCTCTATATATATTGCACGTATTATCTATATATATAACCTATGCCAATATATAATGCACTTAGTGTCTTAGATTAACTCTTAGCTCGTCTTTATCCTTAAGTTTAAATCTTTCTCGTATTAATCTAAGCGTTATAACTTTATTCGCAAGTACTAAGATTTGCCTTTCGCTTCTCTAGTCCTCTAATTACTCCTTTAGATCCTTTAATATTATAATTAAGGCTCCTTTAATATAAGTTATAGCCTTCTCTATAATCGGGTGGTCTTAAATAACTTTTTCGTCCAACTATATATAGAAATCTTCCTACTTATCGTTGTGTCGCTGCCTATACTACTTTTAGTATAGCCCTTTAAGTATATACGGCTTATCCGTAAGGAAGTATCTTCTTATTACTATATTATAACAGCCCTTTATATATCGTTCTTTAAATCTAGTTAAAATCCCTAGATCCTCTTCTTATTCCAGTTTAGTAAGCCATTTTGCTCTTAGCGTGCCTATCTTAGGCCTATTAATAATTCTTTATATAGGTGCTCTATCCCTTATATAACCTAGTATACTAGATCTCTTATTTAGTTTCTACTCCTACTATAAGGTAATTCTTACTCTAAACTCCTCTATAGTTTCTTTCTTTTCGTGTCTTATAAGTAGATCTTTAAAGTCTTCTTACTTCTTAATTCTCTTACTAATGGTCCTTATCTGTATATTAAAATCTTAGTCCTATAGAATCCTTAATCCTAAGCTTGTTTCTATCTTAAGCCTTACTCTTACCTTAGTCTAACTAGGCTTAGGTATTCTTATCTTATCTTAAAAGTCTTAAATCTTATTTATTTTATCTTAAGAGTCTTATACTTCTGGGAAACTCTATCCCAAGCTTATTCGTATATCTTTAAACTAAGCTACTACCCTACTTTATCGGTTTCTGTCCATTATAGGTCCTTAGGTATATCTTATCTTAAGAATCTTAATGTTACGGAGTGAGTATAAGCGACGATAATATATAGCAAGGTAGATATTATTAAGCTATATATATAAACTGTGTAAGGAAGTTAAGACGTTGTGTAAGGAAAGAAGGTAAGAAAACGGGAAGAAAGGGTCTATATCGTTAACTTAGTTGCTTAGTTAATACATGCATAGGCAAAATAGGATTTAGGCAGCGGTCCTGGCAGAACTTAGTAGGATTTAGTGGACTTAGCAGAATATAGCAGAATATAGCAGATTGCCGTAGATTGCCATTAGATTGCCGTTAGATTGCCGTTAGGTTGCTATCTTATAGTTGGTCTCTAATTGCTAAGTTGGTGGAAATAGATAGATGTGTATAAGGTATTACGGGGGTGTCCTATAACAGTACCCCCCCTTTAAACTTAAGCTTTTGCGAGATAGGGTTGTAGTAGTTCTGGGTGAAGTTTATAAAAGTCTTCTGCGGCTTATATAAGTCCTATAGAGTTAACGGGTTCCCATAAGGGCTTAGTATAGCCTCTCCACTTTATAAAATATATATACTAGCGTTTCCGTTTATCGTACTTAATATTATTAATTCTTTTAATAAAGTACTTATCCTTACCGTCCACCTTAACTAGTAGGGGAGAGTTTTATATCTATCTAGGTAGGGCGTCTAATATAGGGGTAGTAGGGTAGAGGACTAACGTATGGAATACGGGGTGGATTTTAACTATATCCGGGAGCTTTAGTTGGTAGGCATAAGGAGAGATAACCTTTTTAACCTTATAAGGGCCAGCGTTCTTCTAATTAAGTTTCTTAATAGGTCGTTTCGTGTTTAGATTTCTTATATCTAGCTAGACGAAATTACTAATTTAGTAGGCCGGTGCTAGGGTTTGTTTTTTATTCGCTGCGGCTTTATAGACAGATTAAGCCTATATTATTTCATTAGTAAGGAACTGTTATAGTTCCTCTATCTTCTCTATAAATTTATTTACTTCTATAACTTATAAGGCGTAATAAGTAGTGTAACGGAACCTTATAGCAGGTACTACGGTAGGCTCGTTATTAGGCTAGGTGTGTAGGTAATGCAAATTAAAGTTAACAACGTAATAATAACTGGTGGAGTGGTTGCCTAACAGATTAACTCTAATTGTATTCTAAGAATTACTACAAGGAAGGAACTATCTAAAGTAAGAACTGTGGTTCTTTAAATATACAACTATACTCCTAGGAAACCTTCCTTATATGTAAGGTACGTATTATATATAAGGTACGTAAGTTCCTTTTGTTCCTCTCGTTTAATATATAACACGTTATATAACTTACTTACTACTCTTTATTATATAGTTCTACCAGATCCATCCTAAATTATACTTATATTAACTAACTAGCTTCTTCTAACTCTTCTCTAAGTAATTGTAATATTGTACTTAAAGCGTCCATAATACTATCTCCCTTCTCTTTATCTTCGTCCTTAAAGATCTCTAATATCTTTAAGTTGTTTACTAGAGGTATAATATCCGTCTAATTAATTTGGTTAATATTGTTACTTATTATACCTAAAGCATCCTCTTCTTTATACGCGCAACGTCGTGCCCGCACTATTGCTGGTATATTATTACTTAATAAAATAATACTATCTTTATGTTCTCGTTATGCGAAAGAGGGGTTAGTTTATATTACGTTAGCGAGTCCTTTGTCTTAGTAGCCCTCTTTTTACTTAGAGTGCACTAAAGCAAACATTTGTTCCTCCTATAACGTTTATTTTACTTCTAACGCTAAGTATACACGTCCTATAACTCTTAACAGTCTATAAGTTCCCTAAGTAATTTATTATAGGGTCTTATATTTAATCTGCTGCTATAAAGCTTAATAGTAATCTAGCGTAGGCCCTTACTAAGCTTAAGTATTCTTAAGACATAGAACAGAAGGCTCTAGATACTTATATTGCGGCGTCTACTCAGCTGCTTTATCTTAAGAAAGTACGTAAGAAGGTTCGTTCTAAGGAGTGGAAACTTATAAAATAAGGTCTATAGGAACTTGGTAATAAGAGAACTAACTCTCTTCCTATAAAGGGAATAACTCTAAGTAGTTCGGCAGTTGCTTTTCCTAGGTCCCCTTTAGGTAACTTATTCTTTAGTAATCCTTTTTTATTAATATTACCTAACCTATTCTTTTCCGATACTCCTATACCTTTCCTATAGCGTTCTTAAAATTCTTTAGTAGTTCCTAGGTAGTCTTATTATAGCCTATCCACTTAACCTTATACTATATTTTATTATTAACGTCCTTATAACTAATAATCTTTAAAACTTACTATTTATCTTCTTCCTATCCTCTATACGTGTCTACTTCGTAAACTAGTGGCTTAATATTCCTATATGCTAGCTCTAGCATTGCGATATACTATATAGGGTAGATTTTTATCTTAGCTAGTAGGTTTAACTTAAACGTAACCGGTGAAATCCTTTATATAATTTTAAAAGGTCCTAGTCTAACGTAGTCCAATTTCTTGCTTAGTTATTAACTCTTAAAATTTTTGTGTAGTAGCTATACTCTATCTCCCTCCTTAAGATCTGGTCCCTTAGATCTCTTAGCGTTATAGTATTTTTTCATTCTTTACTATACTACCTTAGCTATTTCCATAAGGGTTTTATAAAGATTTATTAATATCTCTATTCTTTACTTAGCTATGCTACTTATCTTCTTTACTTAATATAGTGATAATAATATTCTTAGCTCGTATCTATAATTCGCCTTAAATAGTAAAGTGCCTATTTCTTCCTATAGTGTTGCATTATATATAAACTATATAACTAATAATAATAATACCTAATTATTCTGTGCGTAATTAATATAGTGCCTTAGATACTGCTTTAGTGTCTAATTTAGTCTTTCTGTTTAACCGTCTGTCTACAAATAATATATAGTGGAAGTTACTACTCTAACTCCTTACTTCGCTAAAAATACCTCCTAAAATACTGCTATAAATCTTAGGTCTCTGTCTAATATAATCTTATTTAGTACTCCGTGCCTTATAAACACTTCTTTAATATAGATTCTAGCGATATCTTCTACTAATATTTCTTCTATACACGCTATAAAGTATCCCCACTTTATAAGCTTATCTACTATTACTAAGATCGCGTTATAATCTTATCCGGTAATAGGATCTCTTAACTTTAACAACTTTACAATAAAGTTCTACAATATAACCTCCTATGGTCTCTCTGGTATTTTAATAGGTTTTAGCCCTCTATATAGCTTATACCTTATTAGTTTATTTCTTTAGCAATCTAAATATTCTCTTATAACCTTTCGTACTAGGTTTTAGATTCCATTAATAATATACTTCTTTTAGAGTCTTAACACTAAGCCTATAGCTCCGTTATATTCTTAAGTTAATCCCTTATAGAAATCTTCTATAAAGTGCTCTACTATGCTTCTTAGGATATACTTCGCTTTTTAATATTTATATAATATCTCTTCTCCTAGATATTCTAACTGTTCTTCTAGCTATGCCTTAAAGATTCTTTATGCCTAAAAGCTTTCTAGTAACTTATAAACTTTGTCTAATTTATTTTCCTAAGTTATTATAATTTTTAGATAATTATACCTAATTAATCTATCTATATCTTTTCGCAATAAAGCCCCTAATAGCTTTTTATCGTTTTATAGTTCAGCTTTTTAACTTAATGCATTAGCTCGCGTGTTATCTGTACCCTTAATATACTAAATCTCGAAATGGTATTCTATAAGCATTTCTACCTATCTAACCTATCTTTAGTTAAGTTCCTTCGTTATTAGAAATCCTATTAGGTTTTTATAATCCGTCTTAACTATAAATAGTTTCTCTGTGCCTTATAAGAATGCTCTTTATTCCTTTAATACTATAACTATACCTAACAACTCTTTGTTGTAGATATTATAGTTTAACTCTAGTAGTGTTATTTTCCGACTATAATATGCTATTAGGTGCTATCCGTCTTAATGTTTTTATATAAAGTATACCCCTAGTATAAAGTCTAATGCATTTATTTTTACAACCGTCTCTAGTTCTAGTTAATAGATTTTAAGAACTGGCTCTTAGGTAAACAACTTTTTAACTTCCTTAAACAGTTCTTATTACTCCTTTCCCCATACCTATAGTTCTTCTTTCTTCGTTAATCGCGTAAATAGCTTAATATCTTTTAACCACTACGCTATAAACCTTCTACAGTAATTGCAAAACCCTAGAAACGATCTTAACTATATAACGTTCTCTAGTTCCTACTAATTCACTATAGCCTTAATCTTCTTTAGATCTATACTAAGTTAGCCTAGTTTAATAATAAATCTAACGAAATCGGTCTTCCTAGTAAAG
>Ga0307515_10023659_pt1 | contig 10751 bp, 4 predicted proteins | sample 17_EM_MG_FD_194513 | JGI IMG/M metagenome (GOLD analysis project Ga0307515, IMG submission 194513) | Populus trichocarpa ectomycorrhiza microbial communities from riparian zone in the Pacific Northwest, United States - 17_EM | ecosystem: Host-associated > Plants > Roots > Unclassified | place...
TACCCGCTGCGACAATTTTGGGCAGACGATCTTGCCCGTTCGGGAGTCGGTGACATAGTGTTGAGTCAGTTCCATAATGCCATCAAGGCTGGAAACCGTGTAAAAGTGTCCACAGGAGAGGAAGATTAATGGATTCTCGTCAATCTCGATTTGGCCGTATTTCTCAAACATAATAAAATCGACATTTTGCTCAAGGATATCCGGCGCACAGCAGATCCGGCAAAACTTGGAATCCGGACACAGCTCCCCACAAACCCCTGGACATTGATGTCCACAAGCTACCAGCTTCTTTTCGCAGCGACGATCGCAAGGAATGATATCACATGGGACCGCGCACGGCATACTGCAGCGATCGCGCCGGTGACCACAATTCCATCCACATTTCTCCGCGCAAGGGGGACACGGATCGCTACACGTCTTGGGGCATCTGCTATGTCTGCAACGTATCTCACAGGGGCGATTGCAGGGAGAACAGGGAGTGCTAGAATGACATGGTTGATCGCAGGTGTGCGAACAGGTCGTGAACAATCGTCCGCAGGGAATGTTGCAAGAGCCGTGATCATCAATCTGTCTACACCTCCAGCACGGCTTTCGGCAGCTGTGCCCGCAAGGCAGGATGCTGTCGCATGGATGCGAGCATCTGATATCATTCGTGCTTTCACGACACCGTATCGTGATATTATGGCCACAGCCGGGCATTTCTCGCGCCACAGGCTGTTCGCATTTCACGCCGGCAAGATTCCCCATATGTTGGCATTCCACCTCCTTGGCCGTGTGTCCGCATGGAAGCACAACATTTAGGACCTTTTCGGGGCATTCCCCGCACGGGGCATTGCATTTCCTCGAACACAAATGTTCACACTCTCTCACCCTTGTACACAACTCCATACACTTAACCGCTTCGTGCAGCGTCGTGGAATGGCACTTAACCGCGCAACTATGTCCGCAGCTTAACCTCAACCCGCATTTCTCCGCACATCCACCCTCTGGGGCGTGGATGGCGAAGTCATCAGGGGAGGAGACGTAGATTTTGTTATTGGGGTGACGGGGGCAGTGGAGCTCTAGTTTTGGACCGATATTGCGATTTTTTTCTAGCAGTTGGATGACGGATGACCACATTGGGACGCGGGAGGAGGTATTGGCGTCGCCGATTATGTACATACCGTGTTTGGCGCGACTGGAAGTGGCAGGTAAGTTACTGACTTATCATTGGATAGGCAGGTGTGGACTAGGAAGTTCCAATGCTTACCTCAAGAGCACGTTGATTCTGTTAGGCGTCTTGAGAAACCCGCAATTTTGATATATGTTGCTTCGTACTAGGGAGACTATGATGACGGTTGCCTCTTCGCCCTGACAGACAAGCAGTGTGGGTATTTAGTTGCCTAAGGCAATTGAGTTGCAAGTTCTCTTACCTGAAAATTGTCCACGCTAGCCATCCTCAACTCATCCAACAACTTCCCTTTTCCCACCATCTGCTGCTGCTGCTGCTGCTGTCGCCCTTGCGGCGGCTGCTCCTTCCTACCACCGCTGTCTCTCCCATCCGCCTCCACCTCCGAGGCATCCAGATCCGCCAAATCCCTCTCCCCAATAATCAGCTCCATCAGCTCCCCCAACATATCCCTCAATATCCTCAACTGCCCCACATAAGGTGTCAACACTGCAATTTCACCAGGTTTATACTTCCCTTGTCTACAGAGATGCCTCACCAACGCCGTCACCATTTTGGCCTCCCACATATTCGTCTTACTTTGCATCGGCTCTTCAGGATCACTGGCGTCTTCTATGTTGCGGTGGTCAAGCCAGAATAACCTGCGTTTCATACCGGGAATTTCAGGGTACAAAGTCGTGTCAGGGTGGTCTCGGAGTTGAGGGTAAAGAGTCTCGCGAACGAGGGTGGAGATTGTAGGATGCATTCGTCGCTGATGATCTAGCTGCGCGATAGGAAATCGGCCCCCTCCCCCTCTTTCCCCCTCTCCTCCGTTCATGTTCCAGTCTCCGAAACGCGAGTTAGCTAGTCGTTCGAATAGTGATTCATCGAGGTTGTATTTGGGCCCTCCGCGGTCGTATTCCATCGAGAGCTTAAGGTTCGAAATTCGTGGACGCAATTGAAGATGATCCCCAATCAATATCGCATGCTGAATCGACGGCAACAGCACAGTGAGAACATGCGCTTCCAGTACCTCTCCAGCTTCCTCACAGATCAGAACCTTAGCGCGAAGACCACGCAAAAGATCAGAATTATTTGCCAGGCCGATGGTTGTTACTCCCACGATATGAAATCGGTCGAGAAATTGCGTATATGATTCGTTAAATAGAGATGTGTATAGTTGCTTCGCCGAGGAGTGTCTATGCATTAGGTCGTGGAACTGTTGCGAAAGTTCAGCGAAAGCGGAGCCGTGCCAGTATTGGTATAGACGAGTGCGCTCCAAGTTCGTCAGCGTCCAGATCTCCACAAGGAGCAGCTGGTCGATAGAGCGTTCGACGTCACTACCGCTCCAGTCACCAGGTGCATCACTGGAAACCCAAGCTTTCATCGCAGCATCATCCCCCAACTCGGAATCAAGGCTAACCCCACCACCTTCAGATCTGCCACCAAATATGCCCTCCGCCTGCACCGGAAACCTCTTCTTCAAAAACCCCTTCACCACCCTCACACTGCTCTCTTCAGCCTGTCTGCACACCTTCTGAATTTCCGCACTCAGCTCCCCCAAACTCGCCCGACAATCACTTATTCTCTTCCCCAAACCTCTGATACGTGGAATTTGTCCATTTTTCTTGTAGTTTTCGAGTGAAAGGGCTTCCAGACGGGGAGATGGACTACGAGAGCCAATTCGTAAGATATTGGTGACACCAGAATTGAGAAGCTCGTGGAGAAACTGATCGAGTGCATGATTGGTGTAGCAGCTACGCAGTTCAGTTAGCTGTTTAATTCCTAGATATTAGTGGGTGGGGAGGTGAGTTTAGGATTGTTGACTGAATAATCAAGGATGATAGAATTACAACCAAAGCGACTTACACACACAAAATCGGTCCTAACCCCAACAAGTCCCTATTCTTCAGCAAGCACCTTGCGATCTGTATTCCTACATACGACTTCCCAGTCCCTGGAGGACCCTGGATAAGGGCTACTTCATGCCTCAACGCTGAAACCATCGCAACCGCCTGGCCGGTATCCAGAGTTGTTACTTCAGAGAGCTGTGTGGATAACATGTGGGGATCGTGGGAGAGTGAGATAGTTAGTGGTGTGGTAGTACTGTCGCTGTTATTGTTCGTGGATGTGGGGATACAGGAGAGGTCGAGAGTAGCGTTGTTTAGAAGGTATGCGGGTGGAGGGACAATGATTTTTCCGTCAGTATAGGTTGTCGCTGGGTCCTGAGTAAATGTGTTGTCGTGCACACGGGGAGCTAACCAGGTAGTAAATGGAATATGAGCTGGGTCCTTGTGTAGAGATTGAAGACATCGCAGAACTCCCTCGAAGGAATTATATAACACAGAGGGAAACTCAACGAGGATGAGCGGTCTGGATGACGAAAATGAGCGTCTGTTGTTGCTGGCTAGGTAGACAAGATTAGACAGATCGACCTTACAGGTCGGACTTGCTAGGCGAAGTGTAATCATCGCTCTTTTAGCATTGCTCGCTAGATCACGAACGTATCGGACTCCTGAGGGGCTGTGCTGCTCATTATGGTCCAAGGCGCAAATCTCCCTCGTTGAAACTAGCAAGAAAATCACAGTCATATCCTCCTCCTCTTCTCCATTAATGAGGGCTAATATTGCCCCCCCTTCTCTCAACCCCCGGGACTCGCGCCACCATTGTTTTCTCCTCGTCAAATTTAAATTCCCCGCCCTACGGACCTGGTCAAATTCTATTTCAATCTCCACCCCCTTTATCGGGTCAGACTTGATTCGCTGGATCTCAACGCCAAAGTAGATCCGAACTGGAGTTGGACTGCCATCGCGCAGGATTTTGCGTTTGATTCGCCAATCGGGATTGTGAACAAGGGTGTTCCAATTTTCTAAAACCAAGCGGATGGAGTCACGGAGTAAACCCGAAGTATCCTCTCGTAGAAGGCGAAACTGGGAGTCAAGGAGTCGAAGAATACCCGTTTCGTGATGTTTGGATGGGGAATTGGGATTATGCCGCGTGGGAAGGAAATCTAGTCGCTGATCGCAGAGGATTTCGGAGAGCGTGGGTAAGATTCTAATACCCGAAATGAGTGCGTGGTCATTGTCATGGCGGGGACCGAGTTGGGAGAGCTCGCCAGGAAGATCGACATGGAGCTCGGGAGGGCACCATTCCGGCCGCTGCTGTCGAGAATCAGTTGTGGTACGAATATTAGCTGCGTTGGAGGCAGAGATGGTGTCCCCCATGGAAAGTATGTCTTTGATCTTGAGGATATTCTCATGTGCAGAACGGACGTCGAGACTTGCAAGATCACGGTTAATGTCCTCGACGTGGTAACAACCGCAGAGCTGTTCGACGACCCCCCTAAACTCCGTCTTGATCGCAGCCCCCTGGTTAAGCGTCAAAGTACTAAGCAACGCCTTCGTTACCAGCAACAACGCTTCTTCAACCTGTAATACTTCATCCTTAGCAATACTCCCGTTTCTGCCCTCCACTTCAGATATCATCTGAACTAAACAGTTCGCTATCTTCTTAAAAAACTCAACCCCCCTATTACCATCGTGTCCATAAACGACATTATATATAGTTCCCACCGCCTTCTCAAGCACAAGCGAGTGCCTAATCTCCTCGTGCGAGATAAGGCGAAGAAACAGGATGCAATGAGGGTCGAACATGGGATTTAGAACGGTGTAGGACGGGGAGAAGTCTGTTTCGACGATTTGTCGGATTCGGGCGAGGCCGCCTTCAGTGGCGAGGTTGTTGACAAACGTTTGTCTTGACTCTGTGGAGATAGTGACTGCTGAAAGGCCTGTTTGAAGGAATTCTTGCATTTGAGCTGCCGATAGTTCTGACGCTGCCCGCTGGTTGAAGCTGTTGAAGCTGTTGAAGCTGTTCGATATGGCAGGTCAACTCAAGGTTCTGCTTAGAGGTCCTTGTTGGGACTAGATGTCTCATCCACTGATGGTGCAACTACTGACCTGCGTGTCCAGTTCATCTCGCTTCCCATCTCAGTAGCACGGCCACGGCGTTGTGGAAATCCTCTAACGGAAGCCGCGGACCTACCAAGACCAGATCCACTTCCCCGCCTACCACGCCCTCCTCTCCCGCCATCATCCCCTCGGTCGGAATTTGCATCAGCAGCTCCCCTACCACCACCACCAACGGTTGAATTCCCACGATCAGGGGCTCTTGGTTTAGGCCCTCGACCCCGATGAGCACCACGACCAGCTCTTTCGCCCGCTGCACCACCGCGACCGCGGCCTCTTGTGTGACCTGCAACTGCGTTGCGGTGACCCCGTGGGTTGTTGCTGCTGCTGGTGTCCATACGCAGGTGTCGGCTGGCTGGAGTACTGAATTGATAGATCAGTCCGGTCAAGGAAAATAACCGAATCGGACGGAGTGAGAAAGGCCTACTAAAGGGAGCGGGGAAGGGTTGGATAAACTGAACCAGTAATTTAAGCACGGCGGACAAGCGAAGCGAACTTACGCGCTAAGCACTGCGTACTTCAAGACCTCAAACGTCTTTCCGACCTCTCTCTATGAAGATCGTTCTGTCTTGAAATTTCAGTTGTTTTAGTTAGAAGTACGGGGATTTGTCATTTTCAAAACGAATTAGAATCCTTGGCATGTAGATCCCCATTTTTTGCACCTAAACTTACGTGTAAAGCCGTGAGAACTCTATTTTCCATATTAAGATCGCGTTATGATTAATATATCGTTCCTGCCATTAACATAGGTGATAGGGTTATGACGGCGTTATGACGGTAGATCTACCGCCTTCCTGATGTAGATGGAACACCAAAATACTGCCAAATACCTCAGAAGTAGCCGTTAGGTCGTGCACGATAGTTAGGTTGCCCAACAGATTAACTCCAATTGTATTCTGAGATTCACTACAAAGAAGTATACTGAGTACGTTGGTACGTCAGTACGTCGGTACGTCCCACGTTCCCACGTTCCCACGTTCCGAACTCGTAACGTGACTTGCCACGTGACTCGGCTTCCCCTCGTCCCACCGGTTCCTTATCTCAGGTGCCTCAGCCGCTTTGTAGATGATTGGCAGGCCCGCCCCTTTGCATAACTTCTTTTGACTTAGCATGCTCAGACCAAGAAACCGATAAATATCCGCTGCGCGGATAATCGAATATCCGCAAGCTAACCTATTCGATCGATCCATCTGTTTCTTAGTCTGAGCCACTTTGGCAAGCTTTTGGAAGCCGAGCCGGTCTATTTATATAAGGCAAACCATTAACTTTAACGAAATTAATGTAAGCAACCGCCACGTCTATTATCCTGTCAATACCTACATTAGAATTGCCTTAATTAGCTCTCTAATTAATGGATTTTCTAGAACCAACTGCTAGCTATAGGCGCATCTAAAAGGCGTTGAAGAAACCCCTCTATTTCGTCTAGCAGGAGCCAGTCTTCTTAAGCTTTTAATAATAAACTACCCTCTCTATTAACTAATACCGCTGGAGGATTAAGAGATACAGCGGATATAGTGCCCGAGGGCATTAGCCGTCTTGTCCTACCCCCATTATCTCCCCTATTGTCTCCCCCGTTATCTCCCCTATCGCTATCTACAGCTTAATGGCGGTCCTTAATAGCCCACTTACTACTACTAAACTATATAGATCCTTAAGAGGATAAAAAAGTAGAAGTTAATAAAATACCTATAATATCCGCAATATCCGCTAAGAAGATATCCGCTGCAGAGAAGGTCCGGGTAATTATTAACCGTCTTAGGCTATAGCGGATGTCTATAGGAGACCTAGCGCTTAAATAGATTATAATGGCTAAAGGTTTACGTAAGGCACTAAAGAAAAAAAGAGTAAGGGAGCTCCTTAACAAACTCCTAGAGGATACTAATATCCTAAATATCTATACTAAAGAGATAAGGAAGCGCGGTATAGTGGGTGCTAGTATTACTCTTATTATCTAGGGAGAGCTTAAAGAGCTAAGGGAGAAAGAGTTACTATTTAGCAGCTTTAACTAATATACGGATATTAAGTAGCTTAATCTTAGGCAGTGCTATTAAGCTGTAAAGACTTACGTACCTATACTAGAGCATATAATTATAGTATATTAAGAGGGTTAACGCAAATATTCTTTATATAAAGGCCGTACGGTTCTAATAGCTTCTACGCTTATATTTAGCCTTTTATGAAACTCCGCAAACTATATCCTATGGCTGCTAGGAATATATCTCTAAGCCAACGGCGTTAAGCGCCGCGTACTTTCTATACTCTATGGGCTTGGATTAATTAATAGTTATACTACTTTAAACTAGTAAAAGGAGCGGATAGCCCAGGAATTAAGGTTTAGCCTATAATCTCCGCGGTGTAGGTATATACTAACCTATATATAGGTGAAAATCCGCTTAATAGGTGTAGCTTCTAATACTATTATTATTTATAATAACTTCGACTACCTCTAATAAGTTTAGTATTAAATACTTAGGGATACTGGGACGTTTTATTCGCGTATAACTAGTAAGCTTGTCTTTAGTATAAGTATACCTAATAGTAGGCTTTAACAGAGCATACTTTATACGGATATTCTAATTAAGTTCTTAGATATTATAGAGGCTTTAGGTAATTTATAAGACGAGATATAGAAGTAGATCTTAACAGCTTTAATTTATAAAGCTATTATAGAGGCGTACCTAGGCCTTAATATATTACTTAGCAAAAACCTACGGTTTAAACATCTACGTATGCCTTTTATTAATGTAATACCCGCTGCGCGGACGTCTAGGTTTAACCTAGGACCTATTATAACTGGAGAGGCTTCTATATCTAAAACCTATAAGGTACTAGACAATATTTTTCTCTATTAAATAAATCTATAACGCACTAATAAAGTATTTAAGGAGCGACTGTTTCTAATCTATAGTGATTAAAAGACCGTAAAGCTTATTTGGTTATATTAGGGAGAACGTATTAAGTTAATATCCACCTATAATAGCCTGTGTTGGGCTTTACCTATTCTAGCTCTTTAGCACCTAAAGCTAAACTACCTATATATAGTTATACGGTATTACTATAGTGGCAAGTAATTAGCCTAAGAGTACTTTACGCTGTATACCTATATAAACCACCTAGGTTAAAGAAATATCCTAGCTAAGCGCGCGCCGTTTTATTATATAGAGGAGCTAATTCTCTATAGCTTTAATGCTTATATTATAGCGTTACTCTATACTTAGATTAAGGAGTCTTATAACACTAAGTTGCCTATAGATATTAAGCGGTACCTTAAAAGCCTATCTCCGTAACGTTTATTAGCAGTAGTTAAGAATATCCGCACAGCGGTTTTTGGTTAGAAAGTCTCTTAGGCGGCTAACTATACCAGCTAGCCTGCGGAACCACGGCAAAAGGGTTACCTTAAGTAGGCTAGCAGTGCTATATCCTTATAAATACTTTTTAAGCCTACTAATACAGAGTTTCTAACGCACGTCCGCTTTTTATAACTGGTAGAGACGTATAAGGTCCTTAAGCACGCCATTAAGCTTGCGGATATTGGCCTGCTTAGCCACGTGCTCCCCCGCATTTATATCTATTTCATAGGTAGTTAAAATAAGAACTATCTACTAGAGATATTACGTTTCTTCTAGTTAACTTTAATAGATACTTATTCCCCTAAGCTCTAGCAAGCTATCCTAGTAAATAGTTTAGTAAATATCCGCGGCAAATAGGATAGTTATTACCTAATAGATCTTAATAACGAGCTACTTAATAGGAAGCTGAAGCAGCTTATACACACTTATAGTAATTCAACATTTAACCTAGACTTACTCTTTCGCTAGAGTATTTATATAACTAATTATATAGGGCCACTACGTGCAAAGTTTAAGATTACGTTTAGTAAATAGATATCTACTTAACATACTATTAAATCTCCTACAGCGGATATTTAATCGCTTACTAATGCGATTACCAAAGGTTCTATTATCCGCCGTTAGGCACGGCGAGCAAAGATAGAAGCGCCGCCTCTACTATAACTAGGTATTAAACGACTTAATTAATCTACCCTTAACGAGTTCAATTTACGGCTAGGCGGTAATTTTTCCGCCGTGTTTAATAAGCTTAATCTCTATAACGATAATAATAAGCTAGATAGCTTCGTACTCCCTACTAACTTTACTTAAACCTAGCTTTAACCTATATATAAGTTACTCGATAAGTAATATAAGATATTAGCTATAAGCTATTACTACAACCGTTTAATATCCGCTATAGTTAGTAGTACTAGTATATATTCCTAAGTAATTAATATTATTAATTAATTAATCTATTTAGTTCCTAGGCTGCGCTTACTAGGGGTATAGAGTATAAGGGGAAAGGGGGGCGTCATCCTAATAGATATTAGCTACTATGGTTGCAATATCCGCTTAGCGGATATAAGGTAAATGTTAGCGACTTAGTCAATCGAGACATAAGCACGGCAAAAGGGTCGCGCAAGCCTGTACGATTGGATTGTCTATAAACGAGAATCTAAAGCTAAAGAAAGGAAAGGAGAAGAAGGGGAGCGCCGCTTGAAGCTATATACGATCTTCGCGTCACGTGACCGCAATATACGGCAATCTGTGGCAACTTGCCGGTGCGTAGTTCTGCTAAGTTCTGCCAAGTTCTGCCAGTGCCGTAACATTACCCCCCCCTCCAAAAAAGCCTGCCCTTAGGCTTTGCCGCTAAAAGTCTTAGTAAGAGAATCTAACTAATTAGATAACTTTGATCGCTGGTTAAAGTTCCTAAATATCTTAACACCTTACGTAACTAAGAAATTTCTAGGGCGTTCTTGTCCTTATGTTCTTCTGGTAGCTTATTGTCTTTATTATACTAGCATTCTATCCACTTATTTAGGTACTTTGGCGGTCTGGGTTTATTAGGGTAACGGCTATAGAACTCCTAAAGCTTATAGGGGCTACCTATAAAGTTCCATATAGGGTACTAAGTGGGGTCTAGGTTATATCCTTTCTAACTAATATAATACTTTAGCGTTCCCTTTACAAGTTTATAGGCTAGTATTTCTTTAATTTCCCATTTATTGTTATCGTTAACTTAAATTGGCAGGGGAGGTTTATTCTTTTATCCGGGCAGTAGGTTATTTATAGCTTTTTATAGCTTATCCAGTAAGAAGATAGGGTGGACTTTAATTGAGTCTAGGAGCTTAACCTTATACAAGTTACCTACTTTGTTAAGAATCTTATACGGTCCTGCTATTTTATAGTCTAGCTTACGGCTAGGCTATTCTGTCTTTTAGTTCTTTGTTATAACCTAGACTATATTACCTATAGTAAAGTTAGGCTCGTGCCTATGCTTATTTGCCTGCTATTCTATTAACTTCTAGGCCTTTTTTAGGTTTGTATAGGCTACTTTCTAGGCTTCTTTTAAGCGCTTAGCGTACTACTAGGCTTCCTTATAAGATAGTTTTTCGCGTATAGTCTGGGGCCCTTCTAGTCTTTCCTAGTTAAAGCTTATATGGGGTAGGTAACCTATTTCTAGTTAAATAGGGGCAAATCCGGTAGAGTTGTGGGGTAGAGTTGTTTAGGCGTAGTCCATTAAGGGTAATAGTTTAGCCTAGTTATCCTAGAAGTAGTTAATAAAAGGCCGAAGTCTCTGGTCCAAGT
>Ga0307515_10023660_pt1 | contig 10751 bp, 7 predicted proteins | sample 17_EM_MG_FD_194513 | JGI IMG/M metagenome (GOLD analysis project Ga0307515, IMG submission 194513) | Populus trichocarpa ectomycorrhiza microbial communities from riparian zone in the Pacific Northwest, United States - 17_EM | ecosystem: Host-associated > Plants > Roots > Unclassified | place...
GCCGGCCCTGACCGTCACGCCGGGACGGCCACGGCCGCACGGAAGCAACAACCATGCGCGCGCCATTCGAAGACCCGCCGCCGCAAGTCAAGCCTAGAGGCGAGCGTCGGCCAGTGCCGCGTCACCGGGCGCTGGCGACGTCCTCGGGGGCCGCGAACAGGCGGTGGGCCCGCGCGAGATCGCGCTCGTCGCGCGGCGACCTCAGCTGCGCGAGATAGATGTCGCGCGCCTCGCGGGCGAGCGCACGGACGCGGATCGGATCGCGCCGCGCCGCGCACAGCGCGCGCGCCAGGCCGAGGGTGATCAGCGCGCGATCCTTGGGCTCGGGGAGGCCCGGCGCGCCGGTGTAGGCCTGCTCCGCTTGCTCGACGGCCTCGGTGGTGCGCCCCACCGCGAGCGCGACCATCGCGAACCCGAAGTGGGTCCAGGACCGGCGGGGGTGCGTCCGGCTCACTGCATCCCAGATCCGGTGCGCCTCGCGGTGCGCCGCGTCGGCGGCCCCGACGTCGCCGCGCTCGAGCTCGATCATGCCGAGCAGGTCGTACGCGATCGCGACCGAGCGATGGCTGCCCAGCCCGGGCACGAAGACCGCGAGCGTCTTCGTGATCTCGCCGCGCGCGCGATCGAGGTCCAGCAGATCGAACCACGCGAGCGCGAGGTTCTCGTGGCTGAACCCGACGCGCGGATGGCTCGATCCGAGGCCTTGCTCGATCAGCTGGAGCGACGTCGTGAGCAGATCGATCGCCTGGCGGGTATGGCCGGCGATCAGCTGCGCGACCGCGAGGCTCTCGATCACGGTGCCGCGCTCCCAGGTCGGCATGTCCGGATCGATCGCGAGCGCGCGCTGCAGCACGTCGACCGCCGCCGCGAGCTCGCCGCGCGCCGCGTACATCGTGCCCGCGAACTGCAGCAGCAGCGCGCGCTGCTCGGCCCCGCCGCCGGCCGCATCGACCGCCGCCTCCGCCTGGGCGCGATAGACCGCGAGTCGATCGTAGCGGCCGCGCAGATGCTCGATGCGCAGCATCCGGATCCATGCCTCGGCGCGCGTCCTCACGTTGCCGGTCCGCTCCGCGACCGCGATCGCCTCGAGCACGTGCGCCTCCGCGGCGTCGAGCTGCCCGGCCTCGAGCTCGGTCCACCCGAGGTGCCAGAGCGCGTCGGCGCGAAGCGCGTCCTCGCCCAGCCGCTCGGCGTCGCCGAGCGCGGCGCGCGCCACCGGCTGAGCGTCGCGCGCGTGCCCGGTGCGGATCAGGGCGCGGATCTGCGCGCCGGCGTCGCGCAACGCGGCGCGCTGCGCGGCGCGCGCGGGATCGGCGGCGGGCGCACCGCCGAGCGTGGCGGTCGCGCACGTCGCGGGCTGCGGCAGGCGTGACGCGGACACCGCGTACGACGCCGTCGTCGCGTCGCTGCGCGCGAGCTGCTGGGTGACGGCGCGCAGCTCGCGGCGGCGATCGCCCAGGCAGTCGAGCCGGGCCAGGAGCTGCGCCTCCGACTGCGAGCCCGCGATCCAGGTGGCCGCGCACGCGGCGTGGCGCTCGACCTGGTACGCCTCTGCCCACGCGCGACCTGCACGCGCGGCCACGTCGCGTCGGCGAACGGCTTCCCGGTCGAGCGCAGCGCGCCCTCGATGTCGCGCCGGCGCTCCGCGTCCCAGATCCCCGCGAGCGGCTCGCCGGCCTCGCACGCTGCCATCGCCGACCGGGTCGTGGCGTCGCGATGGGCGAGCGCCGCACCGATCGCGAGCGCCGCCGCGACCGCCCCGAGGGCCACCGCCCACGCGACGCGCCCGGCCCGCCGGCCCGCGGCGAGCTCGTCGAGCAACGCGCGGATCGATGGGAACCGGGCCGCCGGATCGGCCCGCAGGCCGCGCTCCAGGGTGGCAGCGATCCGGCGCGGCACCGCGGCGGGCCGCGCCGGCGGTCGGCCGGGCAGCGCGCCGTACAGGGCCTCGTGAAGCGCGACACAGAGCGCGTACTGATCGCTGCGCGCGTCGGCGGGTTCGCCGCACCGGAGCTCGGGCGCGATGTACGCCGGCGTGCCCACGGCGCCGCCCGCGCTCGCCGGCTCGGCGGCGATCGCGAGCCCGAAGTCCGCGATCCGGACGCGGCCGTCGTCGCCGCGCAGCAGGTTCGCCGGCTTGACGTCGCGATGGACGAGGCCCGCGGCGTGAACCGCGGCGAGCCCCTCCCCGGCGGCCGCGAACACGTCGACGATCTCGCGCCATGGCCGCGGGCGCTCCGCGAGCCATTGCCGCACGCTGCCGCCGCGCACCAGCTCCATCGCGAGGTAGCACGCGCCGTCGCGCTCGACGACATCGTGGACGGCGACCACGTTGGGGTGCGCCACGCGCGCCATCGCCGCGGCCTCGCTGACGATCCGCGCGAACTCGGCCCCGGTCGCGCCGCCGTCGCGCACCGCCTTGAGCGCGACCTCCCGGCCGAGCCGGGCATCGCGGGCGGCGTAGACCACGCCCATGCCGCCCGCGTCGACCACGGCCTCGATGACGTACGGCCCGAGCCGCGTGCCGCGCGGCAGGCCGCCGTCGCTCGCGTACCCGCCGCTGCCATCGCCGGTCTGGCGCGCCGCCTCGGACACCAGCCGCCGACAATCGGCGCACGTGTCGACGTGCTCGTCGATCGCCTGCCGCGCGGCGTCGCCCAGCGCGCGCGCCGCGTACGCGGCCGCCTGGTCGGCATCGAGGCAGGAGCCGCCCGGCGCGGCCACGCGTCACTCGCCCGCGAGCGCGGCCCGCGGCGTCGCACGCAGCGCACTGCCCACGCTCGCCTCGTGACACGCCCCCCGCACGATGCCGTTGACCGTCGACGCGCCTGCTCCGAGCGCCGCGGCGAGCTGCGCGCGCACCGCGGCGACCAATGCGGTCCGCGCCGCCTCGAGCCGCCGCCACGCGGTCGACACGTGGACGCCGTACATCCGGCCGAGCGACTCGAACGTCAGCCCGTCGAGGAAGTGCTGGCGCAGCAGCGTGCGCTGCTCGCGCGTCAGCTGGGCGAACGCTTGACCGAACGCCGCGCGAAACGCCGCCGCGTCGTCGCCGCGCAGCCGCGCGAGCTCCGGATCGGCGATCGGCAGGTCATCGGCGTCGGCGAGGCCGACCTGGCGGCGCTGCGCGCGCCGGACCTTGAGCGCGGCGTGGGCCGCGAGCGAGCGCAGCCACGCCGCGATGTGGCCCCGCCCGGAGTAGTCCACCACGAGCGGCGCGCGGCCCTGCGCCGCGACGAACAGCTTCTCGCGCAGCGCGCCGAGCACATCGTCGCAGGCGCCGCCGGGCAAGCCGATCCGGGCGACCGCGCGCCGCATCACCGGGATGAGCTCGGCCTCGAACACGGCGAGCGCCGCGCGGTCCCCGCTCGCGCAGGCGAACGCCAGGTAGAGGTCGTCGACATGCAGGCGGTCGCGCAACTCGGGCTCGACCCGCGCGGCGCGCTCGCCCACGTACACCTCGAAGGCGCCCGGATCGGCGACCACGCCGCGCGCCACCCAGTACGCGTGGGCACGCGCCACCATCCGTTCCAGCGTGGACTCACCGGAGCCGTCCCTCACGTGCGCGATGGTACCACCCGCACGGCCGCGTCGACCTCCGCACGGTGCATGGCCGCGTGCGACATCGGGCTGTACCGGTGTCGCGGCCAGCCACCGCGGCAACGCAAAAAACTCACCGGGCGGGCGCAAAACGCCCGGCCGTCGCGGCCCAGCCAGGCAGGAGCGCGCGTGCTGCGCGCCCTCGCCCGTGCTTGCCAGCCTGAAGGAGTGTCCAATGAAGCTGATCGTCGCGTCGATCCTCGCCCTGTCCGTCGTCGCCTGTGTCGCGCCACCCGATATCCAATCCGATCCCGAGCCGGTGCTGCAGTCGGAAACCAGCTCGTCGATCGAGAGCGACGGCGCAGCACCGAGACTCCCGTGGGCCGCGGTCTGGCTGTGCGTCAACGACGACAGCCAGTCGTGCGTCGCGATCCCGATCACGTTCGCCAACGCACGTGCCGAGTGCATCCGGATCTGCAGACTGGTCGGCGACCCCGATCCGATCTGCTTGATCACGCCCGTGTCCAGGCTGGAGTGCTGATCTACGAACCGTGCCGTTCGAGCAGGCCGACGAGATCCGTGCGCCGGTGATACCGGGCCTGGCCGAGCGCCGTCGAGCCCCACAGCGGCTCGGTGATCGCGAGGTCGGGCTGCTTGGTCAGCAGGAACTCGACGACCTCGCGCCGGCCGGCGCCGGCCGCGAAGATCAGCGCGTACTCGACCATGTGCTGCTCGTCGAGCGCAGGCCCGCGCCCGCCGATCCGCTCGCCGCTTCGCGCGCGCCCCGGCCGAAGGCACCCGGACGCGTCGAAGTAGCTGCGCACGCGGTCGAGATCGCCGATCGCGGCGGCGAACACGAGGTTGTCGACGCGCGCGCCGCACGCCGCGAGGCGCTCGGCGGCGGCCGGGTAGCCGGACCCGATCGCCAACCATAGCGGCCCGCCGTCGTCGTCGGGTCCGTCCGGGTTCACGCCGGCGCGGCACAGCACCTCCACCAGATCGGCTTGCACGCCGGCCGCGGCGGGGTGCGCCGAGGTCACCAGCAGGCCGAGCACCGTATCGCGCTCGCCGTACGCGGTGCAGGTGGCATCGGGATCCGCGCCCGCGGCCAGCAACAGCTCGGCGATCTCCACCGCATTGCGGGGCGATTGCCACTGTCGATTGTTCTCCACGCCGTTGGCCGCCAGGTAGTGGATCAGCATCGCCCGGTGGGGGAAGGGCGAGCGGGCGCGGACCAGCGCCGGATCTCGGGCGAGCAGCGCGCGCAGCGCATCGGCGTCGCCGACGACCATCGCGTCGCACGCGGCCTCGAATTGCGGATCGACCGTTCGCTCGCCGTGCTCGAGCACCGCCGCCCAGTCGGCAAAGCCGCGCCAGCGCGCGATCGCCTGACGCGCATCCGGCAGCCCGAGCGGCGAGGCCAGGATCTGCGCGTCCGTCCGCTCGTTCGACGGCCCTTGCCGCCAGGCGGCGACGTCGCGCAGCGTCGATCGGATCACGAGCGCGGCGGCGCTCGACCCTCCGCGGTGCGCGGCGCGCAGCGCAGAGACCTCGCGCTCGAGCACGTCCCGCAGCGCGAGCGCCTGGTCTCGCACGTCGGGCAGCCCCTGAAACAGCAGATCGATCTCGTGCAGCCGGCGCGCCTGGGGCGCGAGCGCGAGATGGCTGATCAGGTGCGGCCAGGACCGCAAGCCATGTTCGCGCGCGATGACCAGCTGCGCATCGGCGAGCGCCGGTCCGTCGCCGTCGCCGAGCGCCGCCGCGCCCCGCGGGTGCGATGCCTCGATGCGCGCGATCGCGTCGGGGTCGCCGGCTCGGACCGCCTTCTGCAAGGCCTTCGCTTGCTTGCGCAGGTTCTCGAGGCTCGGCTGATCAGGGAGGGTTCGTCCGGACATGCGAGCTCCTTTCGAGGCCTGCCGTCCGCCGATTCAGGCCAAAGGAGATCGCGAGGGAGAACGCTTTGCCAGGTGGGCTTGGCCCTTTCCGCGGACAGGCGGCGCCCTGCAGCGCCGACTGCGAACGTACCGTCCCGGCTTCCGCCGCGCAACCGTCCTCGACGTCGGGCCCACGCGCCTGCGGTGCCCGGCCGGTTCGTTGACCCGGCTCACCACAGCGCCGGGAACGCCGCGAAGTGCAGCGTGCCGTCGCCGGCCTGGCGCAGCTCGTGGAGGTTGCCGGAGCCCGCGACGATCGCGAGGTCGTCGTCGGCCGGCAGCGCCGGATCGAGCAGCACCGTGCCCGAGCTGCCCAGGCCTCGACCGCAGCTCGATCCTGTTTCGCTACTACGATCCGATCGTCCTGGCGAGCTTCCTGCCGACCTGCACCGAGCCCGAGCTGGCCGAGCTGTTCGGGCCGATCGACGCATTCCTCGTCGAGTCCAGTGACCGTCCCGGGTTCATCGAGTTTCGCTTCGACGGCTTCACGCTGCAGGTCCGCGCACGCGGCGACGCCAGCAACTTGTAAGCATCCGTTCGCCGGATCTGAAGGCGCGGCTCGCCGAGGTGGTGGCTGACCGGGCCCTGTCCATCTCGACCGACGACAGCTTCCGGGGCGCAGCCGCGTGGGCGAGGGAAGCCGAACGGCAGCCGTTCCGAGCGCTTCTCCGGCTCGCCGTCGCGGCGCGAACCGTCTGTTATGATGCGCTCGCGAATGCCAGACGACGTGGAGGCGAGGTTTTTGCGGTTGCTGGACGACCGTGCGTTCGATCAGGTGGCAACGCTCGCGCTCGAGACCTATGGCGCGGAGCTCCATGGGTTCCTGATCCACGCGCTGGGCAGCCAGAGCGAGGCCGGCGACGTGTTCGCGCAGGTCGTCGAGACGTTCTGGCGCGGGCTGCCGAGGTTCGCGGCGCGCTGCAGCATGCGCACCTGGCTGTACCTGCTCGCCAGGCACGCGGAGGTCAACCATCGCAGGTCGCCGTGGAACGGCGAGCGCCGCACCGGTGACGCGACGCTCGACGCCCTCGTGCACCGGGTACGGAGCGAGACACCGCCGTGGCAACGGACCGACGTGAAGGACCGGTGGCGCGAGGTCCGCGAGGCGCTCGCTCCCGAGGACCGCATGCTGCTCGTGCTGCGTGTCGATCGCGAGCTGGAGTGGGCCGACATCGCGCGGGTGACGCTGGGCGACCCGGAGCCGGAGCGCGCAGCGCTTGCGAAGGAGACCGTGCGGCTGCGCAAGCGGTTCCAGCTGCTCAAGCAACACCTGCGCGCACGGGCGCGCGCGGCCGGGCTGATCGGGGACGCGCGATGACCGGCGAGCTTGCACGCTGCGTCGCGGGCCGGTCCGGGTAAGTGACGACTCCTGACAAGGGCGGACTTGCAGGTACGGGGGACGAGGGTCCGGGCTCGTTGAACGCGGGCGAGGTCACGGACGGCTCCGAGCCGACCGACTCGGTGATCCGCGCGATCGCGCGCGCCGAGCCGGTCGCGCCGCCCGTGGTGCTCGCGCCGGGTACGAGGGTCGGCCCCTACGAGATCGGCGACGTGCTGGGGCGCGGAGGCATGGCGGTCGTCTACCGCGCCGTGGACACGCGGCTCGGCCGCACGGTCGCATTGAAGATCCTGAGGACGTCGCTCGCCGGCCAGGCACGGAGCGGCCGGATCCTCCGCGAGGCGCGCTCCGCCGCGGCGGCCAGCCACCCCAACGTCGCGACCGTGTACGAGGTCGGCGAGGCGAACGGCCTGCGCTACATCGCGATGGAGCTGATCGAGGGCACCAACCTGAGGAGCAAGCTGGCGGCGGGCCCCCTCGGTCGCGACGAAGGGCGTCGCCTCGCCCGCGAGATCGCCCTCGGACTCGCGTCCGCGCACCACAAGGGAGTCGTGCACCGGGATCTGAAGCCCGAGAACGTGATGCTCGGCCGCGACGGCGGCGTGAAGATCGTCGACTTCGGCCTCGCGAAGCTGCGCGCGCCGCTCGACGACGCCCAGGACACCCAGACCCTGGAAGGCACGGTGATGGGGACCCCGGGGCACATGGCGCCCGAGCAGCTGGCCGGCAAGCCGACCGACGCGCGCACCGACGTGTACGCGTTCGGCATCGTGATGCACGAGCTGCTCACCGGCACGCGACCGAGCCTGCTCGGCGACGGCTCGGCCATCGCCGACGAGCGGCTCGCGGCGATCGTCCGGCGCTGCGTCGCGTCCGCGCCCGAGGACCGCTGGGCGAACGCGGGCGAGATCGTGGATGCGCTCGACGCGTCGCCGGTTCGCCCGGCCCGGCGGGCGCGCCGGCGCTGGTGGGTGACCGCGGGGGTGCTCGCGTGTGGGGCGGTCGCGGTCTCGGTGCTCGCCGCGCAGCGAAGCGCACCGGACAGCGCTGCGCCGGCGCCGATCGCGCGCCCCGCCGGCATGCCGTTCGGCGCGATCCAGCCGGTCACTTCGAGTCCCGAGGCCCTCGCGGCGTACAACGGCGCGATGGCCGATCTGCGCGACGCGGTTCGCAACCCCCAGGTCGGCCTGATACGCGCGATCGCGCTCGATCCCGACTTCGCGGCCGCCCAGCTGCGCCTCGCGTTCGCGACCTGGCAGCCGTCCTCGACGCGGACCTACCGCGAGGCGGTCCGCCGACGCGATCGCCTCGACGCGCGCGACCTCGAGCTCCTGGCCGCGGACGAGCCGCTCGAGCTGTCGAACCCGCCCGACTACGCCGAGGGCGAGCGCCGGCTTCGCGCGGTGCTCGCCAGGCGCGGCGATGATCCGGAGGTGCGCTTGCGGCTCGCGTTTCTCCTGGTGCTCGCGCACGAGTTCGACAAGGCGCGCGCCGAGTACGCGGCACTCGAGCACCTCGATCCGACGATCCCGACGGTCGAGAACGGGCTCGGCGACCTGCTGCGCAGGATCGACCCGGACGAGTCCGAGCGCCACTACCGGACGTGCGCGGAGCGATGGCCGATGGCGGCGGCGTGCCTGATGGGCCTCGCGCGGGCCCGCGGCGCGCGCGGCGAGTGCTCGACGTACTTCGACCTGATGAAGCGAGTCGTGGTCATCACCCCGGACGACCCACTCGCGCGTCGACGGCTCCTCGAGTCCATGCTCGCAGCCGGGCGCGGTGAAGACGAGGCGCGCGCCGAGGTCCAGATGCAGCGCGAGCTGTTCGACAAGCTGGGCAAGGGCCTCTCGGTGCGCGCGGATCTCGAGCGCGCGCTGCGGTCCGGCGCGTTCGACGACGCGCAGGCCGATCTCGAGCAGCTTCAGGCGCACCTGACCGGGCAAGGCATCTCGGGCCTCGCGTTCCTGACCGCGCGCCTGGCCGTGCTCGAGGAGATCGGCGACGAGGCCGGTGCGGTGGCGTTCCTCCGGCGCTTCGTCGGATATCGCGCGGCGCGCGGACCGCTGGTGTTCGACGCGCTCGCGATCGCAGCGCTGCACCGGCACCGCGTGATGACCGAGGAGTCCGCCGCGGCGCTGCGAGACCGCTGGCGGGCCGAGAGCGTGGACAACTCGCCGCAGGCGTGGGAGAGCTCGATCCGGTTCGACGCCGCGCTGGCGTCGACCCCGGCGCACGCGCAGGCCGCGCTGGCGCACATCGACCTGGCCAAGGTGCCGGCGGTGCTCGATCCGGAGCTCGGCCTCATCCTCGGGCGCGTCTTGCTCCTCGCCGGCCGGACCGAGGACGCGCGCACGCGGTTGCAGGCCGCGGCGACGACCTGCCTGTTCACCGGCGGCGGCGACGTCGAGACCCACGCCCTGGATCGCGTCCGCGCAGCCCTCGATCTCGGCCGCGCCAGCGAGGCGCTGCACGACGTTCCCGGTGCCTGCGCGGCGTACCAGAGCGTGATCGACCGATGGGGCGGCGCCCGGCCGCGATCCGCGACGGCGACGCAGGCGCGCGAGGCCCGCAGACGCCTCCACTGCCCTGCTTCGCCGGACGGTGCGCGCTGACCTGGACCGCGCTGATGCGTGCGCACATCTCGCCGATGCATGCGCCAGCACCACGTCGGCTCTGCTGCAGGAATCGCGCGTACACCCGCGCGAACTGGCCTCCACGTCCTCGGCCGCGTCAGCCGCCCTTCGAGCCGTTCCAGCTCGACGCGCTCGGCATCGATGATCGCCGATGTTCCATTGTGGCCAACTCGGCGAGTCGTGCCGTGCGACGCGTCATCGCTTGCGCCTTCGTTCACGCGCTGCGGGCGATGATCGCACGCGCGGCTTGTTCTGCCGCGCACCCTCGGCGTCACGGGTGTCGAGCAACCGCCTGTCGCGAGCTAGCTCGCGCTCCAGCTCCTCCACGGTCGGCAGGTAGGTCACGTACTTCGCAGCAAACAGCTGCTCGTGCTCGTGCAGGATGGAGTAGCGAGCCACGGCTTCATTCTTCTCCGCGCACAGGATGAGCCCGATGGTCGGGCTGTCACTTGAGGTACGTCCCTGCTCGTCGAACAGTCGGACGTAGCCGTCCATCTGTCCGACGTCCTGGTGCGTGAGCTTGCCCAGCTTGAGGTCGATGAGCAGGTAGCACTTCAGGATCACGTTGTAGAACACGAGGTCGACGTAGAAGTACTCATCCTCGAACGACAGGCGCTTCTGCCGAGCCACGAACGCGAACCCCTTACCGAGCTCGAGCAGGAAGTGCGACAGCTTGCCGAGGATGGCGCTCTCGAGATCGCTCTCGCGCAGCTTCTCGCTTTCGGGGAGATCGAGAAAATCGAGGACGAACGGATGCTTGATCGCATCCACCGGGCGTTCGAGCACCTGGCCACGGGTGGCGAGGTCCATTGCGCCTGCCTTGTCGCGGCTCTTGAGGAGGCGCGCGAACAGGTGCGTGTGGATCTGCCGCTCGAGGTGCTGCACGGGCCACGCGCCGCGCTCGGCCTCGATCTCGTAGAACCGCCGCTCCGCGTCGTGTGCAACGTTCATGAGCAAGCGGTAGTGCGACCAGCCGAGCAGCGGCGAGAAGCCATCGAGCGCGGCGTGCTGCCCCGCAGCGCGCTCGAGGTTCCGCAAGACGCCACTCGCGGTGTGGCGAATCCCGCGCTCATCGCCGGTCAACGACGGCAAGGACGGGCCCGAAGATTCGCCACCTTCGATGTGGCGAATCTTCGGGGAACGGTCGGCGTACGAAAGGTAGAACGCCCTGAAGTAGCGGAGGTTCGTGGTGGAGTAGCCCCGACCAACCCGGTCTCGTAGCCGCGCCGACAGCACATCGAGAAGCTGGTTGCCGTACTCGGCACGACGTGCGCCGCCTTGGTGGTACTCGACGAGCTCTCGCCC
>Ga0307515_10023661_pt1 | contig 10750 bp, 8 predicted proteins | sample 17_EM_MG_FD_194513 | JGI IMG/M metagenome (GOLD analysis project Ga0307515, IMG submission 194513) | Populus trichocarpa ectomycorrhiza microbial communities from riparian zone in the Pacific Northwest, United States - 17_EM | ecosystem: Host-associated > Plants > Roots > Unclassified | place...
ACCACTGCATCCACATGGGCTCCAGCCGCAAGCAGCCGCAGGACCAAACTCAAGTTGCCGTTGATCGAGGCTGCGATCAACGGGCTGCCATCGCCGCGCGATGAGCGATTGACGTCCGCGCCGAGACGCAGCAACTCATTGACGATGTCGAGATTTCCCTGCCTGCACGCGACGATCAGCGCAGTGCCTTCACCGGTGACGCTAGAGTTGATATCGGCCCCATCTTTGATCAGGCGCTGCAAGGTAGCCCATTGCTTTTCCTTGACGGCGGCGATGAGCAGCGATCCCCCGAGCCCATCAGAGGATTGCGCTTGCGGCTCATCAATGGCTTGCGCTACCGGATCGCCTGCATAAAGCGCGAGAGCCAGACTCAGCATCAATCCTTTGCTCAGGGTTCTGCGGCGGCTCGCATTCATGTGATTACTTCTCATCGGACTTGTCATGGCTCATCTCCTGTTGCATGCGCATCAACACTTGCTTTTCCTCGGGCGTCTTCGCCCGGTTATACAGCTCCAGCAGCGCTGCGCTGTCGGAGCTGACCTGCACGGCTTTTATCACTTCGCTACGCAGTTCCGGGGTATTCACTTGCCCGTACAATGCGAGCAAGCTCTCCGTTGCGCCCGCTACTCCGAGGTTTTCAATCGCTTTACGGCGCAGCGAAATATCCGCATTGCTTTGTGCTACATCCACCAATGCGTCCACTCCTCCGGCCACGCCCAAACCATTGAGCGCTTCACGACGAAGCGCGGAGTCCCCGGCGCTCTTGGCGACTTCAGCCAACGGCTCCGTGGCGCCGGCGACACCGAAAGCACGAAGTACGGCGCGCCGCGTGTCGATGCTGGTCGAAGCGGCATACACTTTCCGAAGCTCAGGACCGGCACCGCTCACACCCAGCATCTGAATCGCTTCAAGGCCCAATGCGGGATCGGAGCCTTGCGCCACCTCGACAACACGAGCCAACGAGTCGGCATCGCCGAGTTGGCTGAGCACGAACAGAGCGCGTTTCTTGATCTTCGGCGAGTAGTCGCCCTTCACGACCTGCATGAGCAGCGGCGCGGCACGCTCGGCAGACGCAGTAAGCGCGCCTTCGATCACGGCTTCAGCCTGCTGGTCGCCCGGTCCAACGGTTTCAGCCACAGCGCCGGCGCCCTGCGACGTCACGAGCGCATCGGCCTCATCACTCCAGCGGCTTTGCGGAAACTCTCGATGCAGCCGCGCGACTGCCGCGCGAGCGTCGGCAAGGCGTTTGGAACGCATGAGCGTATAAGCCTGCCAGTAAACTGTCGCATCAGCCGAACCTGGATCGCGCTTCTTCAGACGATTCTCCAGATCCTTAAAGCGAGCCAGTGCAGTGTCATAGTCGCCGACTTTGAGTGACTCATGGCCCTGCCAGTACAGCGCCTTCAGCTCAGTATCTCCGGGCGCCATGGCCGGTGCGCTCGGCGCGGCGAACACATCACCGAGCATCAGCAACCCGGAAATGGCGAATGCGGCCGTCATCGATGTGCGTGTGCTCACGTTCATAGGCTCCTTAAAATCAAGCGCTCATTGCTCCGCTCAGCAGACGCGCCTCGACGGCGCGAACTTGGAAGAGCAAATCCGTGCTGCTCAGAAAACTTCGCAGCCCTTCACGTGATTGGATGCCGCCATCACCGGATGAGTTAGCCAGCTCCAGCAATACCGGCTCCAGAGTTCGCAGAAAGCCCGCGAGCGCCCGGTTGCCGCTGCGCGCCATCGCCGCGCTGTAAAGCCGATTGTTTTCCACCAGAGACGCGGCCAGTTCCGTGTACGAGAAATCCAGCGCACCACTGTCATTGTTCATCGCACTCAGCAGCACCACCTCTGTGCTGCGCAAATGCTCAGTGACTTTCATGGCAAGCACGCGCTGCGCCATGGCGTGAGGCGTCGCGAGCGCTTGCGATTGCAGCGGCGCCAGGGTCTCGCGCGGCGAGCCGGAAAGGAAAATGAATCCCAAGGCCAACAACACCGCGGCAGCCGAAGCCCATCCCACACCCCACCATCGAAAACGATCATGGCGCGGGGATACGTCACGACGACCGGCCCGTAACGGCACCACATTTGAACCAGCCGCGGAAACATTCGCTATCGAAGCCGATCCCCCTAAGCGTGCCTGCAGGCGCCGCCAAAGCCGATCTTCGAAACCGAATGTCGGCTCCGGTACCGGCTCACGATCCACCGCGGCAAGCACCGCACGAAGCTCTTCATAACGGCGCCTCAATGCAACCGACGCCGCAAGCTCCCGCTCGATCTGCTTCAACCGCGCCGCGGAGAGGCCATCGCGATAGTGAAAGAGAATCAGCTCGTCATCCTCGATGGCAGCCATCGTCATCTCCAGTCATCGAGCGCGGCGCGCAACTTGCCGACGGCTCGAAAGATTGCTTGCTTGCACTGGCCCAAGTTCAGCGCCAGCGTGGCGCCGATGGTCTCGAGGGACTGGCCTTCGTAGTGCCGCATCACGAATGCGACTCTTTCGGTAGCGCTCAACCGGCCCAAGTGCCGGCCAATGTGCTCAGAGATTTGCGCGGCCACGGCGCCTGCGTCGGGCCCCGGCCGCTCGTCTTCGATGCTAGCGAGCAGACCTCCTTCCGATTCGTCATCCACCGCGGCCGAAGTGAGCTCGCGCCGATGCCGTGCGCTACGTCGCAACTCTTGTAGTGCGGCATTGACCGCGATTCGATGCAGCCAGCTCCCGAATGTGGAGCGGCCTTCGAATTCCGCCAGACCTCGCCACGCTTGGTAAAAAGTCTCTTGCACGGCATCCTCCGCCAGACCCGGATCCAAAGTGATGCGAACGCACAGCCGGAATAGCGGGCGCGCATGGAGATTCACCAGGAGCCGAAACGCCTGCCGATCGCCGTTGCGAGCCAAGGCGACCCAGTGCCGCTCGTTCTCACCCATCACGTTGAGATGCGTCCAGAGAGGAAAAGGTTAGCAAGCGGCATTGAGCTCGAGGCAATTGCACCTTTATGGCGATGCGGATAGCGTTACGCGCCAGCTGAATAAGAAGGAGAGGAGCCGGTGTGGGCACAGTGCAGCGTCGCTTCGGCTAATGAAGCCGATAACGCCAATCTCCATGCTGACGGCCCCATGCGACCCCAGTCGCTCGCGGCCTAGCAACCTACTACGTATTTATGCGGAGGCACTAAGCGCTCGCACCCATCGACCGGATGAGCGTGGGCGAGCCATGCTCTTAACAACTTGCAACCCATGAATGCTGTGCGGATATGACGATTGCAGTGCTTGAAGCCGCGCGAGCGGGTGTTCTCGGCCGTGCTCATTGGGGACGCAACTTGCTCGCCGGCGTGATCGTCGGAGTAGTCGCGCTGCCCTTGGCGATGGCCTTCGCCATAGCGTCAGGGGTCAAACCCGAGCAAGGTCTGTATACCGCGATTATCGGGGGCATTGCTGTATCGCTTTTCGGCGGCACTCGGCTGCAGATTGCAGGTCCTACGGGGGCTTTCGTTGCGATCCTGGCGGGCGTCACGGCCGCTTACGGCGTCGACGGGCTTTTGCTTGCCACACTCATGGCCGGCGTCATTCTGATTCTCCTCGGCATAGCGCGCTTCGGCTCGGTCATTCGGTTCATCCCGCATCCGGTGATCGTCGGATTCACGGCAGGCATCGCCGTCATCATTTTTGTGGGCCAGTGGCATGATTTCTTCGGTCTACCGGATGTTTCAGGCGAGCACTTTCACCAACGCCTTTGGCAGCTTGTCCGAAATTTTCCGCATTGGAATCCGAACACCACGGGCCTTGCCGTCTTTAGCCTGCTGCTCGCCGCACTAGGGCCGCGCATTCCGGGCCTGCGTCGCGTGCCCGGGCCGATGCTGGCCATGGTGGGCGCAACGATCGTGCAAACCGTTTTTCAATTCGAAGGGGTCGCGACGATCGCGAGCGCCTTCGGCGACATCCCGCGAAAGTTTCCGGCGCTCATGTTTCCACTGGTCGACTTTGCAAAGCTCGTCGAGTTGCTGCCGAGCGCATTTGCGATCGCGATGCTGGGAGCCATTGAATCGTTGCTCTCCGCTACGGTGGCGGACGGGTTATCCGGTACACGCCACGACCCCAATCAGGAATTGATTGGACAAGGCGTTGCGAACGTTCTCACTCCGCTCTTCGGCGGCTTTGCCGCCACGGGAGCCTTGGCGCGCACAGCGACCAACGCCCGCAGTGGTGCGACCGGCCCTCTTGCCGGGATCGTGCACGCGTTTGTCTTGATCCTGGTTTTGCTGGTGCTCGCGCCCATCGCAGGGCGCATACCCCTGGCCTCCCTCGCTGCAATCCTTTTTCTAGTCGCCTTTAATATGAGCGATGCTCCTCATTTCATGCGTCTGGTGCGAGCCGCACCCCGCGCCGATGTGGTGATTTTGCTGATCACGTTTGGCCTCACAGTATTCGCCGATCTCGTCATTGCGGTGAATATCGGTGTGATCCTCGCCATGCTGCAGTTTCTGCGCCGAATGTCCGCCGCCGTGGAAGTCACGTATCAAGAACAACCTCTGCCTGGCGTGCAGCTCCCACCGACCGTGCTCGTCTTTACGATAGAGGGCCCATTGTTCTTCGGCGCGGTGGAAAATCTGGAACGCGCCCTAGCGCAAACTCACGCCGAGCCTCACTGGATGATCATTCGGCTAAATCGCGTGCCTTTCATGGACGCGACCGGTCTGCAAACGCTGCAGGAGGTCGTGCGGAAACTGGAACGGCGAGGCGTGCAAGTACTACTGGCCGAAGCGAATGAGCGTGTGCTCACCAAGCTCAAACGGATGGGTATCGTGGAAACAGATTCACGGCCATCTCGCCATCATTCATCGCTGGCCGATGCCGTGGAGTTCCTAAGGGCGAGTGGTGAGCCGATGCCGTCTTCGGCACCCGCGCTTTGAAGGACGACCCACGGCGCATGGGCCTCACAACGCAACTCAGGATTTCATCATCCGTTCGATCGGTCTCTCGCCGTGAATCGTGCTCACGATTTTCCGCATTTCGCCCGCAATCATGTCGAAGAGATTATCGAACGAAAGCACTCCCACCAGCTCTCCGCGAGAGCCAATCACGGGAATGCGGCGAACGCAAGCCTTGCGCATTTTCGGCAGCGACATCTCGATGGAGTCAGTGGCGAGACCGAACATGGGATCGAGTGTCATGACATCTTCCACCCGCAGCTTTTGAGTATCGACTGCGCGGCCGACAACTGAGACGACGATATCTCGGCCGGTGATGACGCCGATGGGCTTGCAGATCCCCTCGCCGTTAGCCGGTTGGACAACTACGAAATAACCCACACGCTCCTGCCTCATGAGCTCTGCGACTTCATTCAAACTATTGGAAGGCAGAACAGTAATGGCGTTCTTTTGACAAAGCCGCCCGATGTTCATTGCACACCTCCGTTGATGTGTGAGGCATTCACGGTGCTCTGTTTGCGGGTGATGCGCCATACGTGACTCTGGCGGTGCACGGTGGATAACACTTAGATCCGCGGATTTTGGCGCGCGACTTGCCAAAGGGTGTACACAGGCATCGAGTCTCCCAAAATCGGGCGGCCTATGCGCAAAGCTCGAGCGACACGCGAACAGCGCCGTCGCCTAAGAACTCGTGTCGAAAACCAAGATCCTTTGCCAGTCGTAACATTCGTGAGTTCTCGGTCAGCACTTCGCCCCAGATGCGTCGAAGACCTCTTGAGCGGCAGTACGCCACTATTTTGGATAGGAGCGCGGTCCCGAGTCCGCGCCCGCCCCAGTCGGAGCGAATCAGAATTGCGAATTCCGCTTCTGTGTTGTCTGGGTCGGCGTGGGCGCGCACGACTCCCAGAGTTTCCGGACGACCTTCTGCATCGGTCCCGATCGCAATAAACGCCATCGCGCGCTCGTAGTCGATCTGCGTGAGCGAAGCGAGATCTTGTGTCGACAGCTCGCGAACGTACCGAAAGAATCTCGTGTGCATATCTTCGATGCTGACCTTGTCCAGAAAGGCTCGATGCTGAGCGGAATCCTCCGGCCGTATAGGTCTGATCAACAACTCGCGTCCATCGAGCTTCTGCCACTCTTCGAGCTCTTGCGGATAAGGCCGAATAGCAAGCCGCTGTGAGCCCGGAATGCGCGGGCGCTCCACGCCAATTCTCGCATCGAGCGCGATGATGCCGTTGGGGCCTGCCAGCAGCGGATTGATATCGAGCTCGACTATCTCTGGAAAATCCACAACGAGTTGCGAGAGCTGCACGAGCGTGAGCTGAATCGCGCGCTCATCCACAGCCGGCCGGCCACGATATCCCGCAAGCAACTTGTGCACGCGAGTCCGCGAAACGAGATCGTGCGCCAACGCCATGTTCAAAGGTGGTAGCGCCATCGCAGTGTCCGCAAGCACTTCAACGGCAGTGCCGCCGTGTCCGAAAAGCATCACTGGCCCGAACGTGGCATCGTCCGCGATGCCGGCAATCAGCTCGATCGCGGCTTCGAGTTTCACCATGGGTTGCACGGAAAAACCCAGCAGGTGTGCAGTGGGCAGACGTTCTCGGCATCGAGTCCACATCGCGCTCGCCGCGCTCATCAATTGCTCGGCGTTCGAGATGTTCAAGGTGACGCCGCCGATATCCGACTTATGCGAAATGTCCGGCGAAAGAATCTTCAAAGCCAATGGAAAGCCGATCTCGAGAGCGATTTTGTGGACGGCCTCGACATCGGGAGCGATCCGAGTGTCCACGACGGGAATGCCGTATGCCGCTAATACCGCTTTGGCTTCAGGCTCCATGAGCAGTTTGCGATCCGCGGCAAAAACAGTGTCTAAAATTGCGCGCACCGCTTCCCGTTGCGGCTTGAAATGGTCCGGCAGCGATGACGGCACTTCCAAGAGTAGCCGCTGCGCTTGCCTGTAGTGTACGACTTGAAGAAACGCGCCCACGCCTTCTTCCGGAGTCGAATACGTCGCGATCCCGGCATCGGCACAGATCTTTTCTGCCTCTTTGATGGTATCGCCGCCCATCCAGCAGGTGAGGACGGCTCGTGAGCAATTCTTGAGAATGGGAGCGCAGGTGTTGGCGATGTCCGTCGACGAAGCTACTGCGGTCGGAGCGTGTATAAGAAGCACCGCATCGGAGACATCGGCCGCACCGTTACTCACGAGGGCTTCAAGAGCCGCTGCGTATCGCTTATCAGGTGCATCACCGATGATGTCGACCGGATTGTTGTGCGACCAATTCTTGGGCAGTACTGCGTCGAGCTGCGTCATCATGGAGGGGGAAAGCGGCGCAAGCACCCCCTTCCCTTCTATCAAGGCATCGGTCGCCAGGACGGCGGGACCTCCGCCGTTGCTAACGATGATCAATCGCTCTGCGGAAAACGACTTCATGCGAGCTAGGGTTTCAGCGGCATCGAACAGCTCTCGCGTCGTCTTCACTCGCACGATGCCCGCTCGCCTGAAAGCCGCCTCATACACGGCATCCGAACCTGCAAGCGCCCCCGTGTGCGACATAGCAGCCTTTGCACCTTCCGGTGCTCTCCCGGCTTTCACCACGATCACGGGCTTGTTGCGAGCAGCGGCCCTCGCCGCGGACATGAACTTTCTCGCGCTGGTGATCGACTCGACGTAAAGCAGTATCGCGCGCGTGCGCGGATCGTCGCAGAGATAATCCAGCACATCGCCGAAGTCCACATCCGCCGAATTTCCTAGCGAAATAAAGTGCGAGAACCCGATGCTCTGCGAACGCGCCCAGTCCAGCATCGCGGTTGTCAGTGCACCCGACTGCGAAACAAAGGCAAGCGTTCCAGGCAAGGCGTCGACGCGCGCAAAGCTCGCATTGAGACCGATGCGTGGCGACAGCAATCCAATGCAGTTCGGCCCCAGTATTCGCAAGAGCTGAGGTTTAGCGGCCTCGAGCATTGCCGATTGATACGAGCTTCCGTCCGCCCCTACAGCCTCGAGGCCCGCGCTGATGACCACGGCCGCACGGGTACCGTGGGCCGCGAGTTGCGCGATAACGGCCGGAACAGTCGCGGCGGGCGTGCAAACAACCGCCAGTTCGGGAGCTTCCGGAAGATCCGCGATCTTCGAATACGGGCGTCGGCCGTCGATGCTCGTCTGTTTAGGGTTGACTGCCCATACCTTTCCCTGGAATCCGCCGCTCGTTAGGTTCTTAAGAACGATCGCGCCAATGCTGTGAGGACGGCTGGATGCACCAATCACGGCCACCGATCTCGGTGCGAACAAGAAATTAAGGTTGCGTTTGGTCATCGGTCCAAACCTTTATCGCGCAAGCGGCGTTCCGCGCTATTTGCCGCTTAGGCTAAACCTCGCAAGCTCGCTTGCGACGTTGCGGCGACGATTCATGCAGCGAACCCTTCCGCACCGACCGGGCGTACATCTTGCGCGATCAGTCCCGCATACGTTACGGGTTTGACCAGCAGGAAGTCGCAATCGAGCGCATCCAGCATCTTGCCGGTTACCGTTCCGACCAAGGCTGTCAGTGTTTGGCGATGCGTTAGGGCACCGAGTACGACGACATCCATGGCCCTTCCCGCAGCGAACACGGGCAGCATGCGGATGGGATCACCTACACAGATGTATTGAGGCGCCGATTGCACCCCTGCCTCGTTGACTCGATCGATGAGCTTGTGTCGCTGCGCCCCGATTTCCGCATCCGTTGCACCGCCTTTCACGCAGGTGAGTACTTCGATCTCGCCTTGCCATCCCGATCTGAAATACTGTGCCGTCTGAAGAATCGCCTGCGCCAATTCCGGAGCCTCGTCCGATGAGATATCCACTGCCGCGGCGATCTTGGGGTGCCGACGCCAAGCTTTTCCGCGTGTCAGCAGAATCAGCGAAGGGCACGCGCGTATGAGGCCCCAATCATTCTCATTCAGCACTTCTTGATTGCCCGCTCGATCGCCGCCGACATTGCGTATGACTAAGTCCGGACGAGAGGTTATGACCTTACGCGTGATGCCTTCGTACTCAGGGCTTTCGCAGGTTGCATCGATTGTCAGCTCCACGCCGCTCCAGTCGAGCGTGGCGCTTAACTCCTGTAAATACACTCGTGTCTCATCAGCACACGACTGCCTGACTCGTTCTACGCCGGTTGAATCGAACTCGTGCTTGAGAGCGAACGCCCGCTCGGAGTCACACATGAAGAGCTCGACTCGCGCACCGAACACACGCGCTATCGCAATAGCCTTTTCCAAGGCGTCTCTGGAGTTGGTTGAGCGATTGACAGCGACAAGGATTTTCTGGATATCTTTCATGGCACCTTCCGGTCCGAATGTTTGCTGATGCCGCCGCGCATTCTTGCAAGGGCAACGGGTGACAACGGTCCGATTATCGTAAATCCCTCCGGCACCGCCCATTCGTATCCAAGGCCTGCACATATGTACAAACGCCTATGAACCAACCTTCGCCGTAGCTCGGCGAATCACCCGACCCGATCTCGGAACGAGCCTCGATCCAGCGCAGGATTTCAGCCATGTTGAATCAGGAGTTTCACGTAGCCGGCGCGATCATTTCATAGACCTCTACCTATAGAGCACCACCGGTTGTACCCTCAATATTCGGCACACATTTTGGAGGTGCGAATCATGACCGACCCCTATCACGCTCTAGTTTGGATCGATCACCGCGAGGCGAAGATTTTCCACTTCGATGCGACCAGCTCCGACAAGATGACTGTGCGAAGCAGCCACCCCAACCAGCACATTCATCACAAGGCGAACTCTTCGGGCAGCGGGCATGCGCCGGTGGACGCCGAGTATCTCAATCATGTAGCGCACGCCCTCGAATCGGCCGGCGCGATTCTGATCACTGGACCCGCCGGCGCAAAAACCGAGCTGGCCGCGCACATCAAACATTTTCAACCGAAAATATTTGAGCGCATCTCAGGCGTCGAGACATTGGATCATCCAAGCGACGGCAGCCTGATCGCATTGGGCCGGCGCTTCTTCAAGGCCGATGACCGCATGCACTCGCAAATTCCTCGATAAGTCGATGCGGACATGGTCGGCGATGGTGCCCATTTGTGTGACGCCGCACCGACCCATGCGCCTTCCCTGAAGTTGACACTTCGGCAAAGGCCCAGGCTTTTGCCAATGCCAGACCAGAACGTTGCGCCGAAAACCCGGGAATGCCACGCTAGATGTGCAATCACTTCCCTGGTTACGGTCATGCTGTCCTCATCCCTGGTGCGAAGCGTGCTCGATTCCGCACCGGACGCGATGATCATCATCGATTCGTCCGGCACCATTGTGTTCGCAAACCAGCAGGTCGTTGTGCTCTTCAATTACACGAGTGCCGAGATCGTCGGTCAGCCGGTGGAGGTGTTGCTGCCGGAGCGATTCAGGCACCGACACGTTGTGCATCGGCAGGGATACACGAAGAACGTCCGCGTGCGGCCCATGGGCATCGGGCTCGAGCTATTCGCCCGCAGAAAAGACGGTACAGAGTTTCCCGTCGAAATCAGTCTGAGTCCCATCTGGCAGGAAGGCGAAGTGCTCAGCGCGGCCGCCATTCGCGATGTCACCGAGCGCAAGCGCGTGGAGCAAGAGCTTACGGACACGCGGGCAGAGGCAGACCGTGCCAACATCGCGAAAAGCCGCTTTCTCGCCACGGCCAGTCACGACTTACGCCAACCGTTGCAAAGTCTGGCTTTGTTGAACGGCGCCTTGCAAAGACTCGTTTCGGAGCCGGATGCGCTCGAGGCCCTGGATCAGCAGGATCAGGCGATCGGCGCGATGTCGCGCCTTCTCAACGCCCT